>JAAOEI010000921.1_pt1 | contig 11034 bp, 8 predicted proteins | sample 7059261 | NCBI WGS metagenome assembly JAAOEI01 (sample SAMN14008812, study PRJNA610033) | viral metagenome | isolation source: viral particles filtered from seawater | place: China: Hangzhou Bay, Yangshan Deep Water Harbour | collected 2017-10-31
TAAAATTAGTAGCCCAGTTAGGTGCTTGATTGTTTAATGTTACACGGATAGAATTCTGATAATCTGACTTTGTTGATGGAATATATACAGAATTATTTTCTGTTGTAAGAACTGTAGTCATTCTTCCGTACTCATCAGTATAAACAAGCCCAATCTCATAATCTCTATCAGATCGAAATGTCCTTGTAGCTGTTGTTCCAGATATTAAATCTGAAACAACCTCAACACTATAGTCAATCAATATGTCTTGATTAAATGCATCTCTTAGATCTCTAAATTGAGTATAGTTACCATAAACCAACCTATTTCCTATCACGTTTTGACACTTAGCCAATAAAGGTACATTGTCAAAAAGTCTAGTTATTTGAGATACATCTAATGGTCCATATATCTTATTGTTTGAAAATTCTATGGTGTAAACAACATTATCAGATAAACCTATTTCTCCTTTGTTATAATTATCTATTACATACGTATTTAATCCAGATGTATCATAAAATACAACTTGTATCTCCTTAACAAATTGATTACCAGTATCAAATGTTACATCAATTTTATTGAATACGTTTTTCATACCAGTATTATCACCAGTATCAAAATCAAAAAAGAATGTATCCCCTTGGAATGCTACACCAGAAAATGGTGACAGAGAGCTATATTGATTATCTACATATTTATATCGATAAGCAAAATATAAAAACTTTCTCTCTATATTGTTTGTTGTTTCTGGATCACCGTCAGTCTTTAAATATATCTTTGGAGCATTCAATGGTGGACGAAGAATAACTTGAGTATCAAGATCAATTCTAGGATCGTCATCAGACCAAGATTTAGCTCTAGCAATATTTATTCTCCTTGGTGGATTAAGGCCATCAGACCAAAATAAAAATGGTCCAAGATCACCAAATGCAGGTATGTAGTTTATACCAGTAACGCAGTAATTCTTGTTAAAGTTCAACTGACCTGTAGTACTCAACAATACTTTTGTCGTTACGTCAGTCAATTGGTTATACTCGAATACAGCATCAAAGTTATCACTAGTGACAAGCCAATATATAAGGTTTTGAGCCTCATATGCAACGGCACCTATAGCTCTTGCGTTAACAACAGCTAAACCAGTTACTGTGGCTATGTCAGACATTTTATCATTACCTCTAGAGTTCTGAACAGCACCAATAGTAGATCCTTGTGACGTATCTATAGTTACGTTTAACGCATCTAAGTACTCTCCATCTGGGATAAGACGTTCGTCTATATCCTTGTTCATCTTAAGTTACTCAATCTGATCTTAGTGTTTCTAAGAACAGCCATCTTTTCTTTTCTAAGTCTATTTATAACGTACTCTTGTATTCCGTACTTGTTATTTAATAACGCCCATTTAATATAAGCATACAAATACTCTTCAGCTAATTTGTTGATTGTGATAAGAGAGTCGTCACCATTTTCCATACCGTCAGATATGTATTCAAAAACAATAATCTGATTCTCTACACCGCTAGAAAAATCAATAACGCCAGCTGCCTTGTTTATGTAGAATTTTGGATTTACATTAGCTTGATCGGTTTCTAATCCAAACCTTTTACCAAAGTTGTATCCAAAATACCAATCACCATCCCAATACCACCCGTACTGGCCTTGATATGGTCCCATACCAGTATATAGCTGTTTGTCTTGTCTTAATATATCAAGCTTTGATGTACCTGTTACGATCTCACCGTTTATGTCAAATATGATGTCTAGATTATTGTCTTGTAAATAAGCTGTAGCTGACATAGGTGTTCTGTTCTCCACAAGAGGGAATAGTATACCATTTTTCAACATAGATATCCTAACATAGTTAACATAATCTGGAGGCATAACCATCTTCAAGTCATCCCCTATTTCAAGCTCTATAACCTTAATATTTTTTAATGCGTCATAATTAAGCTCTTGTACAGCTCTCTTAGCATGAAACAAAACGGCATATCGATCAACATTGTTGACCAATTTGTCATTACCTACATACATTAACATAAAATTGTTAACAACATCAGCCAGGCTTACATATTGATATGAACCCCAGTTAACATCTGTTGGTATAACTCCGTTATTTGTGTAGTATTGATAGTTAGTAATGTATGCCATTTATTATTGGTTTTGTTGGATGTCTTGCATTTCTTGCGCTTTTGCTATCTGCACAACCTCTGTTTCTCTTATAGTGACCCCACAATATGCTAATATTTTAACCACTAACAATGGGAACTCTTCCATTGGTAATTCAAAATCTTGATAGTCCCCAGCAGATGGATTGAACAATGGATCTGAATCTCCAGCTGCCATAGCTACATATGTCCACTTTGGATCTAACGGCAGTCTTAAGTAATGAGCTGTTACGCCAGATACTATAGTTGTAGGATATACAGTAATATCAGAACCAGAGAATGTGTATACTGGATAAGACACACTTGGTGAAGTTAAGTTAGATGACAATAGATTTAATATCTTTCTATGAGATACTTTCTCTACCTCAGTGTTGTTATAAACTATCTTCTCTAAGAAGTAATAATCAGATGGAGCGGTAAATACATTTAGAGTTCCAGATAAGTTTGCTGACGTGTAAAATATATCAAGCGACTCAGCCACATTTTTAGGAACATCTGAATATCCTTCACCGTATCCTCTAGCAATACTCTTTAAGAACGCATCTGAATACTGCTCCATGTAGTTTGTAAATATTTCAAGCTGTGCTTGCTTTGCATACAGGTTAAACTCAAATGGCGTTATGTATCCTCGATTGTCCTTACTTAATATAGACAGAACGGTATTTCTAACTTCGTTTATCATCGAATGTCTTTTTACAAAGATAAATAAAAAAAGGCACTCTTTTGAGTGCCCTTTCTAGTAGCAAATACTATACTATTAAGCGATAGCAATACCAGATACAGCAGCTGGTAAGTTGTTTACTTGATAAGCAACATTATACCATGGCTCTTGCAAAGCTGCAATAACAGCAGTCTGAATAGCATCTCTCATAGACTCAACTCCAGCTGAAAGAGCAGCATGTGAAATTGTAGTCAATTTGCCTCCTCCGTACATGATAGTAACGGTAGTTGTACTAGCTTGCTCAATTAATTTAATATCTGTAGCAGATACTAATTGATTTTGCTCACTTGTTACAGGGATAGATAAAAACTTTTCCATTTGTTAAAAAATTAATGGGTTAATAATAGCACAAATATACTATTTTTCTGATATTTTATCCTCTAAGAATTTATAGAACTCCATACCTTCGTCTGACTGCAACCAAGAAGCTAATACGAATATATGATTTTCACCATAAGGAACTGTCAATAATCTCTTCTTGTTTTCCTTCAAGTTATAGTGAATATCTTTATTATTTCTAAAAGTTAAGTATCCGTCAGAAATTGCTCTTGATGCTATGTTGTTAATCTTAAGCATTGGATCTCCAGCAGCATCTAAGAAGTCTTCTGGATATCTTTTAGCAAACAACAACATATCTCTCTTAATTTCAGATGAAGTCATAGTAGACACGTCTTTACCTAATACCAATCGAGCAATTGCTTCTAAACTTGTAATATCAAGTTCTCTTGCAAGTAATAACGCATCGATCTCCATATTGATATCTTTAACGTCTTCTTGAGCGTCTTTTTCGTTGTCAAATTCATAAAACTCAGTACCATTACCTGGATGGTAATGTAAGAATAATTGTAGTACTGGATTTGTTTTTGGAACCCTAAGGATACCATCTTCAAATACTACTGGCTCAAGAATTACATTTTGATCTTGATCTTCTTGAAAAGGAGTGTTTGAGTTTCTTGCGTATCTTAATGGGTGATTTGAATTTGTTGCTTCATCAAAATAAAGTAGACGTCTACGAGGAGTATCTTTTGATGGTAAGAAATAAGTTAATGGGGCACTATCCCCTCTTAATAAATAAGTTCTGTCTTTCGACTCTAGCTTTGCTAGTTTGATTTTTGTTTCCATTGTATATAATTTAAATTGTTTTAAAAAATAGAGAGGGGCACTAACACCCCTCTCTGTAGTTATTCTTATCCTTTGAAGATAAAGAAGTTGTTAGCTCCAAGAGTACAAAGTGCTCTTTCAGACAAGAAATTAACTTGCATTGCATCTAGGTCGCTTGTAGCTGCACCACCTGCACTACCAGTCATCCAAGTCTTGTAACGACGATTCTCAGTTTCAGAAGCTTTGTATCGAACGTGTAAGAACGGACGACGAGCATTTTTACCAAGAACTTGATCGTATACACTCATTGTACCAGCAGGAACAAGAACTCCGTTAACTGCACCACCAACTAATCCACCACGAAGAGTAGCATCGTTAAGGTATTTCCAGTCAGTCTTGTAGAACTCATAACCTCTTCTGAATCCAGTGAATCCAAGGTTTAACGCCATATCTTCGCTGTTATCGAACAATCCGTAAGATGTACCACCAACTCCGTAAGAGTTTTGTGCAGCCAACATATCGTCGATATCGAAAGAGAATTGACGGTTTAAGAACAATACGTTCTCAGCGATAGCTCCTTGCTTGTCAAGACGTTGAACGATAGTATCAAAGTCAGACAATGCAGATGGATTACCACCAGCCCATACATTTCCTCTGTTTTCTACTTCGTAGAATAAACCTTTAGTACCAGCAGCAGTAGATGCAGCAGTAGTAAATGGAGGAGCAGCAGCAGTAGATGGAGAAAGGTAAGATAGAGCATCTGATCCAGACTCAGCAGGAACACCTTCTACCATAGACATTTCTAAATAATCCTCGAAACGTAAACGAGTTTCGTGCTCTGATTTCATGTACCACAAATAACCTGTAGCACCATTTTCAGTAGTTACTTCAACCCATCCAACTTGAGCCATATCAGAACCAGATACAGTGTAGTTGTCTTTGATGATGATTGGTTTAACATCGAAGAATAAATCTTGAGCTTCCAATGATCCAGACATACCATTTGTTCCTTTACCAAACTCAGATCCGTAAACGAATGCAGTTACAGTCTCAGTAGTGATAGTAAATGGAGAACCAGAAGCATTGTAAAACTTAACAGTAAATTGGTTAGCTGCTGGTAATGCACTAATAACAGCTTTAGCTGAATTAGCAGCAATAGACTCAGAAGATAAAAATACTGTTTGGTTTACTCTGAAGTTACAGTTACCAGATGCCAATTGGAAAGTTGCAGTATCTGAACCAGCAGCAGATGTAGGAACAACTCCTGTGTATTTAGTATGCAAACGTCCTTGCTCTGCCCATTTAATTAAGTCAGAGTTTGTAGGGATTTCAGCACCAACCATTCTCAAGAATGATGCAACTGAACGGTTTCCATAACGCTCGAATTCTTGCTCGTAAGTATCAGGAAGATACTGATTCAAGAAATCAAAGTTTGTAATGTAGTTTGAAGGCAACGTAGCCTTCACTGAGCTAGGTGTAATTGCTACACCAGGACTCGCTTGTAATGTACCAGCCATTTTTTTTAGTTTTTAAACGGTTTTCTAATAATTAATCTATTACCGCGTTCTTCATCTATAACTCTGACCTGTGTACCCTGTTTTGGCGTTGGTGTCGGTGCCGTTCGAGTCATATCAATATTTTTAGACTCTTTAGCAATATCACCTACAGCCTCTGCTTTTCCTTTTTCATAAAAGTACTTAGCAAATTTGTCTGGGTTGTTTGCCACTGCTATAGCTTTATGAAAGGCCTCAGCGTCCTTAAGGTAACCATCTTCATTTAAAAACTTTGATATAAAGTCCATAATGTTTGACTGTTCCTTAATAAGGGTATTAGCATCTGCTGGTTTATATACCATCTTATTGCTTTCATCGATATTGAATCCGAAACCTTCGAATTTATCAGAAAACAATTCAGAAGTTTTGTCAGCAAAAAACTTAGACCGTTTCGCTTGCTCCTCCTCATGTTTAGAAGCGGTTTCTCTATAACTCTTAAAGCTTTCGTATGATTCCTTCTCTTCCTCTGGAACAAATGATGCCCTTGACTCAAGCGGCATTTTATATTGCTCCTTCTGCTCATCGAAATGTTTCTTAGCTTTAGTAAGTTCTTTTTTAAACGCTAATTTTTTTTGCTTGATTTCTTTTTCGTCATCAAGGTCCTCATCGTAACCAAACTTAAGACCTATCTCAAATTTAATATCATCTGGATCTAGGTCTGGGTTTTGTTCTTTGTAGAACTCAAAAAGTAGCGTGTCTGGATCAGCATTCGAATAATCTTTATTTAATTTAATAAAGTCATCGATGTTTCTTCCAGTCTCTTTTTTGTACTTAAGAAATGCAGCTACATCTTCTGGAAGTTCTTCGTTCTGATTTCTCTGTTCGAATAACTCATCCAAAGAGCTGATCTCTCTGTTGTACCTTGTCTTAATATGTGAAAGAACGATGTTATCATCAATCTCTGGAGTCGGAGTTGGTTCTGTAGAAGTTTGTTCTGGCGTTCCAGCTTGCTCTTCGTTTAACTTATCTTCGTGCTCCTTTAATAGTTGCTCTTCAATTTCAACCTTTGACTTCTCTTCGAATTCAACGGCTCTTACTTTAAATTCTCCTTCCATTTTATTTAATTTATTTTTTACAAAGATAATAATTATATTTTATAGCTAATATATTATGCAAAAACATATAAATACATACAAAATGACTAATATATTAATCTTTTAATGGGAGCCAAACCAAAGATTTTTTTGGTATTTTGGCTGCTATTCAAACAATAGATAATCGATTAAAATCCGATTAAATATATAATATTTTTATAATTCGCCAAAATGCATGAATTTTTCCAATTTTGGCGGCTATTCATTTTTTGGAAAAGCTATAATTTAGTTTTATGCTTAACCTTTTTAGTTATAGGAACGTATACTGTTGCCTCAATATTAAATTCAGCAGGATACTCAGATCCTTTTGACATAGAAGTGGATACAGACAACGGTCCTTTTGATGCTGATGCTCCAGCATTAATATCATAACCAGATCCTGGTGAAGATACACCAGAAGCAAAAGGTTTTACTTTTATTTTACTATTTCTCATATTATCTAGGTTCAAATGAATCCAAATCAAAACCATCTAATGAATCTTCGTTTGATTCGAAATCCATAGGAGGTAGATTGTTCTTTCTCTGGTTAATCAGCTCAGACTGTCTGCTAGCCTGTATATCAATACGTTTGTCTTTAGCTTTCTCCTTATCTTCCTCTCTCTTTTTCAATTGCTCTGCCTCCATGCCTTTTAATTGCATGTTGTATTGGAACTCTTGATCCATCAACTGACGCTTAAGATCTGCCTCTGCTTGTAACTGTTGTACAGCAAATTGCATCTCTGCTTGACGTAACTGTATTTTGGCTTGAGCTTCCATCTGAACAAGTTGAGCTTTTGATTCAGCAGCAGCTTGTTGAGACTGAATATTAGATTGCATTTGCATTCTAAACTCCATTTCTTTTTGCTTTTGTTGCTGTTCCATCCTCTTCTTTCTCTTCATCTTAAGTAGCTCATTAGCCAACTTAATATTGCTAACCATTCTAATATCAATAGCATCTTCCAGATCAATGGTTTGTTGCTGAAGTGCGATTTGAATATTTGCCTCAAGGCGTTGCTTTTCTTCTTCATCTGGAGCTAGCTCAATAAAAATACCGAAGTTGTGTAAATATAAATCTTTGATATCCTCAAGTATAGCTACATTGTACTTTCCTATCTGCATCGCAAAATCTTCAGCGAAGTCAGCATATTCAAGTATGTCAGCTATTCTTATTGATATACATTCAGCCATTCTTTTTGTTACGTTTAAACCAGCGGTAAGTATGTGTCTAGTGGCTGTGTTGCTGTTTAGTGCAGCTAGTTTCTGAACACCAACAAGAGCATCTGGACTAGGAGTTGAAGCATCTCTAGCTTCATTTATTCCTGTCACGTCTCTGATCATATTCAGATTGTAATTATATACGTTGATCAATGCGGCCATTTTTGATTGACCACTATTTGAACTTAACTCTTGTATAGGAACTCTTCCGTTATTAAACTCGCCATCTTGTGTATAGCTTCTACCGATAACACTACCAGTTTGGAAATAAAGCTTAAGTGCATCCTCTGGATTATAAGCAGCACCAGTACCAAGATCAACTTCGTTTATACCATCAGCATCTATGAATACACCGTCTGGAACAACGCGAGCCATAACCTGCTGTAACTTTAAATGCGTTAGCTGTATCTGATCAGCAAAAGGTATCATCCTTCTCACAAGAGATTCTATGTTACCTTTATACATCCTAGGTGCATAGGCAACATAATTAGGCAACGCCTTTTGTGTAGCAGATTTAGGTCGCACCATATTCTTCATCAGTTCCCATTTGACTAATATATTGGTACCTCCTACCAATATACCTTCATACCATGCGTCCCTTACAGCTTCTACTCTTTCAAACATCATTCCTTCCTCAACAGGAGGATTGAAGTTTCCGTCTTTTCTTATTACTCTCTCACCACCATTTTCTAACAATTTTTTCTTCCAAACAAAACGCATGTCTGTCTTGTAGTTAAAATACAATAGTGTAACGACCTCATTTAAAAATGCGTCGTCTTGATACTGTCTGATGATAGGAAAGTAGTCATACCAAGCAGAACTAGCGTTCTTTATCTCTTCTAGTTCTTCTTTAGTTAGATTTGGGTTTATCTTTAATAACTCAGTATAATGTACTTGTTTTACTTCTCCGAAATAATAACAGTCAGAAAAGTCTGGCTTCTCTGTATAACTATGAATCCAGTTAGCTGGATCTACGTAATCAATCTTAACACCGTCATTAATTAAGAATGTGTGTCTCATGACACCTACACCAAGAGTCGTCATGTCGTAATCAAACAATCTCTTTAACTCAAGGTAATCGTTCATCTTAAGAACAGTGTCAATAGCAATCTCTTCTGCTATCTCTATAGACGGCTTGTACTTCATCTGCATATACAGAGAAAGCTCTTCATCATTTTCTGGAAGTTCTTCTGGATCTACATTGTAAGCGTCTATACCGTATTCTTCTTTTGTCAACTCAAGAAAATCTTTAGCGACCATATCAGCCTCTATCATGTCTTGAAACAAACTCTTTTTCTCAGCAGACATTACGTCTTGAGCTTCAGCCTTTATTTTAAAAAGCCTATCGTTCATTCCGTTAACAACGATATCAACGAATTTAGGTATAATAGGAATTGGAGTCCAGTCTAAATTTAAATGTGAAAGATCCCCATCAACAGCTAATTCATTTTTATATTTAGCTACAGATTGCTCTCCTCTTGCATACAATCTTAATCGATGATACTCTCCCCATTGATCGTAAAATCGACATGTGTTGTTTTTTCTCTTAAACCATTCACCCTCTATAGCCTTTCCGACCCTTAGGCCGTATTCAATGGTTTGTTTCTCCTCATCTGGGACCAACGCATTGGGAAATTGACCTGGGTAAATTATAACTGATGGTTTTTTCTCCATTATTTTATTATTTCGCTTCTGCTTCCACGATTATCGTATTTTACAAATTTAATACTTATTTTTGATTCTTTTCTCTCTGGTAAAAACATGTAACGCTTGATCGCCATTAGTGCTAAACCAGAACTTATCGTGGCATCGTGCTTCGTTCTATCGTTTATATTAAACCTAGCCCAATCTTCTAAAGTTCTATTAAAATACATGGATCCAATAACGCCAGATTCTCTGTATGTACCCTCGTTATCAAATCCTACATGCTCCTCTATGTAAGTGTTAATAACAGATGCATGAGCTTGCCTCATATCTTCAGATGAGTTAGGTATACCGCCTATCTCTATCTCAGTCTTAGACAGTTTTGACTGATGCTTATCTGGCCTGTTCATGGAGTATGCCCTGTATCCTCTGTTTTTAAAATGGTACAGCAATCTAGCCTTGTTGTTTTCAGCAAGTATCGGCATACCATAAAACACACATGCCATAAGCACATCCTCGAAGAATATCTCAGCTGTTTGAGGTCTAGCTATGTATTCTAAAAAGAATTCATTGCACGGCACATTTTGTTCCATATGAAACGAAGTGACACCATGAAGAGCACCGTTAGACCCACCCCCACCAACAACACCAGAGATATCATAAGGGTCACAACCAAAAGCGCCAAGGCTTTCATTGCCTGGATAAAATTTTCCATTTCTTAATATTTTTCTATTTCTTAATTCTTGACTAGGTATCCATGAAACTATAAACCTACCTTTAGGATCTGGAGTCCAAATAACCTCGCTATCAACCTCTCCGTTCTTCCAGTGGAAATAACCCCTAGTTAAAAACTTCTCCTTTATTAGAGAGTCATTGTAGTCTATCTGTTGATATATCTTAGTTAAGTTAAATAATGAATGCTTAGACTCATCTCTAAATGCATGAGACTCAGTCCTTGGGTACTGTCTATAGAATTCATTAAGAGCATCAGCATCAGATTTTAATGCAGCTACCTCGTTCTCCCACCAAGTAATAACGCCTTGCGTTATCATCTCGCCATCTATACCCTTCACTGGTTTACTTGGATCTGTAAATACTGGCCATCCAAACTCATCGATATATCCTTCTACGTTCCACTCCATAGGAATGAATAATGAATACAAACCGCTCTTTGTTTGATGGTTTGCCGATCTTTTAGATGTACTGCTGTCATAGTATAAATCCTTAAAATTCTGGCCACCTTTTGGAAGAGCGTTAGACGTTGATCCCATCATACACTTACCTACTATCTTAGCTCCTAAACGAAGACACGTCTTTGTTACCCTCCAGTTGTTTAAGATGTTTTCTGGCTTTTCCCATTTTCCGCTATTCATGCTCAATGTGAAATCATCTAATATTAATTTTCTTTCATTGTCATTTTCTGCATCAACTTGTATTCCAACATATTCACCTAAACCTATATGACTTACACTTACTTTATTTCTTCTTCCTTTTGTTTTAGGTTGATATCCTTCAAATGATTTTTTAGCTGTTAATAAAGGTATTATTGATAAATCTCCAGATATAAATATTCTATACACATCTGT
>JAAOEI010000923.1_pt1 | contig 11017 bp, 8 predicted proteins | sample 7059261 | NCBI WGS metagenome assembly JAAOEI01 (sample SAMN14008812, study PRJNA610033) | viral metagenome | isolation source: viral particles filtered from seawater | place: China: Hangzhou Bay, Yangshan Deep Water Harbour | collected 2017-10-31
CTTTAAAGGCCTCCAAATATTCCGGGGTAGTTTTCAGGTTGTTTAAAGCTTGTGCAGGAACCACAGTATTACGGGCTTCATCGAATAGATTTGAAGCTATCTTATCTGCCTTAGTACCTTCCGGTACTAAATCGGTGGCTATTTTCTTAGTTTTACCTAGCATAGAAATATTTCTATTTTGCACTAGATTTTCTATATTATATCTCTGCCGAGAAGTTGGTACCATTTCACCAATTTCTCCGATAAGAGCTTTAGTTTTCAAAGCCTCTTCTGGAGATAGAAATACCCCTTCTTCTTGAGCGGCCTTGAGTGCCGGACTTTGTATATCGTCGGCGGCTGTTAATCCTTTCTGCTTCGCCGCAACTCCAATCTTCTTAGCTGCTATATCAACCCCGGCCTTTTGTCCTGGGAATAAAGTACGCTTTAATCCTCCTATCGCTTTAGCCGCAACAGGCATAGCCCCACCTAGTATTCCTCCAGCAATAGCATCCCCTAAAGTAGCGTCATACTGCATTCCAGTAAATGCTGCCCCACTTAAAGCTCCAGTAGCAGCTCGACGCAATAAGCCTCCGGTAACACCCCCAGGAATAGCCATACCAGTGGCCGCTGCTCCTGCTACTTCCCCTATTTGGGCCATACCAGGATATTGTTCTTTTAGTTGACTAAGCTCTTGTTGACGCGCTTCCTGTGTTTTTCGTAGTTGTTGCCCTAGCGCAGAGTCTTCTGGAGTTACTGCTTGAGTGATACCTGCGGCAAGGCCGGACATCCCAAGCTTCCCAGCTTGTAACATTCCCCCCAATTGTTGAGTGGGGGAAGGGGGCAATTTAGGCACATCTAACGAAGGTTCAGTTACTTTAGGGGTACCTATGACATATTCTTTAATAGCCCCTCCTAGCACCTGTGACGGGGATTTAAAAGGTAATGGTTGAATACCTAATTGGTTTTTTTCATATTGAGCATTAATAGCTCCCACCCCTTCCATAAATTTCTCAATTCCTTTAGGGAGGGACGAAGACCCACCTATATCCCCAAAAGGATCTTTGTCAGCAGATTCCTGAGAGGGATTCGCTATTTGTTTAGGTACGTTTTGTTGCCCAATATCTGCAAACGGATCATCCATCGACATAATCTTTACCTTGCTATCTGTTGTAGTCTATTGACCAATTGCTCTATAGTAGCAGTATCGCCGGCTTCTTGAGCTTTTAAATATTTATCCGTAAAGGATTTTTGGTGATCAGCAGGCAGTCCTTGTAGTTGAGGGAATTGCCCTAACAGGGCCCGTCGATCCCCTTCTTTAGATATTCTCATAGTAGGGAACATAATACTATTCATTTCAACTTTAGATCTATGTAATTTGTTATCTTCAGAAATCTTTGCTTTCATTTGATTTTCAAATCCACCTTGCTTGTTTTGGACAATGCCCTTTATTTCTTCATATACTTGTATTAAAGAATTCATGTCCGCTTCAGTGATATTAACTTCAGACCCTTCACTCCATCCTTGGAATTTAGATTTATACCGCTGCCATACACTGCTCTGCCTCACTACTTGGTCCACGTCTTTATCCGTCATGACCCCGGCCCCATTGGCCATCTTAGCTATAGTTCGAGCTACAATACCTCTGGCTACCTGGTTATTCTGATTATTTTTATATGTTTCTAAAGAACCATCCACTCTTTCGGAGAAAGACAGGAATTGTGTATAATCCTTACTATTTTGAGTAAGATATTTATTATAATTATCAACCCTTTTCTGCACATCTTGAGCGAGCTTGTTTTGCATGCTTAAATTTTGAAGACCTACTTTTTCTTGTTTATCTTTTAATGCTTGCCTATCTATCATCATCGCTTTTAATTGTGGATCAGTTTGAGCATTTTTACCTAAAGCCACCGCTTCATTAATTTTAGAATCAAGGGATACGATCTGTTGTCCTAAAGTACGCTCTTGTTTCCCACCACCATAGATTTGATTCTGAGGCATGGACATAGCAAAAGAGGTTAATAATTGAGGAGAATCTTTTTCTAGATCCCCACTAGCCCCGGGCCATATCTTTTTTACCATAGGCATAGCATTCTTATATGTCTCTTGTTGTTGTCCAGGAGGAGCATTTAAAACTCCAAAACCTATTCGAGCTAATACTTGATGTCCCTCTAATAATGCAGCAGCTTTTTTAGCGGGCACTTGAGCCTTTACTACCTCATTCTGCATCATTTGATTTTCCATCTTTAATTTATCGGCATGGATCTTAATAGCTTGAACAGGGTCTACACCTTTGAGATAGTCTATAACCCCCTCATAGCCCCCAGCCTGAGATGCTTGCAGAATTCCCTGCTGCTTCATTTTTTGGGTTTCACGATCCTCTCGTTTCCAGGAGTGCATTTCTCTTTTCATCATATGGGAGTCTATCCTTAACCCTAAATCAGCTTGGGCTATTTTCAGGTAATCTTTTTTTATCCCAATAGTTTCCTTTGTCTCATAGACATCTAATGCTAGTTTGCCTTTGGCAACATCCAGCATCCCTTCTTGAACACCGACTTTGCGTTTTTTAAGAGCTAGTTCTTCCTGCTGCATTTGGCCTTGATAAAGTCCTTTAAGCTGTCCAGTCTGAATCGCTAAATCCATTAATCCCATAATTCACCTTAAATATTTAAATACCCAGTTCGGGTTGCCATTGGTACTTGTGAAGCCATTTGAGGTCGGGCAAACATCATTGCCCCCCCAGCTACCATATTATGTGCGGCTACAGCCTGTTGAGTTGCCGCTTGCTGATAAGCAGGCCCCGAGGCCATTGCTTGTCGCGCTAGAGCATTTTCTTGAGCCCTACCTCGCATAATTCCTTGCATCTGTAGCATAGCATTAGTTTTAGCTGCATCATACCAGGTTTGTCCTTTTTGATACTCTGCTTGCGCTTTGGCTTGTCCTATAGCACCCATGGTTTGAAGAGCAGTTTGTCCTCCTCTCTCTGCCATTGTGGCTATATCTTGTCCCTTAGCTACTTCGAAAGCCCCTATTTGTTGCGAAGCAGTCATCCCTCTAGAAGCTACTTCAGAAAGTCGGTCCATGTGCTGCTGGAAATATCCCATACCTAATTGTTGGCCATATTCAGTTAAAGCCGTGAGAGTGTTACCACTGCCTAACATGCCTGCAGCGGCCCCTTGCCGTTCAATAGCCCGGGTACCCTGTTCTAGTTGAAATTGATACCCTGGAGTAGCGGAAATCTTTTCTGATACCTCAGCTGGGGTATATGCCCTTTCATACTCCTCTGCGTACTCCCGATCAAATTCATCCGCCAATTGTTGTAGCCTACGCTTTTCATCTTCTTCAGCCGCAGATTGCTGCGCTTGGTCAAATTGAGCCAATATTTTTTGTTTAGCTTCCAATCGATCTCTAGGGTCAACCATCTGCTCTGCAGCAGCTAATCCCGCCTGTAATTCTGGAAAATCTCCCATCCCAGTAAGCTTCTCCCTAACATCGGCGCCTGCTTGAATAGGATCCATACCTAAGAACTTTAGCTGTTCATTCATGGCTGCTAACCCAGCAGTGGCGGCGGGCCTTAGTTCAGCCTTAGCCGAGGCATAGCTAGCTTCGATCTCACGTCCGGCTGCTTTTAGAGCATCTCCATAAAAATTGAGACCTTTCTCATAAAATTCGGTTTGATAGTCGGCTGCTTTTTGGAAATAGTGTATGGCCCCACTAGGGTCTATTTGGGGGACTGTAACAGCGGGCTTACCCTTCCCCCCCTTTTTAATTGTTGCAGACGTTATCCCTGTAATGGAAGTATCGGCTCCATATGTTTTGGGGGTCCCCATAATAGCACTAGCGGCAGCGGAACCCGCCGCATACCCCAACCCTGCTACAACTACTCCCATTATCCTTCTCCTCTATCTAATTCTTGGCTATATATTGTTATATCACCCAATTCTTGTCTCCAAGTAAAACATTTCGTAATATGCCCTTCCTGTTTAAATCCATAGCGTTTAGCTACTGCATGTATATGTTTACAGGAGGAAGGTACCATAAATAGCACTTTTAATATATTTGTTTCATCTTCATACCATTTTTTCATGAAAGTGAAAATGTCATCTAATTTCCTAGTACCGTGTAATTCACTACTAAGATAGAAATGCATATTAATAGTTTCTCGAGTAAAATACTCGAATTTATTTAAAGCAATTAATTCCCCGTCTTCATATAATCCTTGTATATTAGTGTCTTCACAAGGGTATTGTCCAGTATGGTATAGGATAGATATTTCGTCATCTGGTAGTCCTAAACAGATTAGTTTGGGATCTGATAAGAAAAATTGTGTTACAATCTCAGGGGTTACTGGTTTAATTTCAAACATTAAGTACTTCCTGGTTCTACCATAATTCTAGCAGTGGCCTCAATAATAGAAAATTTTATAGGCTCTACAATAGTTAATTCAAATAGCCATTCCCTCTCAGTGCCTAGGCGATTCCATCTAATAGGTTTTCCATATTCACCTAGCTTCCCTATATCTCTGGCCATATGGTGAGACCATGTATACCCGCCATCATTAGAGTAGCGTAAAGTAATTTGGGGGTCACTTCCCGATCCAGTTACAGCGGCTTTACCTGTTTCCATTCTAAGTTCAACTGCTGACACTTCTATTGTATCAAAAGATTGGTTATCATATTGAGGTGGGCTTATAGTAGTGCGTCGGATATCTAGGGTATTATCAGTGTAATAGATATCATCCATAACATATAGTTTACCGTCCCTAATTCCACCACCAATATAGAGAGTGTCGAATTTATCTCCATATTGTAGGAGGTGGTGTTGTGCTTCTTCTTGTAAAGAGTCCCAGTAAGACCTTTCATGCCACAGTTGTGTAGTGTAGTCATATACCCAAGTTTTCTTATTGTTTGGGAAACTAATTTGATACATTAGGTGACCCCTATCCTGATAGGTCATTGCCACAGCATTACTAACATCCGTGTACCCCTGTATCTCTGCAGAAATAGCGGGAGTAGAAATAACATTTACTTGATATCCACTATTGTTATCGCGTGTATAGGAAGAAACTCCAGCCTGAACAATGTACCCCCTATCATCCAGCCAAAGGAGGTTGTCCTCTAATTCTGCGATAGATGCGCGGGCAGAACACCCGATTTGAGATTCTAGCCCCACCCGATTAGAAAATGGAGCTCCAGACATGTTACCTGCATTATACCATATTTCTGTGGTAAAGTCACCAAAAACCCACAATTCTCCTCTAGCAACTGCCAACCCCGTAACATTATCTGGGTTACTTTCAGCCGTAGCTACATCTAAAGGGTCCCAATCTAGACCATCATTAGCCGCACTAAAATAGAATTGCCCTGTTCCAGGAGAATTAACTACAAAGTAACCATCAATAAAAACTACTTGGTTCCCGCCTGTAAAATCGGCATCAGTATCATTTATTTTTTCAAAAGTATCAGAGGCAAATGTGTAAATCCACCCTTCTGCTGATCCATCTACCCACATAATTTGAGTAGGACTTGCTGCAGCAGATACTGCTCCTTCACTAGATGTTATGGTTCCTAAAGACTCACTAGTTGCTGTTCTCGCATCTACATTTATTGTTAACTTATAGACTGTATCTCCTGCTACAACGTAAAGGTTTCCGTTAGCAGTTTTTACACTCCTTATCTCTGAAGACCCTAAATTTAGAAGCAATAATAATCCCGCAGTTGGTACTAGTGGGGTACTTCCCCTTCCTTGAGGTCCTGGAGACATTGGAAACATGTTAATACAGCGTTGATTATTAACATCTTGTGAAGGGTGTTTATAGGATTGTCCTATTATGGGTAATTTCATTAATAATCCAGATCAGGTATAATTCTTAATTCAGTGTGCTCCGCATCCCAGGATAATAAATCATCTAACATCTGGGATGCTAGGGGAGCTATCTCTTGTAAGGCTTTTTGGCCCTTTCCAAAACTAGGACCTAACCGTAACGCTAGTTGATATGTAAGACATTCTAGCCATTCACTAGGAAAATCAAAATCATCGGAAGCCGAGTCTAGATCTTCGATGATTCGTTCATAGGAAAGGTGAATCCTGTCTTCAGCGTCATTTGGCCTAGGATAGAGATATAGTTTACCAGAGGTATTCTTTGGGTTATAGTGAAACTGATTGGGTAGGCTATTAGTAGTTTTGTTAGGCAAATCATGATATTCTTCATAGGAAATTGAAGTCAATACTTGATCAAATTGAGTACTAGTTGCCCCACTATCAATCCCTTCTCTACGTCTACAGGAGGTTATCCGTAAGGGTTTGTATATCTTATTAGTGTAAGTGTATACCCCAGCATTATCATTACCAGCAGTGTCTAGGCCCGATGTTATTGTTAGTGTAGTAGAAGTAGGGATGGTTGCTATAGTATCCCAGTGTATATCTCCATCGGAGGTGATAATACCTATATTATCAGAAACCGCCATCCCGGTAGTACTGTCTACAGTAAGACTGGTTGCAGCTGCTGCTGCAGCTCCATTTAATTGGGTTATAACTACATCACTGGCTAATGCACAGTGGGCATCTCCAGCAGCATTACCTAATGAATACTCCTCTTCATATTGGTCTGTAAATAGTACCGCCTCTTCTTTAGCCCAAAGATGTAACCCTTTAGCACCCCAGGCTTTTACCATTTTATTAAGAAAATTATTGGCAAGTGCCTCGTCTTCCGCACTCACAGTTCTTCCGATACCATAAACCCCTAATAGTTGAAAGGCATCGTTCACCACTTGAATACGGGATTGTGAAAAATTTTGTGATCCTGAAGTAGCCATATTATTGGTCTCCGAAACAAGTCACATAAAAGTGAGTAGGATCTACAAGAACTGCCGTATTATACGTGGCTACATCAAAGTCTCCACTATTTAATCCGTAGGTTTGCCAGAATCCAGCATTAGCACTATTATCCATATTTTGAGTAATTTGCGGCATATATGTTCCTGAGAAATCAGTATCGATATTTACCTGAAATAGTCCTACCCCGTTATCAGTAATGCTGGTAATATTGACCCCACCACTTAAAGTTGGAGTTCCCCCAGAAACAGCAACCCTTCCTAAAACTTTCGCCACCCCAATAGCATGTTCCACATTTGCTGGGGTAGCATACTTAGTTGTAGATGAGGCCGATTCCATTTCAGCTTGGCTGGCTCCTCTCCCATCTACATATGCTTTTATGGATTGTTGGGTTGCTAGCGCAGTAGCAGAGTTTGATGTTAGAGAATCTTCATCTAAAATAGAACTTACTCTGGTATTGGCCCCACCAAGTCTCATACCGGAATCATTTAAGTCTAATCTACTAGAGCCCCCTGTTTGTAGGTCTACTGTATCGGAATCTGTCTCCACCTTCATATCTTGACTGCCCAGGGTTAAGGTCCCTGCAGCTTTGGTATCGATAATCATACCTACATTAGCCTCGTCCCCCGTAGAACTAAGAGACGGTCTAACCCCAGAATCACTACTTGTTATATTTAAATGATTTACAGGCGTAGTAGATTCTGTAAACGTAAGATATTCGTCGCCTCCAGCATCATTTATACCTTCCCCAGAAGGAATTACAAGCGATCCTGCCTCAATTACGACATCCCCACTACTTCCAGGGTCAAGGACAATATTACCGGATCCTTTAGATTCTAATTCTAACGCAATATTAGTATCATCACCTACACTTGAAAGTTTAGGGGCTGTGCCTGTAGCAGCGTTAGCTAATTGTAGGTGGTTCACCGGGTTAGTAGCTTCAGAGAATACTATTAACTCGTCACCATTGCTATCTAGAAAATCTGAATCCCCATTAACATTATCTAAGGTCCAGATAGTAACATCTGCACTGTCAGTTAATACTAGCTTAGTTTTCCCTCCTAATACAACGTCAGCCTCTCCTCTAGAGTCTAAGATTACAGGATTGGCGTTTGCGTTTGTTTGCGCCTTTGCATCTGCAATAGTAGGATACGTGGCTTTATTTGTGGTAGTTCCGGGTTCGTAAGAGTATAACTTACCTCCAGATAACGGGTCTCCGTTAGCGTCTAGATACTGTACTTTAGGGTCACCTAAAAACGAAACTGGCATAATACACCTTTAGTCTAAAAGTTTATTGGCTTCTCGGAGTTGCTCCAATATTGCCTTATCATTAAGTTTTTTCTTTACTGGAAGAGCTTTCACAGGCTCTGTCAGGTCTAATAGTTTTTGTGTTTCTTCATTTATTTTGTCTAATTTCGTGCCTTCTCTTAAGGCTATCATCATTTTTTTATCTTGTTCTAGTAATAAAGGTTCTCTTTTTCTACGGAGATTTTCTAGAACTATTTGTTGGGCTTTTTCACAGCATATATCAATACACGATTCTTTAGACTTATCTACCCAAGCATTCCTGAACTCTCTAGATTCTGGTATGTCTGAGTCTTCTACAAATCGGAATTTTACCCCTTTAGGTACAGAGCGCTCGATAACATGTTGTTCATATTCTTCGTCTGTTAAAGGTCTTTTTAAGGCTCTTTCTGCTACTTTCTTATCTTCGTTAGGGATCACAATACTGATTCCACCTGTTTCTGGGTTATTGTATACTATCTTTTTCATTGTTTATTTCCGTGAACATTACTCTTTTTCATTGTTTATTTCCGTTAACATTACGCTTTAACATAAGTACCGCTTATGACACTACAATACTAATTCCGCCAGTTTCAGGGTTGTTATATACTATTTTTCTCATAAGTTACCTAAATTAAATTATATATCCCCGTGGCATGAAACAAAAAAAGCCACAGGATCAATTAATGTGGCTGAAGAATCTCTGGTAGCGATATCAAAATCTCCAACATTTTGTCCATAAAAATTTATCATACCGGTTGCTGTGGCGTTACTTCTGTTTAACCCCCCAGAAACACCATAATTGGACGTAGATAAGTCAGTAGTGAAGTCAAGCTGATATAGCCCAACTCCATTATCAGTAATGCTGGCCATATTATAACTTTCAGAAATGCTGGGAGTTCCGCCAGATACCGCTACCTTTGCCCAAGCCTTAGCGGCACTATCGTGAAAATGCTGTCGTCCTGGAGTCACAAAAACAGTGGTAGATGTCCCTGTTTCTTGATCTGCCTGAGTTGCAGTAGGAATCACCTGGAATGTCGGGGCTGCCCCAGCTCCATTACTAGTAAGTACATGTGTAGAAGTTCCTACTGCTACCGTTGCCGGATTTCCGGAGGCGTCCCAGGTAATTAATTCCCCGTCTGTCCCATTGGCTAAGTCTGCAACATCTACATTGGATAAACTATTCCCAGTACCATTAGCATCAAATGTTTTATTAGTTAACGTGTCGGTGGTTGCTCTCCCAACTAATGTGTCCGTCGCTGCTGGTAAGGTCAGGGTTCCCGAAGCAGTAGCTGAGGCGTTTACAGTAGTAGTACCACTACTAGACCCTGCTAATAGTAGAGTGCTATCATTAAAGGTTTTAGCTCCAGTATTAGTTTGGGTTAGACCTACGTCTAGAGAAATATTTCCGCGCTGGGATTGCATTTGGAATTGAGTACCATCATAGACGACAGTAACAATTTGTCCGGCCTCAATATCCCCAGTATCTAGAGTTTGGTCATTGTGCTTTAATATATTGGCCGCCCCTAAGGAATTGACGTTTAAAGTGGCTGCCCCAGTATTCGCTGTATTGGCCTTAAAATGAAACACTTGGCCCTCTGCATATGCAGCTGGAGCGGGTGTCAATGTTATAACATAAGTGTCTGAGGCTTCCCCATCCGCAGCGTAGACATATTTAGAATCCTGTATTTGAGATGGGAGCGCCGATACAGGAATAACCCTCCCTGTGTCTGTTCCAGTAGTTACTTCCGCAGTTGTTGCAAGTTCTGCAATACCTGCGTTTGTATCTGTAGCCGTTTCCGCGGCAATCGTTATTGTACCACTACCATTAGTTATGTCTATACCAGCACCTTCGGTCAAGGTGGCCTTAGCAAGTGTATTCCCCGTAGAGTTACCAATTAGTAGTTGTCCATCGGTATATGAGGTTTGTCCAGTCCCACCTTGGTCTACCGCGATTGTTGTACCCTGCCAGGTTCCCGTAGTAATAGTCCCTAAAGTGGTAATTGAAGTTTGTCCTACATATGAGGAATCAATATCGATTGTAGGGTTACCAGAGACTCCGTCCCCATCGGTAATGGAGATCCGAGAAGCAGTACCTGTAACAGTTCTATTAGCATAAGTACCGGCTGCAGTCCGAGTCATTAAACCATTGCTGGAAAATTCTCCGTCCTGTAAGACCCCAGTAAATTCAATTCGAACTGTAGTTCCGTCGACTCGCTCCCCAACTAATTTATCACTGTCCGCGATTTGACCTATATTAGTTAAATCGCTTACGTTTGTTACTGACATAAAATTTCCTCTATACGTCTGGGGAGATCAGTAGATCGTCCCCTTGACCAGTCCGTAATGTTGTAGACCCATCACTTACTCCCAAGTAAACATAAGAATCTTCCGCAATCTTTCGCGGGAAGTCGTATTCACTAGAATAGGCCCCTGCCCCAGCCCCATTAATCGCTGCAATGCGATAGGTATATTCCTTAGAAACATCTGCCGATGTATCGGAATAGGAGACAGCATTACTGTTTGTGTTTGTGGTGAGTACTGTCCAAGCCCCTCCTTGAGGCTCTTGGCGTTCAATTAGGTATCCAGTAATACGGGAGCTTCCCGCATCTAAAGGTCCTCTCCAAAATAAATCTACACTAGCTCCAAGAGTGCTTCCAAAAGCTTCTAGCTTTTGAGGGGCTCCAGGTACCCTATCATCAATTTCTGGTGTGGTATAGCTATCTGACGGCTCACTACGTAATGTTTCCGGAGACGTCACTAATTTTTCTTTGTGTTTGTATGGAATTACTTGAGGATTAATATTATCTACATCTTTATTACATACTACTAGCCCATTCTGAAAATTCCATTTATCTCGGATTAATTGTGTCTCGGAACGCCTCACCTTACGGCCACAGACATCGCAGATAACATATAC
>JAAOEI010000924.1_pt1 | contig 11014 bp, 11 predicted proteins | sample 7059261 | NCBI WGS metagenome assembly JAAOEI01 (sample SAMN14008812, study PRJNA610033) | viral metagenome | isolation source: viral particles filtered from seawater | place: China: Hangzhou Bay, Yangshan Deep Water Harbour | collected 2017-10-31
ACATACATTTAGGTTTAGGTTCACCTGGCTCTCTTGCACAAGGACCTATTGCCTCGCCCTTACTATTGATTCTTTTCCATCCACCATCTGGATGACTAGGGTTAAACCAATTGCGAAGGTCTTCTTTTACGCATGAACCTTTCGAGTATGCTTTTATACCTGGTGTTGGCTTATAACCAGGCCAGCATCTTTCTGCAAAAAATGTTTTAAAGTTTTTCATATAAACTTTTTCGCCTTAAATGTTTTTAAACTGATGCCTACTTTTTTAAGTTCATCTTCTTTTTGGTCACCAATACTCATGGTTGTTTCATCACCAGTTAATTCTTTAATGGTTCTTTTCTTTGGATCACGATTGTATTTTTTACCATTTATTGCCATTAAAGGATCAACACCGCGACTAAAGTTTTCACCACTTGATGCTGATGAAACACCAGGTTCAATACCTCTGTCAATAGATTCTAAGATTTTTTCTTTTTGTTTCCTGATTTCTTGGAGGGTGATTTTCCTGCGGGTTTCTCCTGTCGTACTTCCGCTTTCGGAGATTCTACCACTGGTGGTACTATTGGCAAAGCCTCTTCTATTTTCTGTTCTGTTGGTTTCTTGAACCAGTCCATTATTTTCTTGAACATCTTCATTCTCCTTTATTTTGATTGCATAACCATCTTTGTATTTTATAACTACACCATCTTTAGTGTGAGCTTCTTTTGATGCAGCACGGCGTAACATAAACTTTCTTGTCTTGCCATTTTTATCACGCATCAATTTAACTTTACCTTCAGTAGCTTCACTAATTAAACCTTTGCCAAGTGTCAATACATTAATTGCATTTGAACCAGAAAGAGTATATTGTTCTTCAACTTCTTCTTCATCTTCATCCGATTTTAATAGTTTTAATGCTTTGCTCACTTCTTCTGGTGTATCACCTTTAATGGTAATGCTGACAGCTTCAGATAAGAATCCTTCAAATTCTTCATTTACTTTTTTATTGTTCATCTTTGCGGTTGCCTTAGTGACTTCATGTTCAACCTCAGAAGGAACTTCAACAAGTTTATCATGCACAGAGCGATAGGTTACTTTGCCATTTCTACCATAGCGACCAAAACCATAATACTGTAGACCCATCTCTTTTGCTTTTTGTGCTGCCTGAGAACCTAAATTGGGAGTTTTTTCTGCGCCATCTGTTTCAACAGGCAGAGTATCTTTCTTATGCAATTCGTGTGCAACCCACATTTCAGCTGTAGGAGATTCTGGTGGTTCTGCAACAAACTGTTGTATATTCTGAAATAGTCCCATCATTTCTTCTTTTTTAGCCTTGACTACTTCAGGTGATGCTGACCTTAAATCTTCGGAGTTATCAAACTCCATATACTTTTGACCAAATAATTTTGCAAGTTCAGGTCTTGATCTTTGAACTGAATCCCATTTTTCTTTACGAATATTTTCAGGTACGGTTCTACCACCGCGTTGACCGCGTTCAATATTTCTTTGCTTTGATACTTCATCAGCAGTATTAACCATAATCATGGCAGTATCATAACCCATTTCTTCCAGGCCAGATTTAATTCTCGCAATCTTTTCTGCATCATCACCTGTGCCATTGATAATAAGACCATTGCGACCTTCAAGTGCAAGACGCTGGCGTAATTCTGTCATATTTTTCGCACGACCACGAACTGAATCTCTTTTTTCTTTTTCATCAGCAGGCATTGTTTTATCAAGACCTTCTTTGTCCATCAAAAACTCTAGTGCCTTATCTGAATTGATTTCGGTTAGACCATGACCAGCAAGAGTGTTATCTAAAACATAATCTTTGCCTGAACCTGGACCACCTGCAAGAAATACTGCCTTAAAAATTGCTTTATCGTGAACGCCTTCAACTAACAATTCTTCAAAATCATTGTTGAGGTCTTCTTTTAATTTCATGTTGTTGCGAACATCGTTATATAATTCTTTTGCGTGTTCTGGTTTAACATGACCCGGAATTCCTTTTCGGAATTCTCTGAAATTACCTGCTGAGGCATGGCCACGCATTTTGCTTGCAGACATACCCGCGGTACCTTCTGCATCAGGGTCTCTTTCACCGGCAGAATGGACAGTAATTTTTTTGAAATTAAACATGGCATCTTCATGTGTGCCATTGTATTTTTTCAAAAGCTTTTGATATTCTGGTACACGATCTGAACCAGCAACCATGTGTAGGTGAGTTACACCTTGCTTGTGAAGTTTTGCAGCCTGCGTAAGAAAGCTTGGACTTTCTTTGTCAGATACGGAGATATTGGTGCCAGGAAAGAATCTCTTGGCGTGCTTGACTTTCTGCTCTGCGGAGAGTGGATTTTTTGCCGCGTCTTGCGAGTGTGAGAGGACAACATGGTGAGAACCTCCTACCTCTTTGGCAACATCTTTGACTTTTTTGACTAGAACTTCGTGACCTGTGGTAGGTGGGTTCATGCGACCAAATGCTAGAACCGCATGGTTTTCCTTCTGTTCTATCAGAAAATCTTTAAATCTCATATCTCCGCCTCTACAGCAGTTATTAATGATGTATTTATAATTTTAATCTGTTCGGATGATTAAAACTTCATCTGATTTTGGTCCACCAATCTCCATTGGTCGCTTATTGACAATAGCACCCTTCTGGAATATGATAATGCTATCATAGAAAGTAATACTGGTTGTTGACCGAGTAAAATCTGTAGGCTGAATTGCACCTCTAGTGTGATCCGCATTCAACATATCAACTAGATTTTTAGAGACATTATTGATAGATTCTGGTACATTCAACCCACCGCCATGCGAATCCCAGTATGCAGCATGGGTATCTTCGATAAAATACATTCCATTTTTGTCGATGAGTGGGTAGAGAAACTGGAATGTTTTATTAACATGGTCTACATGATGACTGCCATCATCTAACACCAAATCAAATGCACCAAATTCATCAATCAAACTCTTTAGAAATACTGGATCAGATTGGTCACCAATACGAATATTAATACCCTCTTGTTCATGGCTCTTGCAGTCTGGATTAATATCAATGCCAACAATCAAAGAATCTGGATGAAAGTATTTTCTCCACATTTCCAATGAACCACCATTCAGAACACCAATCTCCAATAACTTGATTGGTTTATCTCTTAGTGGACCAAAATGTTTTTCATAGACAGGAAAATAATGTGACCACTTAGTAATTTTCTTGCCTTCATTATTATTAAAATATTCCCATAGATCCATTAGTATCTCTCCAATTCACCTGAACCTGCAACAATTCCATTGCAATGTAATTTATCAAATTCTACAACATACTTCTTATCTAGGCACTTATAATGTGCGTGTTCTGTATCTATACGGCAATTAACAACATCATTGAAAATGAATTGTTGTGTCTGCATATAATCATCTAGCAATGATGGACAAAAAGAATACATTCTTGTTATGTAAAGATGGTCAGTAATAGATTTCTTTTGTTCTTCTGGTAACCAAGAAGGTAATGCTTTTTTAAATACATATTTGCCAAACATATTATCATAGGCACCAATATCAAAATCTTCCGTCAATACTGTTCTTGCAGAGTATTTAAATATGCGTTTAACGCCATGCATAATCTTCATCATTTCTGAATTGCTTTTAATCATTCGAAATGTTTTCGATAACAACAGTATTTCTGCTTCACTCTTTCTTCCTTGTTCAGCAAAATACTTAACTTCAGCATCTTGTGTCCATGAAATAATCAAATTAACATATGGCTTAATCATTTCAAAACTACTCTGCGGCACTTCTCTTGGAGAACCATCTGCAAATATAATCAAAGCATTTGGCACATGAGTTCTTAAACTGATTAGTGATGCGATAGTTTGATCTAACCTTTCTTCTTCAGTAACAACACCAATGTTAGCATTCAATGCTGATGTTACGATGAATAGATTATTATTAGGTATCAAACTCATTGATGCCATTCCATATCTGGAAAGAATTGAACAGTTTTTAGTACCATGTTACTTGGTGCATTGTATGTATCATAGACCAATTGAGCTACATCATTTGGGTCAAGTAGTTTACTTGTGTCGGCATGGAAACCAAGGTTATCCCAAAGTGGAGTATTAATACCACCAGGATGAAAGCTCGTAACTTTAATGCCTTTGTCTTTTAATTCTTTGCCTAAAACACCAGCAAACGCAGTCAATCCATACTTTGTTGCACAATAAATGGATTGATTTTCTATTTCTTCCAATCCTGCAACAGAGTTGATAAAGAAAATCTTTGAACCTTCTTTCATAGATGGTAACAATTGACTGGTCAGAATCATTGGTGCTTTTAGATTCGTATCAATCATTTTGTTTATATTGTATGCACTTTCATTCTCAAATTTTTGTAGTGAGAATGATGCAGCATTATGAATCAGAAGGTCAATAGGCTGACTAATCGCTACACTAAAATTGATGACCGATTGTAAATTTGTTATGTCACAGTTGTGGTGTGAATAGTTAATATGGTGTATTTGATCTACAAATCGACTTCTTGATAGACCCATAACACGAAAACCATTCTTTAAAAAACATTCAGCAAGTGAACGACCAAGTCCACTACTTGTTCCAGTAATTATCGCAGTTTTCATAGTTCCTCAAATAAATTCATAGCATTAATTATTTCTTCTTCTTTAAGGTTGTTTATAATTATACAACGACCTATGCCAACAGGAATAGGAATGTATTGATTTCCATTTCTGTGTCGCATTGTATCTTCAAGTCCAGCCATAACAAGTATTTTATTGCCAAAACCTTTGTGCCATGTTGGCAGTTTTAAATTTTTGGCAGTATCAAATATACGCTTCAATTCATTTTCAGTAATAAATCCGCGATTGTATGATATGCAGGAAGAAAACAAACAATCGAGAACTACTGCTTCGCCATGTTTTAGTGACTGAACATATTCCATTTCAATCATTGGACTAAAAGTGTGACCAAAATCTACAGGTCTTTCTAAATTTTTTTCCCATAGATTTGGTTCTAATTCTTCAATCATATTTGTGATTGATAGGTTAATTACACGAACTGGTATTGCACCATATTGAAACTTCTCTTTGAGTAATTGGTCATAGTTATTCTCAAGTAACTCAAACAATTCTTCTGACTTAATTAGTCCAAGTTTGAATATCTCAGCAATACCATTTACAATCTCTCTTTCAGATTGTGTTGCAATAAATTTCTTGTCAATTAATGTGGCAACTGGTGGATAGTAGGCACCAATTCTATTACGGCGACCAAAATGGTTTGCGGCCACTTTGACACCAACCGATGCATCTACGATAGCAAGTAATGTCGTTGGCACTTTAACATATGGAATGCCACGGCGATAGATACTGCAACAGAATCCTACAAGGTCAAGTAATACACCACCACCAATAACGATGATTGTCTCTCGTCTTAATGCACCTTCACTCTCAAAGAATTCTAGAATTTCGTTTGTGTGTTTCCAATCTTTGTTTTCTTCCGTTGCATCAATAACTTTGAGTTTCAAATCAAAACAAATTGATTGGAAATAATTGGCTATTTTTTCGCCATATAATTCATTGACTGTCTTATCAACAACGACAAGGCGCCTCTTGCTTCGGCCATATTCAACCAAATCTAGATTTTTGGGGTCAAAAATATCATTAGAATAATGGATTGTAAAACTGATAGGCTGTTGTGCCTCTACATTCCAAGTTCTTTTGAAATTGTTAAAATTCACTAGAACATTATTTTTCATTAGAATATCTGTCTCAATAAAGAACAAGCATGAACATAAAAATACTTAGCCTTATCTAGTTCACCTGCGGCCAACTTAAATGGTAACATACGGATGAATTGTGTTGCCTCCAAAACATTGACAATCTGTTTCATTCTTGGTTCAGCAATTTCTTTCTCAAAGATTTTATTGAATTCTCTGAAATTCTTTGGTACAACAATATCGCTGTTGACCACATTCTCATTGACTGTTACACCACCATCATTAGTGATACCATACCAACTTCTTGAGCATTGTAAAACCTGTGCATAATCCAAGAATCGACTGTCAATCACACTTTCTTCGTATGGGTCAACAAACTTGACGCTATCATCGGTAAATGAATACATCATGTTTTCGAGTGTTGGATTTCCATGAATTGATTCTTCTTCAATCAGTTTCATCTCGGTAAAAAAGTTACGCATCTCATCCATGTAATTTGTAATACCATGAACGATACCACCATAATACTGATATGTTCCATAATTAAAGAACTCCATAAACTCAGGAAACTTCTTTGCATCTTCTAGTTTCTGTTCCACTTCTTCTCTAAAATAAAGTAATGGTGCACCAGAAATGGCACCATATGAATATCGGTGCATAACTATAAATGCATCCCATATTGCTTTGTTAATTTTCTGCAATTCTTTTTCAGACAATTCTCGTTCAGTAAAGATTGTCTTAATGTCTTTGTATGTTTTCAAATATTCAAGGTCAAAATATGCCTGGTCACCATCGGTGCCAACTTTGATTATTCTTGGATATAAATGTGGAAATTCTGAATTATATCTTTGTAATTTTTTTAACTGTGAATACCAACGCATATAGCCATATTCACGATTAACTTTCGTGTTAACCATTTTGCGAATGAATTTACCTTTTTCATTCTCCATCAGATAAGTAGAACTTAGTGAACCACCTTTTAATTTAATCATCGTTTCATCGCCTGTTTTGTTATCTCAAGTCCATATTCTTGTGGTGTACCAAGAACTATTGTTTCATGTTCACTTGATAAATCATTTACATTAACTGATTGATTTTTTTCTACGATATCAGAAAGAAGGTTTGCAATATACATTTCTTTTCCAGAAAAGTGCAGCAGCAAATCTTCATACATTTCTCTATAAAATTCTGCACTACGAAAACCATATAGTCCAGAACTGGCAAACGGAGATATAGCTTTCTTTTCTACAATATCAGTAACCAAACCTTCACTTGTTCTGACATATGAATAACTTGGATTATTAGAAACAAAAACATCAACATATGCATCAGAAAAAAGAATATTTTTTATGTTTCTGCCAATCAACAAAGTATCAGCATTATGGACAAAAAACTGTTGTTTTTGATTTTTGACTGCTAATGCACCGATGTATGCGGTGTGTGCCTGACCATCAGTATCACCAATATATAAAATATTTCCATCGTGTAAACCAAGTGGTTTAATGGTGTCTAACAGTTGTTGTCTAAAATATTCATCTCTCTTGTTTGCAACCAAAACAACATCATCAAACAACCCTATATTTTTAAGAATATGGTGAATGATTGTTTCATCTTGCCAAGGCAATAGATATTTTGGTATATCAAATCCAACATCATGGAATCTGGTGTTCAAACCAGCCATACATATTACTAACGAAGCCATTCTTCAAAGTCCTCACGAATTAAACTGTGCCATGTTCCATTGTATTGTCCAGGTGGAAATGGATGATTAACATCACAGTAAACTAATTTTTCACCAATCAAACCATATTGTGTCCAATTGGCACCCATAAAATCTTCACACATATATTGAACACCATTTTCATAGAATTCTTCAATATGTTCAAAGCATCTTGAATATTCATCCATATTTTTAGATGATGAAAAGGCAAACTGGTCATTACCAAAATCACGAGCAGGTGTCATACGGCAATTTGGTATATACAGTTTTGAATTGTCCAGTTCATTAAATGGAATAAGTGCATTAATTGCAAAATCAAAACGAGTGCGAATGACCCAATCAAATTTGATTTTACTTGTCAATTCATGTTCTGATTTTAATTCATTGCATCGTTGAATGGCGTATAGTTGTGACCAAGTAGATAGTTTTGGATCTTTTACTTTCCAATTTGGTTGTGGTGGTGGAAACCTTGTATACTTGGATAGGTCAGGAACAATCTGTTCTACAACAACACTTCTCGCTGGTTTATATAACTCGACAATTTTCTTGTTGCTATCGTCCGTATCTTTACCCCAAGAAAAAGTAAAAACAGTAACATCGTTACCATCTAAGATATTTTTCTTTACAAATGGAAAAGCAAGGTCAACCGACCTTGGTTGACCACTAATACACAATGCAATTTTAACCATATTTTGCCTCAATAATCTCACGCCAGGCTGGTACTCTATCATATTGATGGACAATTGTAAAGGGTATTCCGGTCGATGTTGTAACTTCGCCGTTTTTCATCATAGGCGATGGTTCTACCAAGAATGGTTTGAACTGGTCGATCTTTGATGGGTCAACTGTTGTGCCTAGTTGTGCAGCCCATGCATCTTCCGATTTACTGTATACGGAAGTTTCAAGGTATGGACTCATTGAAATCAAAAAGTTAAATGTCGATTGGTCACAGATAGGTATTGGTCGACCCATTGATGCAGCAAAGATATTAATGGCCAAATCACGCATCGCATATCCACGACCAGCAAGAACACCTACGTTGAAGATAATATTATCTTTGAAGTGGTCATAGATATAGTTTGCATATGTTTCCATGAGGTTTTGGTTGCCCCATGGTTCATCTTTGTATCGAATACTTTCCGATGCAAACATGAGATTCTTTTCTTCGCCTAGATTTTTTTCTAGGTATTCAACAGGGTTTCTTTGAAAGATAACATCTTTAACATCGGTCGTAATAACATACCGATAGATTTTATCTGATAGGAAGTTATGAATATGAAGGAATCGTTCGGTATGAATTGGCATACCTGATTGGTGTTTTAGATTGCCTTCAGCATCTTGAACAAATCCAATGATGATAACACCTGCATCATGGACTTTCTTTACGGTTTCTTTATCACAATTCATCAGAATCAAGGCAATATCGCCATTGAACCCTGACATTTTGATAGAGTTAATCCAATACTTCAGTTTGTTCCAGTCATAGTTGGTGCTCGCACCAATAATCAAATCTTGTTTCTGCATAATATACTCCAATTGTTATAATACTTATCCTCTAGTTAGGTTCAGTACCTTCTGAATTTGTTGTTCCAAAACTGTTTTCCTATTTGGCCACTTGATGATAGGTTGGTCAGCCGTCTTCAATAACTTGGTCAAAAACGGTAATATGATTTTCTCTACCTGTTGCAACCTGTCTTTATATTCTTGGACAGTATCTTCCTTCTCTGCGATAACGGAATTATATTCTTCTTCATCGGTGGCGGTGAATCCAAAATCGTCATCACCGTATTCCTTCATTATCGCATTAATATCAAACTTAATATCTGCCATATAGACCCTTTTGTAAGTGAGTAATCACTTGCTCCATGCTTTGGCTGCCGAAAAATTGGCAAGAGAAAACTCAAGTCGATCCACTAATTTGACCGCGTTACCCTTTAGCTTGTCAACAGCTACGAAGCCTTCCGGGTTGGTGACCTTAAATCCGTTTTCAGTTTGCAAAAATGTTCCTGTAACTTGTCTTAGCTGCTGTAGCTTCTTGATAACCATGTTCTTGGCTATCACAATGTCATTCTGAATATCAAAAATCTTTTGCAATTCGTTTGCATAACTACGGAAGAAACGCATCATCTCATTCTTTTCGGCAATTCGTTTCTTCTTGGTTTCTTCTTTCTTTGCGGCAAGAATTTCTTTATTGTGCTTGTCTTCTATCCATTTTATCAATTCGCGTGTATGTTGTGCGGTATTCTTTATTGCTTCACCTGCACGAACTTTGGTGTTATTGAATGTTTTTATTTGTACCTGTAGAACCTCACTAGAGGCAATACGATTCAACACCAACGAACTGGTTGATTTAAATTTACTACCAACATCAGACAACACTCTTGTAATTTGTTTTGTCTCATCTTCAGTAAAGGTTGCTGTACCAGATGCATCAATGAAATATGCATCACGGAACCAAACATCTTTTGTCCGTGTTAGATTATTAATATCTATGTTGAATGAGGCCTTCATATCATCCATGGTCTTGCCTGTATATGAAGTATGAAACACAATACCCATTTGTGCAGCTAACATCATGTCAGCCAACTTAGTATCGGTTGGCACCGCATACACAATGGTGTTTGGTTGAAAGGTGATATACTCTTGGTCATCAATAGTTTGTGTCTTGATATCACCTTTAGCAAACATCATGTCGCCTTGCAAGACACCTTTGATACCAAGTTTAGGCAGGTAGCGCAAAGCAACTTTGAGTTTAGCATTCAGGCCTTCACCAGGATGATTCGCATCAATATCTGCATTCGTATAATTTAACTTTGCGTTCTTGTTGAATACGCCTTTGGTACCAACAAAGAATTTACCGTTTTCTGGATTGATACCGCAGAATACAGCAGGTGCACCATCCCATTTTGTTGTGATGTTCACTCTTGATTCTGCATGACCAGCAAGCATATCTCTTAAAGATTGGAGAAAATTAATTGCATCGCGTGTACCTGCAACACCACGATTCAATACCTCATCTTCGATATGTTCTAGGTGAAGGTTCTTACCTTCTTTAGCTTCTGTTATGTATTCGGAGAATTTCATGCACTATACTTTATAAAAATACTACTATTTTTTGTGGCAGAAGAACCATATTCAAATAACCATTTTACTACTTGATTTTGTTTCTTCTCTTTTAGTATTGTATAAACATAATCTACACCAAGGTACTTAGACATCCACCAGGTTTTATCTTTCTTGTGGGCTATAGTAGCTTCTCTTACCAAATCATCAATAGATTTTTTAGACTTTGTTAATTCTTTAAACATCATAGCAAATTTTTTAAATGTTTGAGCATTTGGTTTTTGAATTTGACTATTGAATTCTGAAGGTATCATTAATTTACTTCTAGAAATACCAGATTCTATAGCAGCACTCATTACAATACCACCACCAATTTTACCACCAGCCGCAGTTTTACCTTTAATTTCTCCTTGCCACGAACTTGTCACGGGTCTACTAGAAAAATTTCGTAACTGAATCAAACCTTCTTTGCCTTCAGATTTATATTTCAAGTAAATATCTTTTGAATCAAACATATTTTCGCCA
>JAAOEI010000925.1_pt1 | contig 11012 bp, 8 predicted proteins | sample 7059261 | NCBI WGS metagenome assembly JAAOEI01 (sample SAMN14008812, study PRJNA610033) | viral metagenome | isolation source: viral particles filtered from seawater | place: China: Hangzhou Bay, Yangshan Deep Water Harbour | collected 2017-10-31
AACGGCGCGCTGACGGTGGCGGCGACGGTGCAGTGGAGCGCAGCGCACGCGAGCAACTCGCTCACCTGCGACAGCTTCAGCGTCGACGTGGTGGGCTGATGATCCCGACTGGCCGCACCCTCTACACGTTCTCGGCGGCCTACCCGTCGCTGATCGTGCGTGGGGCGGCCTGCGTGGTCAAGCTGCCCGCCTACCGCGACGGGGCGCTCGCGGCCCCGGCCAGCGGCACCTACACCCTGATCGCCCCCGGCGGGTCGCTGGTGGTCAGCGCGGCGGCGGTCACCATCAGCTCCAGCATCGCCACCTACACGATCCCCTCGGGGACGCTGCCCGCCACCCTGGAGCCGCTCGGCGAGGGCTGGCAGGAGGAGTGGTCGCTCACCTTCTCGGGTGACGCGGTGCCCTACGTCGTGCGCCGCACCGCTGCCCTCGCCCGGGTGGCGATCTACCCGGTCATCACCGACGCCGACTTCACGCCGCTGTACCCGAAGCTCAACACCTACAAGAGCGGCGGGATCAGCAGCTACCAGCCGATGATCGATGAGGCATGGAAGGAGATCATGCAACGGATCATTCAGGGCGCGCGGCTGCCCTACCTGATCCGTACCCCCGATGCGCTGCGCGAGGCGCACCTCCACCTAAGCCTGTCGATCGTCTTCGGCGGTTTCGGGATGGCCGCCGACAGCGCCCACTTCCGAGATCTCGCCAAGCTGCACCGTGAGCGGTACGAGGCTGCCTGGGGCAGCATCAACTGGCAGCAGGACTCCGCGCAGAGCGGGCTGGTGGACGATCCCTCGACCCGCCTCGCCGCCGTCGCCCAGCTCCGCATCAACGCCGCGCCCTACCCCACCAGCGGCATCGGCTGGCGCGGGACGGTCGGGAGGTGGACATGATCGAGCTATGGGATGTGCGGGCCGCCATCGTCGCCCGCATCGAGGCGCTCACGCCGTCGGGCTACACCCAGGACAACGACGACGCCTGGCGCGAGAGCGAGACCCCGCTCATCCCCGAGTTCATGCCCGAGCACCTCGCGCACCTCGCTTTCTGGCTCGATGACCGCGACGGCGGCACGATCCATAGCCGCGAGAACAGCGCCGAGGCCATCGAGATGCGGCCCCGGATCACGGTGCGCTTCCTGGCCCGCCTGCGGCCCAACAGCCGTAACGACGACTGGGTGCTGGCGCAGCGCGCGCAGATGGCGCTGATCCGCCAGCTCAACAACTGGCAGCCCGCTGAGTTCGACATCCTCCTCGACGACGCGATCTACACATCGCGCGTCGTCGGCAACGACTACCTCGCCTGCGAGCTCCGGCTCCGGGCGGTCTACCAGACCTCCGCAACGTAGGAGCCGATCATGGCCGTGTTCACTCGCAAGCATGTCTCTGTCAAGTTCGTGGACGGTACCGGCACCCCGCTGGAGAAGACGATCGGCCCCGGCCCCGGGGACTTTACCTTCGATGGCATCGAGGAGGGCGGCACCGAGGCCGTCCCCGTCTACAGCCGGGGCGACTTCCTGGAGCTGGTCTACGGCGACGAGAAGCAGATCACTGGCAGCGGCACGATCTACGTCGACGGCGACCAGACCGGCAGCTCGGTGATCGACGCCGCGCTGAAGACGGGCGGCACCTGGGCGAGCGGCGTCACCAAGGATCCGGGCGGCGTCGTGTGGACCACCGACATCGTCGTCACCGAGACCCGGGGCGCCACCACCAACACCTACACCTTCTCCAACTGCCGGACGGTGGTGAAGTGGACCGAGGGCAAGGAGGGCAACACCCTTTCCTTCAGCTTCACCTGCTACAACGGCTTCACCCGCGCCTGAGAGGAACCATGTCCGCGACCACTGCCGCGATCACCCTCACCGAGCCGAGCGCCGCGATCCGCATATGGGTCGCGCGCGCCTACCTCGCCGCCAGCGGGCCCGACCGCGTCGGCCTGGAGGCCCTCGCCCTCGCCCTCTCCTGGCCCAGCCCCCCCTGGGAGGCTGACGCCGCCGCCGCCCTCACCGACGCGCAGCGCGATGCCCGCGAGGCTGCGGTCTATGCCAAGCTCTCGACGCTCAGCGCCGAGGAGCGCGCTGAGGCGGTGGCCGACGCCCGCCGCGCCCGCCTCGCGGTGGCCGAGGCCGACGCCCGCCTCGCCGCGCTGCGCCCCGCGCTGACCAGCCCGAGCGCCGCCGCCGCCTGGGCGATGGCGCAGATGGACGCGGCCGGGGTGCCGTCCTCGACCTGGGGCCGGGTGGGCGATCAGCTCCTGGCCCGCTGGCTCGACCTGGTGATCCCGCCCGTGGGCGACGTCGCGGGGGCGGTGGATTTTTCTCTGCCCCCGGTGGCGCCGGGCTCCGGCGGGGGCTCGAGCTCTCCCGTGAATGGTGTGGTGACGCACTGAGGTGGTTCAGCATGTCCCCCGACGAGCGCGCAATTCTGGCTGCCCTCTCCTCCACCGGTCGCGCAGTGGCGTCCGGTGTCGAGGGGGCGGCCCTGCGCCGGAGGTCGTGATGTGGGCGCAGACGGCGGCGTTCTGGGGCGAGCGTGACGCCTGGGCTGCGGCCCGGCTCACCAGCCAGCAGGGCAAGCGGCTACGGGGCGACGTCGATCTGGCCCGCCAGCTCGCCCGCTGGCAGGTGCGCGCCGCCCAGTACCTGCGTACCTCCCCCGCAGTCGCCCCCCGCGCCGTCGTGCGCCCCGACCCCGGCATCGAGCGGGGCGTGGCCGACCTGATCAGCAGCGTGGCCCCGGCGCTGGCCGACGCCTTCGACAGCGAGCTGGCCCCGGTGATGAGGAAGGCGTTCGATCAGTGGCCGGTGCGGTCGGGGCTGTCAAAGACGCTGCTGAATTTGGGCTTCGCCCAGGGGGACGCGGTGTTCGCCGCGAAGCTCCAGAGCCTCGCCCCCTACACCATCTACATCAAGGGCGCGCCGCAGATCCGGCTGATCCGCCGCCCCGGCATCGAGGCGGGCAGGGCGGCGGTGTCGCAGGCGATGGCGCGGGTGGCAGCATGAGCACCGAGTCGTACACCTTCCAGATCCTCGCCGACGTCAGCCGCTTCGCCACCGAGATCGCCAAGGTGCCGGGGCTGAGCGAGAAGCAGGCAGCGGCGGCCACGGCGAAGTTCCTCGCTCAGCAGCAGCGCGCCCAGCAGCAGGCGGCCAAGGCCAGCGAGGACGCCGCCCGCCGCGAGATCGCCGCAGCGGAGAAGGCCGCCGCCGCACAGATCGCCGCCGCTGACCGCGCTGCCCGCGAGGCCGAGGCCGCCGCGCAGGCGCAGGCCGCCGCCGCCGAGAAAGCCGCACAGGCCGCCGCTGCCGCCGCTGAGCGGGCAGCCCGCGAGCAGCAGGCCGCCCTGGAGCGCACCGCCCGCGAGGCCGAGGCCGCCGCTGACAAGCTCGCGCGGCTGGGCGAGGTGGGCGACGACGTCGCGCAGGCCAACCGCCGATTCGCCGAGCAGAGCGCCGAGATCAAGCGGCTGGCCGCGATCACCGGGGATCAGGAGGCCGCCGCCAAGGCCCTCGCCGCCGCCGAGCGCCAACTGCAGAAGGATCTGGAGAAGGTCAACGGCGAGGCCGAGAGCGGTGCTGACAAGTTCGGCAAGATCGGGGGCAGCGCCGGCAAGGCGGCGGGGTTCCTCAGCGTGCTGTCGCCGGAGCTCGCCGACGCCGCGAGCAGCGTGAGCGACCTGGCCGACGGTGGGGAGCTGGCGAGCGAGGCATGGACGTCGTTCGGGGGTGCCATCTCCGCCAACATCGCCGTCCTCGGCCCCCTCGCCGCTGCCGTCGCTGCCGGGGCTGTCGCCTACCGCGCGGCCACCCTGGAGGTACAGCGGATCAACGAGCAGCGCCAGTTCGAGCACGAGCTGGCGCAGAGCCTGATCCCCGCCGAGACCGCCCTGCGCGACGCGCGGATCGCCGAGGCCGAGGCCACGGGGCGGCTGTCGTCGGCGGAGGTGGCGCGGCTGGAGATCCAGCAGGCCACCCAGGAGAGCGTGGCGCAGTACACCCGCGAGACCATCACCAAGATCAACGCGATCCAGGCGGAGCTGGAGGCGGGGCAGAAGTACATCAACCTGCAGCGCGGGATCGCCGCCGCGCTCACCATCGTTGCCGACCTCACCACTGGCCTGGGATCCACCCTGGGGCGCGCCGCCGCCTCGGGTCGGTCGCTCGCCGAGGTCATCGCCGACGACGCCCGCGCCCTCAACGCCGCCTTCGACTCTGTGACCGGCCTGGAGTCCGGGGCCGACGACGCCCGCGCCAGGATCGACGCCCTCAACGCCTCGATCCAGGAGAACGCCGACACCGCCCAACAGGCGAACGCCGCCCTGATCCGCGCCAAGAAGGCGCAGGAAGAGGCCGAGGATGCCGCCCGCAGATCCGCCGCCGCTCAGAAGGAAGCCGCCGACGCCGCCCGCGATCGGCTCGCCGCCGAGCAGGGGCTGGCCACCTTCCTCGACGGGCTCGCCGCCCGGCGCCAGGAGATCGCCGACGCCGAGCTCGACACCTACGCCCGCCTGCGGGTGGAGCGGGATCGGGCGCTCCAGGAGATCGAGGATGGCCTCAGCGCGCAGCTCGATGCCGAGCAGCTCACCGCGAGCGAGCGGATCGCCGCCCTCGACGCAGCCCACCAGACCGAGCTGCTCATCGAGGAGCAGTACCAGCAGCAGCGCGCCGACCTGATCCGCGAGGCCGACGCCGCCGTCGAGGAACAGCGCGCCGCCGCCCGCGCCGACGCTGCCGCCGCGCAGGAGGCCACCCAGGCCGCGCAGATCGACCTCGCCCAGCAGGGCGCGCAGAGCCTGGTGGATCTGACCTCGGCCATCTACGGCGGGATGACCGACGCCGGGCTGAAGAAGGGGCTGAGGGCCGCGTTCGCCGCAAGCAAGGCGGCGGCGCTCGCCCAGGCGGGGCTGAACCTCGCGCTGTCGATCTCCAACGCCCTCGCCACCCCCCTGCCGCCCCCCGGCCCGCAGATCGCCGCTGCCGCCGCAGCCGTCTCCGGCGGGGTCGCGCTCGCGCAGATCGCCGCGCAGCAGCCCCCGGTCTACCACGACGGCACCCTCTACGCCGACGGGCCGCGCTCGCCGGGGATGGCGGCTGACGAGTTCGGCGCCGTCCTGCAGCGTGGCGAGGTGGTGATCCCCGCCGACCGAGCCGCAGAGCCGGGGATGCGCGCCCTGCTCGGTGCCGTCCTCGATGGCCGCCTCTCCCGCCGTGACCTGAGCGCGGGCATGGACGGATCGAGCGTACCCCGCCTGCTCGGGGCGATCCTGGGGCGGCTCTCGGCGCGGTCGGCCCCGGCGGCGGCGCGGTGGTCTCCAGCGGCGCGCCCCGGTAGGAGGAGCTGATGGGTACGGATCGATCCACCGACTACGGACAGGCCATCCTTGTCCCCGACCCCCGGATCGCCTGGGATGCGCTGGTCGCCGCCACCAGCAGCTACACCGGCACCGCCCCGATCCCGGGCCAGCCTGATCCGGACGGCACCACCGGCCTGACGCTGACGGCGCGCGGTACGCAGGCGGCGGGCGACACGATGCGGGTCTCGACCAAGACCGGCGGGGGCGTGGGTCGGTCGGGCGCCACCTTCATCTGGCAGCAGGAGGCCGGGGACTGGCAGGGGTGGGACGCGCCGACGGTGATGAGCACCTGGGCGCCGGTCACCTGGGCGACGACCCCGGCGGTGATGCACCCCTCGCTCTGCGCCCTCGACGCAGGCCAGGTGCTGGCCGTGTGGGCGCGCGGCACCTACGGCAACACCGTCTACACCTCGACGCTCTCGGCGGGGGCGTGGGCGGCCGAGGCCGCGATCGACATCGGCGGCACCCCTGCTGCCCCCTGCTGCCCCTGCCTGCTGCGGATCGAGGATCGGGTGCTGCTGCTCGTGCTGGTGGAGAACGCCACCGACGAGGCGCAGCTGCGCATGCTGTACAGCGCCGACGACGGCGCGACCTGGACCACTGGCGCGACCGGGGCGCTCCCTGCGGCGATCTCGACGGCCAGCGGCAGCACCGGCTACAACCTGCTGCGGGTGCGCGCCGCCTACCTCGACGGCCAGATCCTGCTGCTGGTGTGGCTCAGGACGAAGAACACCACCGTCGCCGCCCAGGACATCGTGCGGCAGTACGCCAGCATCGACGGCGGCCACAGCTTCACCCTGGTCTACGAGACCGGCACCGCCACGCTGGCCGAGGGGCGCGCCTGCCCCGACGTAGTGGTGGCCAACGGCGAGTTCGTCGTCGGCTGGCTCGACACTACCAACCGCCTGCCGAATGTGCGCCGCCTGACCTCGGCCAGCCTCGCGCTGTCTGCTGTAGAGGAGGTGGACGCGGCGTCGACATCGGAGGTCTGGGGGGTGCTCAACGGGGGCGGCAAGTTTTTCACCGACGCCGAAATGATCCTCACCGCCGACGAGACCGGCGTGCTGCTGATCAGCGGGCGGCTGCCGACGACGGGCAACCGGTGGGTGATCTTCCAGAGCCTCGACGGGGGCGACACCTGGGCGCCGATGGCGCGCAGCAGCACCGCCAGCGGGGGCGGGGTCTGGTGGGACGCCGAGGACAGCAGCACCTACCCCGCCGACGCCGTCGCCCTCTGGCACCAGGGGCGCGCCCTGGTCGTCTCCGGCTTCGAGGCCAACCCTGGCACCTACGACGGGGGGAGCCTGATCAGCCTGTGGCTGGGCGGATACACCACCGTCACGATGCCCGGCTACGACGCCTGGCGTAGCGACGCCCGACAGGTCACATGGGGCGAGACCTGGATCCCGCTCGATCTGCCCGGTGACACCGGCTGGACGCGCACGGTAGCGGGGCTCGGCACCGACTCGATCAACAGCAGCGCCCGCCTCGCCATCGGCGTGCCGACCGCCGGATCCCAGGTGCTCTACAGCCGCGTCCCCGCCGGGTCGGTGGCGCGGGGGCAGATCGTCACCTGGGCGCTGTCGGTGGCCGGGGGGACGGCGGGGGTGACGCTGACGACCGCTGACGCCACCGAGGGCTACCAGCTCCGGGTGACGCTGACGGGCGCGGGGGCGCTGACAGCGCGGGACATGATCGGCGCCACCGACATCGGCACCGCCAGCGGCCTGACGGGCGAGATCGCCATCCTCGCCAGCATCACGGGCGGGGTCTGCTCGGTCTGGTACCGCTCGATCACCGACCAGTACGCGGCCCGCACATGGATCGCGCTGGTCGAGGCCGAGGCCCTCACCGACGACGCGGGGGCCACCCTCAGCGCGAACGCCATCTCCTGGGGCATGGGCAGCGGCGGCAGCGGCCCGCCCGCCCATGCCAGCCAGTGGCGGTGGTTCCACTGGATCGACGACGGCGGCGGCGCCGTCAACTACTGCGGCACGGGGCTGGGGTCGGCGCAATTCCCGCGCGATCATGTCGGCCGGAGGTTCAGCACCGTCGGCACCGGGATCGGTGTGGACGCCGCCACCATCCTGCAGGCGGAGGGCGGCCCGGCGTGGGCGGGCGACGCCTGGGACATCGAGGCCGACGACAGCTACCACGCCCGGCAGACCGCCTGGGAGATCAGCCCCAGCCCGCGCGAGGGTGCCCGCTTCGACGCGGCGACCACCACCACCCTGGTCTGGGAGGCCAGCACCGAGAACAGCTACCCCGCCGGGGGGCGCGCCCTCGCGGTCGGGCTGCTCGGGATCAACTTCCAGGGCGCGACCTTCAGCGGCAGGAACAGCAGCGGCGGTGCCTGGACGAGCCTCGGCACGATCAGCAGCGCGTGGCTGTCGTCGGCCAGCTTCACCCGCAACGGCACCACCCTGCGGATCACCGGCGGCACCCCCGCCCGCTACGTCGCCCACGGGGCGCTCACCGGGTTCTACGTCGATCTGGGCGGTGGAGACGTGCGCCGGGTCGCTGGCAACACCGAGGGCATGGTCGGCACCAGCAGCGCCACCACCGTCGTCGCCCTGCTCCGGCTGGAGGGGATCGACGGCACCGAGGGGGCCAGCGGCACATGCACCCTGTACAGCCCGTCGGTGGTGGCCGTCGTCCCTGAGCCCGCCAACCGCTACTATCAGTACAAGCTGGAGATCAGCCCCGCCACCACCGCAGAGGGATACATCTCGGTCGGAAAGATCGTGATCGGCTCGCTCTACTGGCTGGCGCGCTCGCCGTCGTCGGGCCGATCGGCTGAGATCGCGCCGCAGATCGAGGCCGTACAGCAGCCGGGGGGTGTGTCTCGGGTGCGGCGGATCGGGCCTACCCGCCGACAGGTGCAGCTGCCGCTCGATGACCTGCTGCCGTCGTCGCAGATCTGGAAGGACACACCCAGCCCCGACTACCAGCTCCTGGCCACCGGCGGCAGCCCCTACGCCGCCCGCCACGCCGCCGCCGAGAGCCTCGCCGGGCTGGTGGCTGAGCTCCAGGGCAACCCCGTCGTCTACCTGGACCGGGTGAAGAAGGCGTCGAGCACCACCACCCTGGTCAACTACCCCGACCCGAGCCGCCTGCTGTGGGGCCGGTTCCTCGACCCGATCACCCTCACGGTGCAGCGCGGCAACGAGGGATCGAACGCCTCCTACAACGCCAGCGGCCTCGCCATCGTGGAGATCCCGTGAGGTGGTCTGCCGCCGATCTGCGCGGGGCGCGCCTGTGGTGGGTGGTGCGGGTGCGCCTCGGCGGGGCGCTGCGGGCCTACTCGACTGAGGCGCTGTCGATCAGCAGCACCGACGAGCCGGGGGGCGTGGTGGCGGTCGAGGCCGCCCTGGAGGTGCCGATCCTGCGTAAGAGCGCCCCGGCCTACGGCGACGCCCCCGAGGCCCGGACGGCGGCACTGTCGATCCTGGCGACCGAGGCGCCGGGGGCATGGGTGGCGCAGGGGCACCGCCTGGAGGGCCAGCCCGTCGAGGTCAGCCTGTGGCGCGAGGGCGACACCTGGGAGCAGCGCCGCGTCCAGCTGCGCGGCACCACCACCAGCGCGCGGTGGGGCGCGGCGGGGGAGCCGATCGACCTGGACGTCGAGGAGAGCGTCACCCTGGATCGGGCGGTGCTGCCTGCGCCCGGGCAGGTCGTGAGCGCCGACACCTGGCCCGACGCAGCGACGGCAGCGCAGGGGCTGGCCTACCCCATCGTGATCGGCCAGCCGGGGATCGGGGGCGTCGCGGCGACCCCGGCGCTGTGGGTCGAGAGCGTGCTGGCGGGCGGGGCGCGCGATCTGCTGCTGGTGGCGGGACACCCCGTCGCTGCCACGGCCGTCACCGTCTACGACGACGCGGGCGCGAGCGAGAGCCTCACCATCGAGCATGTCACCGACGGCGCAGGCCAGCGGGTGGCGGTCGTAGATCTGGCCGCCGCGACCACGATCGCCACCGATCCCGAGGGCGAGTACCGGTGCGGCTGGGCCAGCGGGGCGGGGCTGGTGGGGGCGGGCGGGGCGGCGGTGCGGGGGGCGGGCGACGTGGTCGCGGCGGTGCTGGCGCTGTCGAGCCTGCCGCTGGACACGGGGCGGATCCTGTCGGCGCGCGAGATCCTCAACCGCTTCCTGATCGACGCGGTGATCGAGGCCCCGATCTCTCCGGCGGAGTGGATCGCCTCGGCGGTGCTGCCGCTGGTGCCGGGGGCGATGGTGGCGGGTCCGGACGGGTGGAGCCTGCGCCCGCTGCCGGTGCGGCCCCAGCTCGCCGACGCCATCGCCACCCTCAGCGTCGGGGTCGGGATCACCCGCGACGGGCAGGCCACGGCGGAGGGGTACGACGCCATCGCCAACACCCTCAGCCTGCGCTACGCCGCCGACGCCGACGCCGAGCCGACCGCCGAGGTCCGCCTCGGTGCCGCCATCGAGGGTGGCGCGCATGCCACCCAGCAGGCCGCCGCATCGGTCGCCCGGTGGGGCGTGCGCGAGCTGGCCGCCGAGACCGTCGCCGTACACGACCCCGCCACGGCGCTGCGGGTGCTGCGCTGGTGGAGTCTGGTACGGTCGGGGCCCCGCCTGCGGCTACGGTACGTCGTCGGCCCCGAGTGGGGATGGCTGGAGCCGGGTGACGTCCTGCGCCTGGTGGACGCCGACCTGTCGCTCGACTGCGCGGTCATCCTCGACGCCGTCGAGTGGGGCGAGGCGGGGACGCTGGCCCTGGAGGTGATCCAGTGGCCGTGATCGGGCTCAGCGAGGAGGTAGATCATGTCACCCAGTAGGCGTACGACCTCGCTCGTCGTCAAACAGGGCGCGACCCGCGTAGTCTCGCGCATCATGAGATTCGTCGGCGCTACGCTGTCTGAGGCCAACGGCGAGGCCGTCGTTACGATCTCCGGCGGGGGCGGCGGAGTGCCGACCACCCGCACGATCTCGACTACTGCACCCCTCACCGGGGGCGGCGACCTGAGCGCGGATCGCACCCTCGCGGTCAGCGCCGCCACCACCACCGCCCAGGGCGTGGTGGAGCTGGCGACCGACGGCGAGACGTCTGCCGGGGTGGTGGTGCAGGGCAACGACGGCCGCCTCAGCAATAGCCGCGCGCCGACGGGGGCGGCAGGGGGCGACCTGGGCGGCACCTACCCATCGCCGACAGTGACGCAGGCGCGGGGGCTGCGCGAGACGGGCGGCCCGACGACGCTGACGATGGGGGCGGTAGCAGACGGCGAGCTGCTGCGGCGGTCGGGGTCGTCGGTGGTGGGGGCGGCGATCGGCACCGACGTACAGGCGTACGACGCGGGCCTGACCTCGCTCACCGCCGCCGATGCCTCGGCGGGGCTGCCCTACGTCAGCGCTGCCAATACCTGGGCCTCGGCGACCTACAGCGGGATGCTGTCGGTGGTGAGCGGGGCGTGGAAGGTGGTCGGGCTGCGGGAGAGCGGCGGCACCGACCTGACCATCGGCGCGATCTCTGGGTCGAAGCTGCTCGGGGTCGCCTCCGGGAGCGTCGGGGGCGTCACCGTCGGGACGGGGCTGAGCCTCGCCGCCGGGACACTGGCTGTGGACACCGCCACCATCGCTACGCAGGCCTGGGTGGGCGCGGGCTACCAGCCGCTGGATAGTGACCTGACCGCGATCGCCGCCC
>JAAOEI010000926.1_pt1 | contig 11002 bp, 14 predicted proteins | sample 7059261 | NCBI WGS metagenome assembly JAAOEI01 (sample SAMN14008812, study PRJNA610033) | viral metagenome | isolation source: viral particles filtered from seawater | place: China: Hangzhou Bay, Yangshan Deep Water Harbour | collected 2017-10-31
CGCAGGTACCCCTTGTCGGGCAGGTCCAGGCACTCGCTCTGGAGGACGCGCGTCGAGAACTGTCCAAGTTTTTCGGTCAGTTCGTCGAGCCGGCGATAACCGACGATATCCTGAAAGCTCCGGTGCCCGAGCTGGCGCTGCACCATGATGGCGTAGCGGTTCTGGAACGCAAAGTAGCTGCTAAACCCTAGCGCGACCGGGGACAGGAACAGGCATTGACTGAACAGATCCATAGGGCTCTTGGTGACCGGGGAACCCGTCAGGATCCGGCGGTACTTGGCGGACTCTCCGATCCGCAGCAGCGCCCGGGTGCGCGCCGCCTGCCGGTTCTTGATCGTCGTGCTCTCGTCGACGATGACCAAGGTGTGGCGGAAGGTCTCGACAAACAGGGTCGCGACCTTCGCCCCGCGGACCGTGGACAACGCCTCGACGTTCATGACGAAGATGCCTAGCGGCGGCACCTCCCCCGGCTTGATCTTGCCGCGACCGCGCGCGAAGAGCTTTTGGATCTGGTCCTCCCACGCCTTTGTGGTGTTGCTCTGCCAGCGCACGACCATAGTCGGAATGCGGTCCGGCAGATGCGTCGGCAGTTCCTTCTGCACCCAGTTGTCGTAAACGCCTTTGGGGGCTATGATCAGGGCGCTGTTGATTTGGTTTTTCTCGAACAGGTAGGCCATCGTGTCAACGGCCACCTTGGACTTGCCGGTTCCCATCTCGAGGAACAGGGCGTGGAACTCCGCATCGCGGCTCGCGTGCCACGCGTCAATCTGATGCTTGTAGGGCTTGGTTTTGAACTCATAGGCCTGGGTCATCGTTTTTCTCCGTTGACGGCCGGGATGGCCGTGTAGTATGGATCTCATACGCCCGGATGGACCGGGCGTCAAGGAGGTCTGATATGATCGACATCTTCGACATGATGGAGGACGACGCGGGGGCGCAGAACGCGACGTCCGTAGAGAGCAAAACGCTCGGCAAGGTTGCCGAGTTGGCCAAGGCCATCCGGCTGAAGGAGCAGGCCCTGGAGCTTCTGGAGCAGCAGGCGAAAGATACGCGTCAGGAGCTACTTAAGCTTACAGATCAGGATCTCCCCGGCCTGATGCAGGAGCTGGGGTTGCAAAGCTTCACCCTCGATGACGGCAGCAAGGTTGAGATCAAGGCCACATACGGGGGGCATATCAAGGTTGAAGACCGGCCGGAGGCGTTCTCTTGGCTTCGTGACCACGGACACGGGGATATTATCAAAAATACCGTTTCCGTTTTGTTCGCTTCTGGCGAAGACAGCAAGGCCTCCGCTCTCCTGGGTGAACTCAGCTCGATGGGCTATGCCCCAGAGCAGAAGGAGGATGTACACTCGTCGACCCTCAAGGCGTGGGTAAAAGAGCGGGTCGAGCTTGGGGAAGCGTTCCCCATGCACCTGTTTGGCGCTTGGGTCGGTCAACGCGCCGCGATCAAAGCCTCGAAAGGTAAGTGACATGAGCAAGAAGCAAGAAGTCGCCGTCGTCCAAGCGCCGCCGCCCGCGGTGCTGCCTACCGTCAACGCCGATATGTTCGAGGCGGATGCCGGCATAGGTCTCCAGAACATGGACTCGACGGATTACGCGCTGCCGTTCTTGAAGGTCCTGTCGCGGCAGGATCCTATCCTGGACGATCTTGAGGACGCGCGGCCCGGGGACATCCTGAATACCGTTACCCGACAGGTCTACAAAGGCAAAGACGGGGTGCGGGTCGTACCCTGCGCGTACCAGCGGCGCTACATCGAATGGGCCCCGCGAGGCCAAGGCTCAGGGGCGCCTCTCGCCATCTACGCCCCCGAAGACGCCTTGCCGAAGACTGAACGGTCGAAGGACGACAACCGCGAGTACGTCGTCGGCAAACCGGGCAACTACTTGGACGAGACGCACCAGCACTTTGTGCTCGTCCTGAACGCAGACGGGTCTTTCTCTCAGGCCCTGATTGCTATGAAGTCAACGCAACTCAAGAAGAGCCGCAAATGGAACAGTATGATCGCCGGCCGGACGATGGTGGGCAAGAACGGCCCGTTCGTACCGCCCCGGTTCAGCCACGTCTACCTTTTGAAGACACTTTCCGAGGAGAACAGCAAGGGCTCTTGGCACGGCTGGGAAATCAGCCTGGAAGGCGGAGTGACTGACGCATTCCTGTACAAGCAAGCTAAGTCGTTTTCTGAATCAATCCTGCGCGGCGAAGTAACCGTGAAGCACACCGACGATAGCGCAGGCAACGCCGTACGAGATGACGACGTTCCGTTCTGAACCAGCAGCGGGGGCGGGGTGGCAACATCCCGCCCTCTTTGTTTTTGGAGAGGAGTGGTCTCGTGTCAGACGCTGAACGGTTTTCACAGATATTCGACGGCCTGCAACAAGCCTACGGCACCTACCGCATAGAGAAGCGCAGCGCCTCCGGCAAGAACGTCGGAAAAGCGACAGTCCTTCGCGAACCGCGGACCTTGAAGCATTGGCAAGGGCACTTGAGTGGCCGCGGGGACGGGATGGGAATTATCCCGATCAACGAAGAGAATAATTGCGTCTGGGGGTGCATCGATGTCGACCAATACCCTCTAGACCACAAAGTTTTGATCGAAAAAATACGAAAAGCGAAACTCCCTCTGGTGGTCTGTCGCAGCAAATCGGGCGGCGCGCACCTGTTCCTGTTCGTCAGGAGTTGGATCCCGGCCAAGGACATGCAGGAGGCGCTGCGGCACATGGCTGCCGCCCTTGGTTACGGAAACTGTGAGATATTCCCCAAGCAAATAGAACTAAGCCTGGACCGGGGGGATGTCGGCAATTTCCTGAATATGCCCTATTACGACGCCGAAAAGGGCCTGCGGTATGCGTTTCTGGATGACGGGGCCTCCGCAACATTAGAGCAGTTTTTCGAACTGCACGCCCGCTTTGTTCAGACGCCAGAACAAGTCGACGCCCTGATGGTCAAAGAGCAGGAGCAGGATGTCGACATGCGGGACGGCCCGCCGTGCTTACAGGCGCTGGCCGCTCAGAAGATCAGTGAGGGCGGCCGGAACAACGGCCTGTTCAATCTTGGCGTTTACCTGCGCAAGGCCTACCCGGATTCCTGGGAGTCGGAGATCCTGAAATTCAACCTCCTGTATTTGGAGCCTCCGCTGCCCCTGAGCGAGGTTAATATCGTCGCCCGGCAACTCAACAAGAAGGAGTATGCCTATCGGTGCAAGGACCCGCCGATCAACGCCTACTGTAATGCCGAAACCTGCAAAACCAGGAAGTACGGCATCGGATCCGCCGTGAGCGGCGCGACGATCAGCAACCTGCGCAAATACAACTCTCTGCCCCCGGTTTGGTTTGTCGATGTTAACGGCAGGCCCCTGGAGATCGACACGGACAGCCTGATGAATCAGGCCCTGTTTCAAAAGGCCTGCGTCGACCAACTGAATTTTCTTCCAAGGTCGATGCAGAAGGCCGCTTGGGAGGGCCGCATTAATACGCTCCTTCAGACGATGTCCGAAACGGATGGCGCTGTCATGGAGGTGAGCGTTGACGCATCGCTGCCCGGGCAGCTCTACGACTATCTTGAGGAATGGTGCACTTCGTTGCAACGCGCCGCGACGCGCGAGGAGATCCTCTTGCGCCGACCCTACACGGATCCCGAGGAGGGGCGGACGTATTTCCGTCTCCGCGACTTCGAGAATTATCTCAAGAAGCAACGGTTTTTCGACTTTAGGACCCACAAGCTGGCGCAGCGTTTGCGCGACAAGAACGGGGAAAGCACCGTCATCCGCATCAAGGACCGCGTCGTCCGGGTCTGGTCGATCCCCGCCTTCGACATGACGGAGGTGTCCGTGGCTGCCCCGCAATTCGAACGGAAGAAAGAGCCCTTCTGATGTTCAGGACTTTTGGGCCGCCTGGGACGGGGAAGACGACCTCCATGCTTAACCGCGTGGACGAGGCTTTGGCCAAGGGCGTCGCGCCGACAGAAATCGCCTTCCTGGCGTTCACCAGGAAGGCCGCGAATGAGGCCAGGGAACGCGCCGCGCGGCGCTTCGACTTGGACCCGAAAACCGATCTGGTCCATTTTCGGACCCTTCACTCGCTCGCCTACCGGACCCTGGGCATCAGGGACACGATGCTCATGAAGAGCGAGCACTTCGGGGAGTTGTCGAAGCGTTTGGGGGTGGAGATGAGCAGTCAGACCCTCGACGACGACTTCGGTGGTTTGGCCGTTGCGGATCACCCTGTTTTCGCCCTGATCAACCTAGCCCGTCAGCGGCGGGTTCCGCTGCGCCAGCAATACGACGAAGGTAACAGCAGCTTGCCTTGGGCGTTGGTCGATTATGTCGACCGAGGTTACGCCAACTACAAGGCGGCAATGAGCCTCTTGGATTACACAGATCTTTTGGAGATGTTCGCGGCGCATGCTCACGAGCGGCTGCCCCAGTTCAAGCTCGTTTTCCTGGACGAGGCCCAGGACCTTAGCCGGCTACAGTGGCAGGTCGCCCACGCCATCGATGAATGCGCCCGGCGCATGTACGCGGCCGGCGACGACGATCAGGCGATCCACCGTTGGGCGGGCGCGGATCCGGAGTACCTCATCGGCTTGCCCGGCGGAACCGAGACCCTAGCGCAGAGCTACAGAGTACCGCGGGCCGTGCATAGTCTCGCCACGCGAATCTCTTCGCGCATTTCAAACCGGTTCCCGAAGGCTTACAGCCCCCGGGACGCAGACGGTTCTGTTCAGCGGGTCGGCAGTCTCGACCAGATCGACATGAGCCACGGTTCGTGGTTCGTCCTGGCGCAGGCAAACTTCATGCTGACGCCTGCGGCAAGCACGTTGCAGAGCCTGGGTTACGTTTACGAACGCAATGGGCATCGGTCCATTTCTCCGGCTTTGTCGCTCGCCATCAATGCGTGGGAGCAGTTGCGGAAGGGCCGCGATGTCGGCCTGGATATGGCTCAGGCAGTCTATTCGTTCATGACCGGCAACGGCAAGCGCGTCGCTCGCGGCAAGAAGACCCTGCCGGAGGACCGCGACGCGCGGTTCACGCTCCAGAGCCTTCAGGAACAGCATGGGCTCCTGGCGACAGGGGACATGATCTGGCACGAGGCTATGGACCGGATTCCTGACGAGAACCGCGCGTATATTGTTGCTTTGCTGCGCCGAGGCGAGAAGTTCAATGCGGAGGCGAGGATCCGCGTGTCAACCATTCACGCGTCCAAAGGTGGGGAGGCGGACAATGTCGTGCTGTTCAGCGACGCCACAGGAGCTGCGCTCTACGGAAATGCCGATGACTTGCACCGCCTGTTTTATGTCGGGGCCACCCGAGCAAAACAGAATTTGTATTTGGTCGATCCTGAAGACTTTTCGAGGAGTTACAGCTTTGATCGATAACCCAGATAACAACCCGAAGTCGGCCTTCGGGGTTCAGAAGAGCCCGGTGCATCTGATCCCGACGCCCGCGTTGACGGAAGAGGCGGAGGCCTTCCTGCAAGGCGCCAAAAAGTACGGGGCCTATAACTGGCGTTCCAACTCGGTGGCCGCCTCCGTCTATTACGCAGCCGCCCTGCGGCATCTCTTCCGGTGGTGGGAAGGCGAGGACCGCGACCCGGAGAGCGGCGCCCTGCATCTCGCTCACGCCAGGGCCTGTCTCGCTATCGTGATCGACGCCGCGCACCTCGACAAGCTCATCGACGACCGGCCGAACCCATGAACACCAAACTTCAGTTTGCGATGTTCGCGCCGAAATCCGAGTGGGTTCCCCCGTCGGAGTTCCCAGACATCCAAGGCTTCGACGAGATCGCTATCGACGTTGAGACCCGCGATCCGCGGCTCAAGACCCACGGCCCGGGATGGCCGCGCAACGAAGGCGAAGTCGTCGGTTTTGCTGTCGCTACGTCGGCCTGGAGCGTTTACCTGCCTGTCGGGCACCTGGGAGGGGGCAACCTCGACCGTAGGATTGTCCTGAATTGGATGCGCGAGGTCTGCGATAGCCCGGCCACGAAGATCATGCACAATGCCCAATACGATCTTGGGTGGTTGCGCGCGGCAGGGCTCACGGTCCGCGGGCCTGTCTACGATACGATGGTCGCCGGCAACCTCCTGGACGAGAACCGGTTCAGCTACAGCCTGAACTCGCTGGCTTACGATCTTCTGGGCAAGGCCAAAGTCGAGAGCGGCTTGAACAACGCCGCCAAGGAGTTTGGCGTAGATCCCAAGGCGGATCTTTGGAAGTTGCCGGCGATGTATGTCGGGGCCTACGCAGAGGGCGATGCGAGCCTGACGCTGGAACTCTGGCAGCACATGAAGGTGGCTCTGACCCAGGAGTCCTTGGATACCGTCTGGCAGCTTGAGATGGCTCTCCTGCCGTGCCTCGTTGATATGACGGCTCGCGGCATCCGCGTCGACATCGACCGCGCCGAGCGGATCAAGCAACAACTCAAGCGCCGGGAGAAGGATGCTTTGGCGCGGATCCGGTCTGAGGCGGGCTTCGACGTTGAGATCTGGGCAGCCCAGAGCATCGCCAAGGCGTTCGACACGCAGGGGATCCCCTACGGGAGAACCGCGACGGGCGCCCCGTCGTTCACCGCAGGCTTTCTGTCCGGCGTCGATCACCCATTGGCCAAAGCCATCGTGACGGCCCGCGAACTCAACAAGATGCAGGGCACGTTCATCGACGGCCTGCTCGGCTTCGTCCATGACGGGCGCATCCACAGCCACATCAACCAGATCCGTTCCGACGACGGCGGAACCGTCACCGGCCGGTTCTCAATGAGCAACCCGAACCTCCAGCAGATTCCTGCCCGCAATCCTGAACTCGGCCCGATGATCCGGAGTGTCTTCCTGCCAGAAGAGGGACAGCACTGGGCCGGTATCGACTTCAGCCAACAGGAGCCGCGGATCCTGGTCCACTACGCCCACGCCTACGGCCAGAGCCGTGGGATGGATCTCCCCGGCATAGCCGAATTTGTCGACGCCTACCAAAGCAACCCCCGGCACGACTTCCACCAGCTCGTAGCCGACATGGCCGGCATCCCACGCAAGACCGCCAAGGTCATCAACCTCGCGATGATGTACGGAATGGGCGTCAACACGCTTGCCTACCAGCTCGACCTGTCGGTGGACGAGAGCAAGGCTTTGACCAAACAATACCACGAGCGCGTCCCCTTCGTGAAAGCGCTTACCACAGCCGTTCAGCGGCGGGTCGACGATCCGCGCAGCAACGGCACGCTGCGCACGCTTCGCGGCCGCAAATGCCGTTTCGATCTCTGGGAGCCGCAGGGGTTCCAAGCGCACAAGGCCATGAAGCACAACGAGGCGCTCGCGGCCCACGGTCCAACCGTCCAACTCAAGCGCGCGTTCACCTACAAAGCTCTGAACCGGCTCATCCAGGGCAGCGCCGCCGACATGACCAAGCAGGCGATGGTCAACATCTACCAGAACGGCCAGACGCCCCTCCTGCAAGTCCACGACGAACTTTGTTTCTCGGTCGAGAGCGCTGAACAGGCGCGCGATCTGTCCAAGCAGATGGAAGAAGCTATCCCCTTGGCCGTGCCGTTCCGGTGCGACATTGCCTTGGGGCCGAGTTGGGGTGAAGCGGAGGAGTTGGATGAGTGACGCCAAAAAACTTCCCCTGGATCAAATCCCAGATCCGCGGGAGTTGAAAAAAATCCTGGACGAGACCGCGCTGGCCAGGGTGCGCCGCAAGTACAGGCCCATCATGGTCCATCGCGATTTCTACGAAGAGATCGTCATCATCTCGCGCATCGAGGGCCGCTATATCAGCGCTCAACTGCGCTTCATCCTCGACACCTGGAAGCGGCAAAACCTCTCCCGCAATGATCTCGACTTCCTGTCCGCCGAACTGGCCGCAGCCCGGGTCACCTGGGAAAAGCGCTACCAGGAGTGGGTCAAGGAACAGCGAGAGCTGGCGGGCCACAGCACCCTCGAAGAAACTATGGCCGACCTGAGCCGACGCAAGCGCGCCATCCCACACTTCAAGAAAGTTCAAGGGCCGCCGTCACGGCGCCCCAAGACCCCTCCCGCTCATCTACCCCCAGAGGACCCCAATGGGTAAACGCTCCGCTTTCGAACGAAAGCCCCAGGACTTTTACGTTACCCCCGCAGAAGCCGTTGAACCACTCGTCGACTTCCTGGACAGCGGAACCTTCGATCACATCATCGACACGTTTGCCGAACCCTGCGCCGGCAACGGTGCCCTCGTCCGGCACCTCCATAACGCGGGCCTTGCCTGCACCCTTCAGTCAGACATCGAACCACGTCATCCACGCGTCGCGGCCCGCGATGCCTTGACCGTGACCCGAGACGATCTGCCAGAAACAGACGCGATCATCACCAACCCGCCTTGGCGCCGCCCTGTCCTGCACGCCCTGATCGAGCGATTGTCAGACATAATGCCGACGTGGCTCCTGATCGACGCCGACTGGATGCACACCCAGCAAGCCGTCCCGTATCTACCAAGGCTGCGCACAATCGTCAGCGTCGGCCGTATCCAATGGATCCCCGGATCCAAGATGAAGGGTAAGGATAACTGCGCATGGTACGAGTTCGTCAACCCAGAAGATCATCCGTTCCAAGCGACCGCATTCATCGGCCGGCGCCGGAAGACCGGCGACTATCAGGAGTAACCCTTCGCATTCTTACGGGCGACGACTACGAGCGCTGGACCGCGCTGCGCGAAGAGAGCCGCGCGGCTCTTGAGCCGCTTGAATCGACCTGGGCCGAAGACGAGCTGTCCCTCCTCCGGTTCCAAGACTTTGTTCAGGCGGGAACAACCTCCCGCCGGCACTACGCCATTTTCGCGCGCTGGCACGGCAGCGACACCGAGGAGCTCACCGGGGGCGTTTATCTCTCTCACTTCCTTTTTGGCAGTGAGAGTTCCTGCCGGATCAGCTATTGGGTCGGGACGCGCTATTGGGGGCAGGGGATTTGCACCGCTGCGGTGCAGACGCTGACAGACACGGCTGGCCGCACTTTCCGCCGCATTGAGGCCTGCGTCCTTCCCCGAAACGAGGCAAGTCAAACCGTTTTGCACCGAACAGGCTTTGTGCGCGAGGGTCTGGCGCGCGAAAACATCTTCATTGGTGGCGCGTGGCGCGACCATTATCTCTACGCCAAATTGTATTCCGGAGGATCGTAATGCCGACCCGCGAAAGACGAAGCAAGAATGCCGCCTCCCTCGCCGTGTGGACCGCCGTTATGGACAGGGCGGATGATTTCTGCGCGCGAGACCTGTTGCCGGCCTTCCCGCAAACCTCAGTCGGGACGCTCAGCATCATCCTAGCCTTGCTCACCGCAAAGGGCTGCCTTCTTCACAGCCGATCTTTGCGGATAAGCCCCAGGGAGGTAGTCGTCTACTACAAGGTAGACCCCCTGTTCGAGGATGACTATGTCCCCCCGGATCCCAATGCGGCGCGTAAGCCAAAGCCAGAACCAGAAGTGGTTTGGCAGGAATTGTGGACCGCGGCTCACGGCCCGCGGCGTTACGAGGACCATGTGCCGGCGCCTCGTTTGCCTTCACGAACTTTTTCAATTGACGAGATCCTCTCAAGGTGATCTGATGGGCTCAGGCCCAACAAAAGGACCCGACCGATGAGCAACAAATCTCCAAAACTCCCCTGGGGCGAAGCCATGAAGATCCTGGCCTCAAGCCTCGAACATTATCTGACCCTCCTTCAAAGGGAGGAGGACCTCAGGAACAACGGTGCGGCGACCCCCGTCAAAAAGGACCCGCCCTATCGTGAACACGACATCAGACGCGCTTGGAAGCGCATGCTTGAGGGGTGAAGCATGGGGCCAATTTCAGGAATCTTGATCGCCGTTTCGGTGGTCCTGTGGGTTTTGACTACCTATCGGTGAAACGCCGAAAGTGGGGACAGACGGCTGTCCCTAACCCTTTGTCGTCTCGGCTGCCAGGAATCCCTGAGAGCGAGGCGAGAAAGAGAATTTGCCCGCAGTCGGAGGGCCTGCTTTGTGCCGCATCCGACTGCTCGGCATGGATTAGCGTACCGGATCGCCCTCCCGGGAAAGAGCGGGGCAGTTGTGGGCTAACTTGGTGGAAAGAGGCAAGTCGTGAAGAAGAACTCGATCAGCGCCGCGATCAAGAAACTTCAGGCCGTCGTCCTGGTTCTTGAACGCGCCCTCGACACTGTCGAGGCGGGAACCGTCCGGAAGGACGCGAAACAAAAACGCCCAGGCAAAATAGCGCGTCGCGGGCGGCCGCCGAAAACTGCGGCGCGGCGCGCCGCTCCTCCAAAGGTCAGGAAGTCGCGGGGGCCGGGCCAAGGTCGCCCCCTGACGACCGGAAGGTTTCAAACCCGCCGAGATCTGGAAACCTTCGTCTGGGGCAGGTACGACACGCCCAAGCACCGCATCGCTGAACAGGCAGGGGTCAGCCTCGCCACGGTAACGAAGATCCTGAGCCGGCCGCTTTCAACATCGCGGCCCGCGGATCTTCCGCCTGCGGCGGAGGTCATTGAGTTGCCGGCGGCGGCGCAATGACCCCGGAGGCGAGACGAGAGCATCTGCGGCGGATCGGCGTTAAAGGCGGCCTGATCCGCGCGCAGCAAGCCGTCCTGCCTCCCGTGGCTGGGCTACCAGGGTTGGTAGCCCAGCTCTCACGCATCGCGATCAAGCATGCGGCGGGGGACTTTCAGGCGGTTGCGCAACGGGCGGGCGTGTCAAAGTGCACGCTCCGCAATTGGCGACGGGGGGTGGCTGATCCGAAGCTGTCGCTTTTTATTGCTGTCGCCGATGTTCTGGGTTACGAACTGAGACTGGTCAGGAAACGCGAGGGGGAAACCGATGAGCAAGAATGATCCGACCGACATCGCCATGCGACTGCGGGCTGTAGTCCCGACCTATGAGGGAACGCCGGTCGCGTGGCCGTGCAAGACACGTAGCGAATTGCTACTGGAGGCGGCGGCAGAGATCGAGCGGCTCCGCGCCGAAATCGAGCCACTGCGGAAAGCTATGGATGTGCTGGAGGGAAAGCCATGAG
>JAAOEI010000927.1_pt1 | contig 10999 bp, 21 predicted proteins | sample 7059261 | NCBI WGS metagenome assembly JAAOEI01 (sample SAMN14008812, study PRJNA610033) | viral metagenome | isolation source: viral particles filtered from seawater | place: China: Hangzhou Bay, Yangshan Deep Water Harbour | collected 2017-10-31
ATCAATTAATAAATGCGTATATTTATCAAAGTATTTAAAAATCTTACTAGCGTTTTTTCCTAAATTTGTCATGTGTTTCCCTCTTGCGTAATCGTTCTGAACTACTTGAAGAAATAATTTAATATAATGCTCTTTTAACTTTTCTAAGCTTTCGAAATGACGTCTGACAAATTCAATTGGGCTATGATGTCCCCCCAAGCTATAACTATAATTCCAACCACCACAGAATTTTCCATTTAATAAAGGTACATATCTAATTTCTAATTCAATTTTCCACGCCTTAGGTAAATCAAATTTTATAGAATGATGATTTTTTGTAGATAAATCCGAAGAATTGCCTAAAGCTTGTTTATGATATTTTTTATCAACTAAAGTTTTTATTATATCTCTTTCAGCTTCAAAATATTCATCATGTTCATAATTATAATCTCGATCTTGTAATTCTTCCTCGTCATCTTCTTCAGGATATTCAGGCTCATCCTCATCAGGTATAGCATCTCGATCAATTTTAATTACATTGCCGTTTTCATCTTCATAAGGATTTTGATCTTCTTCCTCTTCTTCATCATCTTCATCATCTTCATCATCTTCAAACTCTTCCTGATCTTCATCTTCTTCAGGCTCTTCCGTTTCTTCTGTACCTAAAACTCTTTTTATTTCTTTAATTAGTTTTAAATTAGCTTTGGCAAGTTTCTCATGATCTTTTGATAAATTATCAAATTGTTCAGAAAGTTCTTTAATCTCATCTGAATTTTGCCTCTGTAATTTTAAATATTTAATTTGTCTTATAACTTCATCAACTGTGCTAGACATTATCTGTGTCCCCTTTCAATAGCTTCATCCCATAATTTTTTTGCAATCTTGCTATCGTATTTTGTTAGTTCATCACTAAAAGCTTTTTTAATCCATGGACTACCACGCCATTTACTGCCGTCATGATAGGTAGTAGTCATTTGTCTAATTGTAATCATTATTGGGTGTTTACCTTTTTCATCCGTAATTTGATAATTAGGATTTCCTATTTCAATAATTTTCCATTTACAATAATCAACCTTATCTTTTTTATGCCAACCATTATGAAAGACATAATCACCAACTTTAAATTTCATTTCCTGTACTACTCCTTTCACTTGATATCTAGCAAACCCTCTTATGCCTTTTAAATTATGCATGGGTAATTCCTGAACTTTTGGTGTTTGTTTAAATTGTTTTTTAAAAGCTTTCTCAAATAAGATCATATCGCAATCTTCTTCGAGATAAACTTTGCCCTCATTCATATAAGAATATTCAGATATCTTGTCTTGAATTTTAAGAGCCATAATTACGTGTGTAGATACTTCGAGCCAACCATGAGCTTCGTCTTGATGAAAGAAATATGTTTTATTAATCATTAGATACTCCCTCTTTTAAATATCTTTTGATGAAATCTTTTAAGACAAATTCTAAAACTTGAGTTTGTTTTAAATTACAAATTCCTGTTTTATTTTGAATAAGCTTTCTGGCTCTTTCAAATTCTTCAGCTAAGTGATTATCTCGCTCAAGATTTTTTCTGACATTTCCGTAAACTTTCATTTTAAACTCCTTTAACTAGTATCCCATAATAATGAGATACTAGCCTAAATCAAGATTAAATTACTAAGAAAGCTTCTTTCAGTTTATTTCTTCGACCACTTGTTTCGCAGTGAAGTTCAATAAAAAAATCTGAAAGTTTCAGGTTTGTATTGTTGTAATCTAAAAAATCGCTCATTCTTGTTCTATAAGTTAGAACTTGATTGACCTGATCTTTGTCAATTACATAGGAGCTATCCTCTAAAATTAAATTTTTACAAAGCCTAATTGGTTTGCTCATACTTCTATTTCCTGAAGTATATTTTAACACCCAATCTATTCTTTTTTTTAATTTATCGTGCCAAGGCATAAAAGCCCAATCACTCATTTTGTAGTGTTGTGCCATAAATTTTATGCTCCTCTCACTAGTTTATAGCAATCATGTTTTTCTAAAATGTTTGCTACCTGAACTTGAGCGTCATCAGATAATGTTTCTTCAACCACTTCTTTTAATTTCATTATCCAATCATCAAGTTCTTTTATGCAATTAGTAAGATTTGTATGTTCTAACAATATCTCGTTAATTGTTGATTTGTCATAAGGTTTAAGTCCCATTTATCTAAGCTCCATTAAGCTCTTGAGATCATCAACTAAATCAGCAGATACAATAGACAATGCCGTGCCAATCTTTTCGTTCAGAATTGTATAATTAAAATCATTCCAAACTTTCTTAACATCATCAGTATCTTTACAAGTTTTTAAATACTCACGCATTTTTGTAAGATTGGTGTAATGCTCATCCAAAAGCTTTTCAACACTCAGGGCAAGTTTCTGTCTAGCACCCATGTGATCTAAAATAATTTCATATTCCTCTAAGGTCTTAACCTTGAAATCCATTTTATGACTTTGAACATCTGGTAAATCAAAATAAAAAGGATTTTTCTTTCTTAATTCTTTTTCCCACGTACTAATAACAGGGCAGTTATCTTTTAACCAAGCATAGATATCAAAATGCACCTTTTTATCCCTTCTAGGTTTGTAAAAACTATCAGGAATATTTTTACAAAAGTAAGAATGTAAAAAAGGATTTAGTCCTGATTGTATTAGATCATCAAAATGTAAAGCTATGGCGTGTTCTTGATCTAAACTAAAATCTAATCCGTCATTACTGTAATTAAATTTAAAAGGTTTATTTACAGTTTTATTTTTATCTTCACCCCTCATTGCTCCGTAAACTTGTTCTTCTTGCGAAACATCAAATGTAGTATAGGCGTCAATATCAGTTTTATGATATTCTATCTGACCAAACTTTTTAAAAGTTTCCATATCAGAAGCAGATATCCTTTCATGAACAATATTGATAGCTACTTGATAAGCATTTGTTCTAGCACCCAAAAATCTACTAACGGCTTCATCAAGTTTTTTTCTCATTGGTGTTTTTGTTTGAAGCATAATTTTAGACCATTCATCTAAAATTTTTTCCCTATATTTGTTATTAAGTCTGATTGTAGTCATGCGATACTCCTTATCTTAATTAATTGGGATATTATAACCTAATAAAAATCTAAAAGTCAATTCGATATGAAAACTTTTTTCCCTCACACTCAGGGCAAGTTTCATTTTCGTAAAGGGTTTTTCCTGTGCCTAAACATTCAACACAATTTATTTTTTTGACGTGTCGGTCTAGTTTTTCTACTTCGGTGAATTCTTTGGAAAGTTTTTTGATGAGGGAACGCTTACGATTATTTGGAGAATAAAATGTTAAATTACGCTCCCTCATCCCGTGATCAAGAAAATTGGCTTACATATACCTCTGCCAAAATTCTTTATTTTCAATATGGCGCTGTTTATACCCACAAGGCTGAACTCCTTGGGACAGGAACTATTTAAACATTCTTCCTGTACTGAAACATGGTCTGGTGTTTCTTTTCTTGCCTGTACCATACTAAAACTTTTTGAAAGCGTAGGTAGGTCATCAAACACTAACTTCCCTACCACTCCTCTCACAGAATGCAAAAACTGTGGGTGTTTGGAATTACGCTTTCTTCTATTAGAGGCTTTTTTAACTTCAAGTGCCCTCTTTATAATCTTACACACTTGTTGTGGCACATACTTGGTGGGCTTGCTTCGTATGACTTTAAAGAAGTTTTCCCTAGGGCAATTACCATTACTACCACTGTGCGTAGGCAGTCCCATAGAGTAATCTATTGCCTGATTAATTACTTCAGGCTCAAAATACCATAGTCTGTTCTCACTACGACTTAGATTAAAAATACTCCTATCTAACACGTCTTTTTCAAGAGGGAAAAATTTTGGATTTTTAATCATACTTAGAATATAGTGAGAGATGTTGGGATTGTCAATACCCTAAAATAAAAAAACCCCTGAAGTATTTATCAGGGGTTTAAAAGTGAAAGATTTGGTTAATTATTTTTTATTTCCAAAAAACAAAAAGTCAATCAGTTTTGCTATTTTTTCTATGATCCAACCCATTATTTTATTTCCTCTACTTCTTCTATTCTAAATTCTTCAATCTTCGATTTGTTGGCAGCGATAGGTCTTTTCGTTGTATCATCAATAAACATAGCACCTTGTTCTTCTATTTTTGTTCTAGCTTCGTCTTGTGTTTTAGCTTCTATGACAAATGTTTTTTCATAAGCTTCATAGACTCTAACTTTATATGTCGGCATATTATTCCCCTTTCAATATTAAATTAGTTTGTAGATTTTCTAACTTACTTGCTATCGTATCTGCAACATAAAATTCTACATCTGCGACTGTTTTGTTCATCACAAGGTCTTTAGTTTTGTCAGAATTATATTCGTACAATAGCTCTTTCATACTAGCGTCAGAAATTTGTTTTAATTGGTCTTCCAATATTTTTTTAATTATAGTCAGTGATAAGTTGTAGTTTTTCATTTTGCTCCTCTAAAAATTTTTTAGTTCTTTTTGTCCATACTCCGTTTCCCTCATAATAGGAATATGGATATTTCTCTTTGACCTGATGATGTTCGCATTCAAAACACGTGTACTCAGTATCACAGGCATCACAATCAGAATTTGGTTTTACAAATTCTGTATCAATCTCTATGTAAATTTTGTTCATATACCCCTCCTGATCTTTTGCAAACAATCATAACAAAGCAAATGATAGTCAGGAATTATTTTTCCATTTTTATCAAAACCTTTGTAATGGTGTTTTACTAAATCTGAACTTGATTTTAAACAATTAGGGCATTCAGGTTGTTTTTCTTTTTCATTTACAAGTTCTTCTAAGACTGTGTAGGCCTCTCTAATGTTTTCATCTTCTTGGGTGTCAATGTAATTATGAGCCTTCCATAATTCGAAGTTTTCATAAAAAACATTTAACGCTTCTCTAGGTTTCATAGCTTAATCCTCCGGGGCAAACTTTTTTAACTTGAAAATACCAATCAACAAATTGCTCATAATAAAAACTATTTAAAGTTTTTCGATCATAGCGTTTACCATGACAATCATAAAAAGGCACATTCCACTTGGCATTAAATTCGTCATCAGTTTCTAAAAGATGTTTGAATGTTTTCCAAGCTTTACGATCTATCTTTACTAACTTCATGTCATCTCCTTTACTTGCGATACTGCAACTGTTAGAGAATATATTATAACTTATTGGGATTTGTCAATATCTGATTGATCTTCGATTTCAGTATATTCTGCGTCTTGAATTAATTCGTTTTGTTTTCTTAAATTTTCTAATTTTTCCTGAAGTTCTTTTCTCGACATATTGTCAAGACTTGCAGTCACTACTTCTTTTCGATCAACATAAAAACCACCAAGCAATCCTCTTCTGTACTCAGCATTGATAGCTGCCGAATATTGTTTCTCTTCAACTGCCATATCTCTAAGCCTTGCCATTTCCCTGGCGTGTTTCATAAATTCAATTTTACTAGCTTTAGAATATTCTTTTGTGAGAGTATCAATATATTCAACTACCTTAGGATACATCTTAGGGTTTTGTAAATTACAAGCGATCTGTGTTGCTGAGTGTTCAGAATACCCAGCCATTTTTGCACATTCAGTAGGAGTAGCTCTTCCATTCTCTTGAACTAAATATTGAGCAAACGCTCTTTGTTTTCTTGTTAGACCTTCTTCGTCTTTTACATCACCGACTTGTTTAGACATTCACAATCCTCTTCTATATCAAGTCCACAAATTGGACAATTAATAATATCTTCTTCCATTTTTATTTTCTATATAGATATATATACAATAATATATATATAAAAAATTTTTTCATTTCATTTTTTTCACGTAATTGAGTAATTTTATATATATTATATATATAAATCAACGATAGTAGCCATTACATGACCATTACCTTGCTCTTACACAATTACATATTGCCTGAAAAAACGATTTTAAGAAGATTAGCCTTTGAAGGCTTTGCCGTACCCACGTTTAGCTAAACGACCTGCCACAGAGGGCTTAGAACGGGTTTTTGGGGTATTTTTGGAAACCATACCACCCCTTTTCATTTTAATCACAACTCCACCTGTTTTTCCTGTTGTAGGAGCATCACCAGAGTCTTTTTGTTTTTGCATTTGCCTAATAATAGACTTGAAATCGTCAAAATCTTTTTGGTTATCGATATCTTTCCAACTATCTACACCAACGGCTTCCTGAGCACTGTTTACAATGTCAGTATCGTATTGTAATCCACCACCAAAAGTAAAAGTTTTGTCCAGGAACAAACCTATTTTTTCTTTTAATCCTGTTTTTTTCTTTTCGTCAGCCATTATTTACCTCTCATAACGCAACCATAACCACGTTTGGCAGCTCTTCCTGATTTTTTATTTTTAGTGACCATTCCACCATTTTTCATGAAGCCCATTTTATTTCTGACTTTTTTAGGAAGTTTTTTCAAACCTTTGTTGTCCTCAGGAACGGGTTTTAATACCTCGCCACCAGAAGAAAATTTTTGTGTCGAGATTGTTGCTCCCTCTTTACGAAGCTTATCATATTCATCTTTATCAATTTCAATAAAAACGCCTGTACCTTTGGCTATTTCATAATACTTGCCGTCTTGCTTAGCTACCATATTCATACGTAATAAATACCACTAATGGAGGGTTTTGCCTAGTTTTTTCTTGGCCCGTGAGCCACGACTCTGGTCTTCTACCTCAAGCTCCACTTCCACATCAAACTTCAAACAAGGACAAGCCACCACGATATAAGATTCATAGATCGGAACATGAAGTTCCCCTGTGTCTTTACACAGTTTACAATCGTAATTTTTATCTAATTCGTCTTTTCTTTTAGATTTGGGATGTACTTTTTTCCTGTTTCTAGCCATGCATCATATATATTTTTAATCGCAATATCCGCTAACGTATTAATCGGAATATGCGTGTTGTTTTTAATCTCAGCCAATAATTCATAACTTGGTTTATTCACGGCAACAGATTTATATTTACTTATATCAGTCATTTTTTCTCTTTCTTTTATTTACCAGCTTCACCCCAGGTGTTTCCTACTCGAACATTTACGACACTAGGAACTTTTAACTTTTCTACACAAGTTTCCATAATTTCTCGTACCCTATCAACTTCTTGGGAGTTTTCAAGTGATATATCTAATTCATCATGGATTTGTATATCAGGAATAATGCCTTCTTCATACAGGGACAACATCGCTTGTTTCGTTTGATCAGCCGCACTGCCCTGAATTAGTTTATTGAGCGCCTTATAAGTTTTGGCACGTTTGATGTCATTGCCGTATTCGACAACTGCCTCAGCATGAGGAAGGGCTTTATGAATGCCCCAACGTCTTGGTTCCCATTCGTTAAAACGACATTTACGACCAAGCAGTGTTCGGATATGACCATGCCGACTAGCAGTGAGCATTGCAATATCCTGAAGCTCTTTAACAAAAGGAATGGATTGATGATATTTTTTTAAGATCACTTCTGCGTCTTCAATCTCTAATCCTAAATCCGTAGCCATTTTCCCTTTGCCCATACCATACATAATTCCCAGATTGATACTCTTCGCTTCATCACGAGTAATCTGAGCCATGTCCGCAACCATTTGGTGAAAGTCTACTTCTTTTCCTTCATTGTACTTTGTTAAAACTTCTTCGCTTCCGGTCAATCCACCCTTCGAACTCAGGGCGTAGTGCACCAAGATGCGTGGTTCTTGTTGAGAGTAATCAAACACGTGCCATTTCTTTCCTTCTTCAGGTAGAAACGCACCCTTCACCATTTGAGCTACTCTTTTATCTCTAGCGGGAATGTTCTGTAGGTTAGGGTTCGAGTAACTCATTCTACCCGTCACGGCTCCTCCGTCTTCCCCTTTCATCTGGTTAATACTCGCATGAACTCTTCCTTTATAGATATGTTTTTTCATTCCTTTTAAAAAAGTATTTCTCGTTTTATAAACTTCTCGGGCCCGAACAATCATCTGAGGAAACTCATGAACATGGGTATTGAGAAAGTTCTTTTGGAACGAAGGTTCATTGGATTTTTCGGTGCGAGGATAAGGTATTTTTAAATGATCAAACGCTTTCGCTACGCTCCGTGCAGCGTGAATCTCGACATCAAAACCCACATACTTTTTTATTTTCGAAATTAATTTTTTTTCTTCTAACAACAATTCGTTATCCAGATTATAAAGTTTCTCTTCATCAATCCTCACGCCTTTTTTCTTCATAGCATACGTCACAGGGATCAGACGTTCCTCAATATCTAAAATGTGAGAACATTCTTGTTTTTCGATTTCATGGAGCAATCGGTGATAGAGCTTTAATGTCAAGACGGTATCTTGTTCTGCATACCTTCCCACATACATCGGTGGTAATTTATACATCTCACTTTTCGCATCGATATTAAATTCTAAAGCCGCTTCTCGCAGTGCTGATTCATCTTTTGTTTCACCAACGTAGTCGTAACCCAAAGAATTAAGGGAATACCAAGTTCGATTTTCATCGAGCAAGGGCGCCATAATCATGGTGTCTTTGATACGACCACGCACTGTGAAACCTTCTGCCTCTAACCACCCTATATCATAGGAGGAGTTGTGAAATATTTTCGGGCAGTCGAGGTTGAAGATTTTTTGTAGAGGATCTCGAATTATATTGAGATCAAAATTTCCACCGCCTTCGTGTGCGATTGGAAAATAACCAGTCCAGCCATCAACGGCAAGAGATATTCCCGCAACAAAACCGTCTTGACGTACATATCCTGGACCAAGTTTTTTAAGATTCGGATCACAAGTTTCCACGTCAATAGCAATGCAAGAAGCAGAAGATAAATCTGGAACACTTTGAGGAGGCATCCACTCAGGAGGAGCTGTTTTAGCTTTTGGTATTTTAATCTCATTCATCTACTTTGCTCTCGGATAATTCTTTTTTCACTTGGATGTGGCGTAAGTAGTAAGTAGCCGCTTTCGTAATATCTTCATGTAATAAGGATAGATTACCGATATCTAATTCGACAGGCTTACCCACATCAGCATGGACTTTAGCCACTTCATCTCTTGTTAAACTCACTAATAGTTTTCCGTCTTGATATATTACTCTCATTGAAAAATCTCCGTAAATTCTCTATTACCCTCTGCCCTGATAATGTGTAAGGACTTTTTTGCTCTTGTTGCTCCCACGTAAAATACTCTCCTTTCGCTATCGATATTCGATAGTAGTTTATCTTCTGTTTTTTTCGACAGATCCGTTAATAACATCACGTGATCTGCTTCACCTCCCTTTGCTCCGTGAATCGTGCTGAGTTTAATTCTAGGCGGGGTGGTTAAAATTGATTTATCTTTTTGTAGCATGGTCTTCACATATAAATATTTATTTTCGCTTACCTTATCTAAGGCATGTTCCCAAGGAAAATTAGCATGAGCCAAGAGTCCATGATCTTGTTGCAATTCTTTTAAAGAAAAAGTTTGCCCCGGAAGAACTTGAATGTTTAAAGATTTATGTCCACGTTTGACACGATTACCTACCGACATGTAGTAATACAAATCCTTCACATCAGAAAAATCGACTTCTTGGTTGGTTCGAAGTTTTTCCCATGTTTCAATTGCTTTGAGTAATTTAGAACTGACACTCGGTTGATTACCTCTAATAAAGTGATGACCAAATTGTTTTAAGTCATGTTCGATATTATCTAAAAGATAATTGGCTCTGGCTAAGATCAACCATTCACCATGATCAAAACTACTTGCATTGAGTTTATACGCATACGATTGAGTAAACCCTCGATACTTTCTGGGCCTCCATAGTTTTTGTTTTCTGTGTTTGATACGTTGGACTAAACGATCTGCTACTTTGTGATTGGATTGAGGGACACGATAAGACTGATTGAGAACTTCTGTTTCCCAATCTAAATCGACTAAGCGACCACTATCCGCACCCGCCCAATCAAAGATAGCCTGATCATCATCCCCCGCTACATAAACCCGTGAGGCGTGATCCATGATCTTATTCACCACGTTCCACTGCAACCACGACAAGTCCTGAGCTTCATCAACAATTAATACTTCCAACTTGGGTGATGTTCCGATCTGCACAAAGTCCATGAGCATGTCCGTATAATCTTTCACGTGCATGGTTTCTTTGTACTTGATCAATGATTCAATGATGTACTTTGTTTTAAAAAAGCCACCATCGATACGACCAAAGCGATTGTATTCATCTTCTAATGTGGTTCCCCTCGCTCTGGATAAGTCATAGACACGAAGATGTTCATTGTTGTGTACAGATACGCCAACTTCATCAGCTGAAGTGACGTTGAGGAGGGGAACTTTTATTATCTCAGCTAATTCACGATAGTGCTGAGGAGTCATAACTTCATCAGAGTTATAGTTTAAGTTTTTAAAAACAAAACTATGAATGGTACGAAACCAGATTAATTCTTTTTTGGATAAATTAAATTTACTACCCGCTCTTTCAATTGCTTCTTGAGCCGCTTTGCGTGTGAAAGCAAGATAGGCAATTCGATCAGGAGGAACACCACGGGCTAATTCTTTTTCGACAATCGATAAAAGTTTCGTTGTCTTTCCTGTACCAGGAGGACCAAAGATAATCTTTTTAGACAATGTGGCAGTCCCCTTGTTCAGTAACATAAATAAACTTTACTCCTAATCGTTTTTGTTCTTCCGACTTCTTAGAATAAATTCTTTTTCCACGATGCCGAGATACTTTTACCTTATCAGAATAATATCTTTCTGTCTTCACATCGAAGAGATGTACCGTGCCATGACGAAATCCAATGATATCAACAGGACCAATTTTATAAATATTATCAAAGGGAATGTATCCATTTTCTGCTAACCACACCAAAGCAAATTGGTGAGAGATCATTCCTTTAAGATGTTGTTTATACATTATAATAGTGCCTCTGATCCGTCATCCATATCAGGAACCGAGAAGCTTGTTTCGTGTGCCCGTTCATGAGGAACCATCCATACAAATT
>JAAOEI010000928.1_pt1 | contig 10998 bp, 19 predicted proteins | sample 7059261 | NCBI WGS metagenome assembly JAAOEI01 (sample SAMN14008812, study PRJNA610033) | viral metagenome | isolation source: viral particles filtered from seawater | place: China: Hangzhou Bay, Yangshan Deep Water Harbour | collected 2017-10-31
TTTTTATGATATTGATTATTCTTTTAATCGTATTCATTATTTCACCTCTTTCTTAAAGTGTTCCACACATCTATCTAAAAAGTTGGGACAAGAAGGTTTTCTCCACTCCCTTAAACTTTCACGGAATATATTTTCGTGGAAATCTTGTTTTGATAAATGATAATTGATGTAATACTCTATTTCATTATCCAAGAACTCTTCTTGTTCTTCGGTTAGATTAAATACATCAAACTCTTCATCATTTTCCATTTCGTAATCACTATGATTTAATATCATTTGTCTCATCTCATCTTTATCTACGATAATGTTGTATCCATTTTCATTTGTTTTTACTACTACACTCATTATTTCACCTCACTTTCGTTGAAAATCAAATATTCATCTATGAGTTCTGTTATTGTGGTGATATAACTTTCATCAACCCACGGAACATTAGACCAATCTGCCTTTCTCATCTTTATTAGTTCATCAGTTGTATATTCCCAACTTTCGTATTCCCCAACATATTCAATCAATCTTTTATCTCGTTTTACATCTATATCAAACTCAAATCTAAATTCATTATTATCGTCATCAATATAGAAGAACGATATTGTGTCGTTGTATCCTTTATGGGTTCTACCATTATATGTGTATGTTCGTTTTTCCATTAGTTAAACTCCTTATTTGTTAGTCCAATACCAAATGTATCAGTTATAGAGTAATTGGTATTGATATGTTCTATTATTCCATTTTTCGTTAGACACTCCGTTTCTGCGTCTTTCATACATAAGGTTTCATTATCGTATGAACTTGGATTTAATCTCATTTGTCCTAAATCGTTATTTGCCCAAAAACTCATAAGTGTAATCTTATCCTTTTGATATTCACTATCTTGTGTATCAAGTTGTGGTCTAAATGGATACGCAAGACAATAGTATTCTGTAAAAAATCTCATTAAAACATTAGTCCAATCATCTTTTACTTTTGTTGTTCCATTTTGGTATTCTTCCATTATCCAAAATAAATCTCCAATCATTTCGTTCGTTTCTTTCATATAAACCTCAACACCTTTAGAATTCAATTTTTCAACTGCGATATTTAAGTTTTCTTGTAAGAAATCTTCTGTCATACAAAACATCAATCTTGTATCATAAATTGGTTCTAATCCATTTCGTTGTGATTTATTCTTTAATGTATTTTTGTGTTTTGTCATATCAAGGAATTGTAAATCAATTATATGACTGACATTATTGGTTTTAACCATTTCTATTATTTGTTTTTTATTCATTAGTTCATCTCCAAGTGGTTTCTACCGAATTCATAACATAATTCAGTTAGTTCATCTAATTCATTTTCGTATTCATCTAACATTTCATTTACTTTTGTTGATAGTTCATCAAATTCAACATCTAACTCATCAACAATAGAACAAGTAATACTATCAGTCATAACTTGTTGCAAACTCATATCATCAAATAAGAAATCTGGTTCTTGTCTTAAATCTGCTATTTGATTTTCAATTTCAGTTCTAATTATTTTTTCCATTTTTAACTCCATTTCTAATTTCTTTAACAATACATTTTACAAAATTTTTTTCCGTTTATCAGTAGTAGTGGGGATAAAAACAACCTATCATACTTTTATAACGATAAATCCTCGTATATTTACACTTAAAGACATAAAAATATTTTTGGGTTTTGTGGGGATAATTTTATTATATTAGTATTATGAAGAAATACCAACGAGAAATGGAAGAAATCATAGGTTTAAGTGTTGATGATTTTAGAAAACTACAACAAGAATATCCGTCCAAGAAACTTGCAAAGATAATTGATAGACATTTTGGTAGAATATCTACACTCAATCGTATGATTAAAGGACGAGAAGATAAGATAAAAGGTTTCCAAGATAAGATTAAAAAATTAGAAGATGAGATTTCAGTTGTCAAAGATGAACTTGAAACTAAAAAATTCTTCTCACAACATATGTTCGGTATGATAAGTCCTAATGTTATTATTAAAAAACCAACGAAATCGTTTCCCTATTATCGTGGGCGTATTTGGTGGAATATGGGTTTTAATTCCAATATTAGAACCTTTAATACCAAAGGAAAAAGAATAGATATTCATATATGTTCTGTTAAACAAAAGAATAAAAATCGTTGGACTTATGATGATTTAAGAAAAATCTGTGTTGATAAATTTAGAGATAAAATTATTAAACAAGATTTTGGAACATTAGAAAACTAATCTATTTACCTCTACTCTTTAACCAAGATTTCACATTTTGAGATGATAATTCCTCATACCATAATGTATCAGTTTGTAGTTTGTTGTCTTGTTGTAGTTTTTCATATCGTTTAACCGCTTTGTTTCTCCACCATTTCAACAATACATCTAAATCACATTTGATATTCGGTGTAAGTATTCCATTTGAGATTTCATTTCTCAAAAATTTGTTGGTGTTCTCATACAACTCCATAAAATAAACACCTTTGGATTGTTCGTTCTTATACTTGGATTTATTGATACTCAACTTATCATACAACAACATTAGTTTCTTTTGTAATGGACTTGATTTCTTTTGGGCTTCATCAAATTCTTGTCTGTGATTTTCTTTTAACCAATCGTTCCAATATTCCATTACACTTTTATTAGGTTTAATAAGTATTTGACCTTTACTACTCCCTACCTTTTTCCAACAAGGAATATTATTGTATTGTGAAAAACTACCAAACAAACTTGTTGTGGTTATTCCAACAAGTTCATCTCCATATTTTGATTTGTAATCTGTTTGTATTCGTTGGTCTGCTAACATAATAGACAACAATTTTCCACCAAGAAAATTATATCCAAATGGTTGTGTTGGAACTATCGTTTGTGCAACTAAAATATTATTGAGTTTCCCTTGTTGAAATTTGTTTTCAGTATTCCATTTTATGTAATCATCTCTCGGTGGTAATGATGTAAAATCACTACCGAGATTTATTATCCCTAATATCTTTTTAGATTTTCTATCTTTGACAAAATACTTTAATGAACGACCAAGATTTTGGAACCAATTAAAATTAGAAATCAACACTCTCATTATTTCCCAATCCTCTAAATTATTTTTATCAACCAATTCTAATATTGGTTCAAGTTCGTCTAATTTATTGAGTGTTTGTAATGGGTTTTTTATATCCTTGAACTGATAAATGGAATTGAAAACCTTTTTTAGTTTTGACTTGGAATAATTCTTGTTTTGTATTTCTTCTAACTTTTGATAAATCACAATCTCTTGTGCGTCTAATGATTTAAGAAAATCCAAATGGTCTATCAGTTCTTCTCGTGTGTTCTCAAATTCTTCGTTGTGTTTAACTACAACCTCTAATTGTGAATATGGGTGTGTATTTTTAAGAACATCTATCAATATATCATTACTGACATCATTAGATTTAAGAAACTTTTTTAATTTCGTTTTGAGTTTTTCATCATCACTTTGTCGTTTCCTATTATGAATATATTTCTCTTGGACTATCTTATATGCTTGTGGAACTGATAATTCATTATTGGATACTTTTTCTAATAATGTTGGTTCATAATTACCAATAGATTTGATTTGTTTTAGTTTTGATAATCCAACGCCTGTTTTATTTACAAACTCCATATAGATATTGTGTCTTTTATCTCCTTTAAGGTCATTTCTTCTACCTTGTCCGCCTAATGTCTTTTTGTATTCTTGTTCTAATATTTGGAACTCGTTGTATATATCTTGTGGTGTCTTTTGTCGTTGAGTATTGTATTCAATCAATGCGATTATTTCATTTTCATATTCCTCAACTCTTACATTACACTTATCCCACTTTAATTGAGTTATTGCGTAAAATCTTCTATGCCCACTTATTATTTGATAATCCTTATTAACTACAATCGGTTCTAATTGTCCGTTAGTTTCTAATGAGGTCTTTAATTGTGTTAAATCTGTTTTAGAATAGATTTCATCATTTTTAGGATTGGGTTTCAGTTTAGAACATTTGACTTGTTCTATGTATTTGATTTTTGTTTTTTTCATAACCTTTGTTTAGTCCAACCAAAAGTTAGTAATTATTTCTTCCAATAAAATCTTTTTCATTTTGACAAAGAAAAATCTTCATAGTTTTATATTCCGTGATATTTATTATTACAACCAACAAAATAATATATCATTATCCTTTATTTGTTTTGTGATATGATGAACCACTTGGTTTTCGTTTCCTTTGCTCTCCTTTGAGTTCAAGTCCTAAATCAAGTGGTTTTTCTATTGTATATCAGTTCTCATACACAACACCCTAAAAACTAATTTGTCGTCATAGAATTACTAAAATTTGATAAGATTTTTAAGATTTTTTCTTCTTATTTTTCCAACTATCTTCTGTTGAAAAATCGTAGTTTGGGAAATAATCTTGTTGTGTTGGTGTTGGAACATTAGTTCTTGGTTTATATTTACCAAGTTTAACTCCAATATCCTTGACAAGTTCTCGTTGGAAATCAACATTTTCTTCTTTGTAAAATCTCATCATAGTTGATAATGAGTGTCTTGTGATTTGGCTAATCAGTAGTGGGTCTGTTCGTCTTTGTATATGATATGTAATGAAATAGTGTCTTAAATCGTGTGTAGTATCTACACCATATCTATCCCAACCATATTTACCAATTAGTAGTTCCTTGAAATTGTTATTGTATTGTGAATAAGAATAATGTTTATATGAGTTTCTATACGCAGTAAATAGATAAGGACTATCTTGGAATAGTGTATAACATATATCTACCAAGTGTGTATCATAGAAATCTTCTTTACCATTATTACCACTCGGTTTTCCTTTCCAATATTTTGGTTTATCCCAACTCCTAATATAAAATTGGTCTATATCGTTCGTTGGAATTACTGCGTGTTTTCCTTTCCAATTTACCTCAATAATCCAAGTTCCGTCTTGGTGTCTATACCAAAAACTACCACTATCAGTAGGATTGATTACAAATTCCTCATAGTGTTTTATATTTCTAAAACTATTGAGTATTTCTCCAACTCTAAATCCAAGTAATAACTGAAATAATGAAATAAAATATACAATACCACTACCAACTTGATTTTTTGGTTGATTGATATATTCTCGTGGTATTTCTCCACTCTTATTGTATTCAATCCATATTCGTCTAATATTATCAATACAATCCTCAACCATTTGATTGTATCCGTCTTTGGAATAATATTGTCCGCTAATCCTTTTTAATCTATTATCTCGTGGATTTGATTTACTATAATTCAATCCGTATCGTCTAAATGCTGATTTAATCCAATCATTATTGATTGGGTTGTTTTCTACATAACCACCACCAAACGATTTATCCTCTAACCAATTATGAAATATTTTAACACCTCTTACATAATTTCTTATTGTTGTAAATGACAAGGGTTTATCATCTGCTGATTTTCTATAATCTTTTAAGTATTCAACATAATCTTTAATTGTTTCTCGGTATTCGTGTTCGTTCTTGGTATGAACCAATCTCATCTTTTTATGGAATTCACTTATGAATTTTCTGTATTGAGTTATTGAATTCTTATGTCGTTGAATTGTATGATGTGAATAGGTTGCGTCATTTTTATCGTTTAATCGTCTTTCACAATCAGTAATGAATAAATCTATAAAATATGTTAGTGGTCTTTTATCGTTAGTTCCACTTACAAAACTTTCATTAAATCTTTCAATCAGTTTATTTAATGCAACTTGAAAACTATTGTTGTTTTCTCTATCTAATCCCTCAAAACATCTACCCAAATATCTTTTTCTAATTTTACCATTTTCATCTCGTCTTTGGGCATACCAATAATCTTTACCTTTGGTTGTTAGTATTTGGAACGAGTATCTTGGTATTTGTTTATTGGTTGAGAAAAAGAAATCTTTATACTCATCATTATATCCATATTTTTTACCAAGTGTTAAAATTTTACTCATAGATATTTTCTACATAATTTTACAACATTATCTCTATTGAATTCAGTATTGTTTTTTTTCTTATATCCATTTCGGTTTAGATAATCTTTAATCTCGTTATATGATTTACCTTTACCTCTCAACATCTTTATCTTTTTTAACATCAATAATTCACGTTGATTTTCAACCATTTTACCATTTACAAAGTCATATCCATATACACTCTTGGTATATCTTTTATTATTGAGTTTCTTATCGTTTAAGATGTTTTTAACTCGTTCTCCTGTTATTGATTTCTCCCACTCCATAACACACATCAACAAGTTAGACATTAGAGTTCCACTTGGACTTTCCAAATTGATATTCTCTTTTAGACATACCAAATTGACTTTCTTTTTTTTCAGTATGTCTAAATTTTTAATACAATCTCCAAGATTTCTTCCCCACCTTGATAATTCAGTAATGATGATTTCATCAACTAAACCTTGTTTAACTAATTTCATCATCTCTTGGAATTGTTCTCTATCATCAGTTCCACCACTAATACCAAAATCAGTAAAAGTCCTATCCAACTCAATCTGCTTAAAATCACAATATCTTACAATATCGTTGTGTTGTTGTTCTATTCCGTTTTGTTGTTTTGTAGTAGAAACTCTCTCGTATGAAACTATCATTAGTGTTGTTCCTTTGTATTTATGTTAGGTAATCCAAATCTATCAAAAACATCTCTACCTTGTTCCCAATCGTATGATGATATGTGATGTTCTCGTCGTAGTAATTCACCTCGTAGAATACATAAATCTCCCTCTAATTTGTGTATCCAATCTTGTATGATGTTTTCATCAACATCAAATATCAAATTAGCGTCAATATATTCAATTAGTTTTCTTTTCATCATCTCTCCAACATAGTAAAAATTCGTAATCTCTCGTTCATTACATAATCAACAAAATCTCCAACTGAATAAAATGTCTTTGTATTCAATTCATATACATAACCACCCTTTTGTGTGTCCTCATAGAAAAAATCTCCCATATCATACTTTTCGGCTACTTGGATAAGATTTTGGACTATACCTCTCATTTTTTTATTTATCATTTAAGATACTCCGTATATGTGTTTATTGGTTTTAAGTAAGAATAGAATTAGTGCGTAAAAATCAACACTCTCATTTTTTTTACACCACTCAATCATTTGAGATACATACATCTCGTTCATCTCGTCTTGTGGGTTCTTTGTAAAATCAAACATATAAGAAATATATGTTCTCGTGGTATAAAAGTCAATAGTTTTGTAGTATAACTTGTAGTATAACTATATTATATAGTTTTATTTGTCGTCATAGAATTCACAACCATATGTCTCTAAGGCAAATCTCTTTATGATACTATTTTTCTTCATTTTATCTCTATAACTTGTATTTTCATTTTGTAGTATAATTGTAGTATAAGTCCTTGTTTTTTAAGATATATTTTTGTATATTAAATTGTAAGACCATATCTCTATAAATCGGTTTAATTGTCAAAAGTTCCATTATACTACTATTCATCTAATTGTATAGTATTTTTTATATACTACAATCGTATGAACTTGTCTAATAACTATAATGTGTGAATATAAGGATTATTTACTGATTTTCTAACCAATCTTGGACTTTATTTCTGTTAAATAAAATCTTATTAGATTGTTTGACTTTGTAATGGGGCATATCTTGGTATTTACACCAACGATAAATCGTGGAACGACTGATATTCAATTCTCTCATCATTTGTTTTCTACTAATGACTGAAATATCTTTATCAGTTTCTTTGATGTGTTCTGTGAGAGAAAACATTTAGTTTAATGTTTTCCAAAATTCTTGTCTTTTTGTTTCGTCGTTTGCTAATTCAAGTTTTAACAAATTTAATTCTTGTGTTTCTTCACTTAATAGAATTGTTTTCATAATAATAACTTTGATTATATCCTTGTGTTCTTTTTCTAATTCAATCTCAAATAGGTTCTCAAAATGAGTAAATGCTTGTTCCAAATGATTGGATTGATACTCTACTCTCTTTTGTTGTTCGTCTATTTTTGATACACTTGGTTTAGTTTTTGATACACTCATCTTTTACTCCGTATATATTTATATATTCCTTGAACTGATATGACTATCTATGATACAAAAATGGACTTTTTTTATTTTTGTTTATTTCGTGTGTGGGATACAACTTTTCGTATCATATTCAAGTTTTTGTTTTTCTTCTTCCCTATGGATTTCTTCATCATAGAGTTCTTTTCGTCCATTTTCATAAATGCCTTTTGACTACTTATGTTGTATAAATCTGTAAATGACGCACCAAGAGATTGTTTATAAAAATATGGTAAATGTAATTTGGGTAAATTGATGATTTCATCTTCTTCATTAGTTTGTAGAATTCTTCCAAACAAACTTATCTGTATGAGTTCTTTTGCTACTTTATGAATATCGTTCGTTGTATTAGTATCTATATCTTCTTTATCAGTAGAACGATTGGTGTAGTTGGACTTGGTGTTTAACCACTCTTTATTTATATCTTTCCAAAAACCTCTATCATTTTTATGCGTCAATAATTCTAAAATTTCACCTCTCAATCTCATCAATATCTTATTGATTGATTTAGGTTTTATATACTTAAATCCTTCTTCATTTTTCATTTAGAAATCTCCATATTTTTTTCTGTAATCGTTTTGGTTTATAATCAAACAATTCCATACACAATACATAATAGATGAACTCAAATGTTCCTAATGTCATTATGAAATCAAATACTCGTGCTTTTTCTTTATTTGTCATTTTGTTTTCCTAATTCTATGAGTGGTATTGTAATGATGAATTAAACTATAAAATCATCTAAAACGAATACCACTCATTAGACAAGATTGATATTGGAACTCCAAGACCTTGTCTATTTAGATTATCTCCTTTTTCCCAAAGGTATGATTTAATCTTGCGGTTGGACTGATTGACGAATTAGATTTTCTAATATCTTTGATAGTATCTCGTTGAACTTTGTTTATTCTTCTTTGACTATCTTTTTTTTCTAAATTTTTCTTACCTACCATAATCTTTTTGATTGCGTCTTGGTTTTTCTTACTTGTTCCATATTCTAATGGTTTTGTTAATTTATAATCCATACCACTCTCCTTTCATATCCATATCTCTACTAATTCTTACAATATAATTTTGTCCGTTCATATCTAACCAATCTCCAAAATCAGCACCACCACTAACTATCCAATCGTTCTGTAATTTTCTTTCCCAAACTGATTGAACTTTTCTCCAAGTGGTTTCACTCATCTTTTGTTTTCTGTATCGTTCTACTCTTTTTCGTAATGGATTTCTGTTGGTATAATCTCCGTCCATAGTTGTTGTCATATAATCCATTATTTTATCCACCCTATTTCTTTTGATAGTTTTTTGTATGTTGAAAAATTCCTTTGGACTGAACGAGGACTTTTCACAATCTTATCAATTACCATTTTACCTTGAACCTGCGTATCGGTTAAACCTTGTTGTTTTAACTCGTTGATATATTCACAAATACCAAGTGTTCTAAAATTGTAATCTTTTACTAAATCTTGTTTTGATTTGTATTTCATTTATTATTACTCCTAACTGCTTATTAATACTATTATGTTAAAACCCTTACGCACACTTTCAGTTCTCCTATCCCAGAACTGATACAACATTACCTTGTATTAGATTTAGTATCATTACTGATACATCTTCCAAATTGAGTTTGATATGTAATGTATAATTCTGTTGTCTTGTGTAGTTCAACGAACCAACCATATTTACCTCATAATAATTTGGATTTTTCGGTTATGGGTTTCGGTTGAATTTGTGCGTTTAATTCAATCCACTCTCCATACAAAAACCAACTTGGTTCTCATCTCCAAGTCCTAATTTATCGTCATACTGATTACTCACTTATTCGTTTGTGAGATGACTTACATTTAGGTTGATGATGTTGTATCTCCATATCAACATACCTTTAATAAAAAACACTATATCTCGTGTAAAACCCTATATAGCACACTCTATTTATTCAACAATCTCAAACTACAACCAACATAAGATTGAATATTCATAGACATCATTACTTTATCTCGTATATGATGTTTCATATATAAATATCATCTAATTCATTAAAACGACATAAAATCGTTCATTTTTTTGGATTTTTTTTAAGATTTAACTTTTGGTTGGACTAAACAAAGGTTATATAGGTGTTTTTTAACGATAAATGGTGTCTAAATCGTTGAATTTCAGCGTTTTAATATGAATTATTGAACCTTATGAAACAAACTCCATAAGGACTTGATTTTTTCGTAATGGGAAAATTAGTCCAATCGTGTGAATTTTTTGATGATGATGAACTGATTACGAAGAACTGCATGGGTATAGGTCTATATATAAAAAAAGGGAACTACCGACCATAGTTCCCTCTTTTCTGTCCGTCACCAAAATAGAGGTTAATTATTTCCTAAATCCTCATAATAATTCATATCCTCTTGTAAGACCTCTAACTCTTTAATCACTTGATTTACATTTTCTAAACTACCTCTATAAATGCCTTTATGTATAAATGTGTTAATTCCAATTTTACCATTTACTAATTCATTTATTGTTTCTCTAACATTTTTCAGTTTAGAAATCATAATGTTTGGGTCTGCGTGTGTTTCTACATACATTTTTCTCATCTTTACTCACCTCCTCTCATAATAAGTTTTTGTAATTGTTCTAATGGTTTTCTCTTGGATTTTAATACTGCTATTTCATAATTAGTTTCTCCCCACTTTGTAAAGTTTCCGTTTCTCCAAAAACTTGTTGGTTCTAAACCATTTTCCTCAAACCAAAGTTCTTCTTTTTTTAATTCAAGTTCTTTACGCTGAATTTCAATTCCAATTCTACCTATCTCATCATAAACAAGATTGGAAATCTTATTATGATTTTTTATGAGATTGATTATTCTTTTAATCGTATTCATTATTTCACCTCACTTTCGTTGAAAATCAAATATTCATCTATGAGTTCTGTT
>JAAOEI010000929.1_pt1 | contig 10996 bp, 2 predicted proteins | sample 7059261 | NCBI WGS metagenome assembly JAAOEI01 (sample SAMN14008812, study PRJNA610033) | viral metagenome | isolation source: viral particles filtered from seawater | place: China: Hangzhou Bay, Yangshan Deep Water Harbour | collected 2017-10-31
AGCTGGAGCAAAAGTTCTTTCTGATTCCGTATCTGGTTTAGCCAAAACGGATTGGTCAAAAGTTTCAGGTTTAGGTAGTACACCACAGGTTCCAACGGTTCCAAAACCGGTTACATCATAAGGATAACGGAGATTTAAATTATGGTTTCAATTGCAGGTTTAGGATTCGCACAGGGTCTTGCTAGTTTTGCAGAAAACAAAAGACAAGCTGAAATGGAAAGAGAAAAAGCCAAATCAGAGGCTGCAGCTAAGGCTCAAGCTTTAAAACTTCAGCAAAGCCAAGAGGCTTACTATAACGCTTTGGCTATAGAAAAAAACCAGCAATTAATGGGAGATGATTTATATGATTTTGGAGATGAGCTTCCAGCAACGCAACTTAAAGAAACACCCACCCCGCCAGCTAGCTCAGACACTGGTCAGCAAGATAAAAATTTAGTTCAGCCTTATGATGCCGGTACGGGCGTTTCTTTGGGCTTTGACCAACAACAACCCTCATACGTTAGAGGTATGAGTTTGCCCACCGAGCTATCCTCCATGGAACCAATGGGCAAGGAAAAATTAGAAACTCCCAAAGTCATTGGTCAAAGAGCTGTTGCTACAGCCGGTGGGATGGTTGCGTCTGCGGGTCTTGAAAGTATAGCCAAACCGGCAACTCAATTTTTTAACCCCGGAGATTATGGAGATATTCCACAATCAAAACTGGATAGCTTGAATGGTTACTTAAATCAAATGCAAAACATAAATAAATATATTGAAGCTGCAGGTCCGGCAAAAGAGTATTTAAGACAATTTAAAGGGAAACCGAATCTGGTTCCAACTCCGGATAACCCCGAATATGCAAAATTTATGCAAAATCTTTCTATTGTAAGACGAGCAAGAGTTGCCCCAAATCAATTGTATGAACTCAGAAATGCGTATACAAACGAAGCGGTAAGTGCTATCGGAGATGCTGTAGGTCAAAAGAATTTTAAATCTGCATCTGAGCTTGCAACCAAAATTGGTTACACCAATCAATTTAAACAATCAGAATTAGATAAAAATATGGTTGATGTATTAGCTCCAGACGGTAAAACGGTTTTACGAACTTTACCGTTTACGCTTGTTGGGCAGATGTTTTCTTCTGATAAAAAAGAGCTTAATGCATTTGTTGCCGATACGGTTAAAAATAATACGGATTTTGCAAATCAAGTAAGGATGGAATCCATACGAAATGCAAATGCAAACCAACGTGCTCGTCTAGGTTCGTTTGACCCAGTTTGGAAAGTGGGTAATTTCTATGGAATAGATACCAAGGGTGTTTTTGGAGTTCCGGGTGCTGCTATACCTATTGTTACTGATGATAAAGAAAGTGCATTTAATCCAGTAAATGAAAATAGTACAATGCATAAAATTGCACTAGCTAACGGATGGATTAGAAGAACTCAAGATGGTAAATCATGGGAGATTTTTCCCGGGAAACTCGTCCCATACGATAACGGCAAGATGAGAATAACTTTTAATCTTCCTCCCGGTACGAAAGTTGACAAAGATGGTAAACCTGTACCTTAACTAAACCCAATAGGAAAACAATTCGATGGAAGAAAATTTATTAAGTAACATAGGGATGGGTAGTAAAACAACCGATAGTCCCTATGGATTTAATACGGAATTCGATAAAGTAACCGGGACTCCTTTGTTTGGTCTCGGTGGGGAAGGATTGGTTCCTGAACTAAAAAAAGATGAAGAAGAAAAGAAAAAGGCCGAAGACGATACGTTAAAAACCCTTTCTTCTATGTTTGACGAAAAGCCAGAGGAACAAAAAGACTTTAGAGAGGGTGTCCTTCCTTCGGCTTCTGGCGTAAGCGAAAAGCCAGAGGCTATTGCAGGAAGCATTGAAAATTTTGATAACATTTTTAAAAACGTGCCATACAATGTTGATGTTGAACAGGCATCTAGGAATCAAAGGTATGAAGATTTAGATAAACCATTCTCAGAAGACAGAAAGGTTAAGGCCGGTAATAAAGAATACGTAATCAAAGCCGGAGAGACCAAACAGGATTTAATTAATAAACTCAATAAAGAACAAGCTTTCCGCTCCGAAGAAGAAAAAAGAAAATTAATAGAGGAAGCCAAAAAAACACCAAAACCATTTGAAACACCAGCAATACCACGTTTTGGTTTGGAGCCAGCAGATAAACAAGAAGATAAACGAGAGGCTGAAAGACGCTCTTTAATTCAAGATTTACAAAGTGGAAAAATTACATACGCAAACATCACTCCACAACAAGCGGATATTCTTGCGGGCCCAGGAATAAAGATTGAACAAGATTGGACCAACAAAAGAAATCAAATACAACAAGCTATCGAAGATGCTAAAGCTTCAAAACTAGCTGGTGATACTGCAGTTTCGCTTATTAACAATATTGTTCCTTTGCACAAACTGTACGGTACTGAACTAACAAATAAAATGATTTTTGATGCCGGTGTTAATGCGTATGCCAACGGCTTAGCCGGTTCAAAAAATCCAAATGGATATAGAAAAGCGTTTATGGCCGGAGTTGCTCTTAACGCTCCATCTCTGATTGGTGGAGCAACTTCTGCATCTTTTGCAACCGGGTTGTCTACCGTATTGGGAGTTAACCCATGGTTAAGGCTTGGAATTGGACTGGGAACTTTTATTGGGGTAGAAAAATCATTATCTAAAATTATAGATAAAGCATTGAGTTATATACCAGAAAATTCATTCGGCATAAGCAAGGAACAGATAGAAAAGCTTGCAAAAGAAAACCCAGAGGCGTTCAATATGGGTTCACATCTTGCCGTTGCCACAGCGTTCAGACCTTCTTTGAGCTTAAGAAATATTCTTTCTGGTTCAGCAAGCCTTGGTGGACTTCAAACTGTAAACGAAGTTGTTGATATTCTCGGGGACCCAGACAAGAAGGCAACAGATTTTAATGTTCAGAATGTTATTAACGCCGCAATGACCGGAGTGTTTTTCAATAAAGCTATTTTCGGAGCAAGATGGGAACGAGCTAATACGCCTGAAACTCAAACTAGAGTAAGAAATCTTTTAACAGAATTAGAGAATCTTAAGAAATCACCAGCAGAGGTCGATGCTTCTGGTAATGTTATACCAAAACAAACAAGAGCATTGGAAATAAAAAACGAGATTTTAAAAATAGACCCGTTTTTTGAAACGAGATTAAATTCTATTTTTGAAATAAATGGAGAAATTTCTCAAGTTGGTTCAAGAATACAAGCATTTGCAAACAAAAATAACCTCACTCCGAACCAATTAGAAAGACTCATAAAAGCAGGAAAGTTAAATACCAAAACTGGTTTAACAAAAGAATTTATTAGCGACGTTAAAGAATTTAATAAACTTAATCGCAGTTTAAATCAAGTAGACCCATCCGGGATGGCACGCAGATATCAATTCTTCCAGCAACAACCAGGTCCAAGTGGTTACGGACCGGGACACGAAGAGCGCTGGAGAGAGAGAAGCGAAAGGGAAGCGCAGGGCGAAATGGGTATGGAGGTTCCTGGGCAGCCTCAAGCTGAAGCCGTAGCCACGGTTCCTGCAACTACAGCTGTTCCAGCTCTCACTACAGAAAGCATGAGGAATGTTTCTCAAATTGTAGATGCTGTTACTCCGCTGATTCCAGAGGCAGCTGAGCCCGCCAGAACTCACGAGCAGGTTATGACCTCATTTGAGCCGCCGAAACCAACTGAGCCCGTAGTTGAAACAACTAAACCAACTGAACCTGCAGCTGAAACAACTAAACCAACTGAGCCTGCAGCTGAAACAGTTAAACCAACTGAACCAGTAGTTGAAGCAGTTAAGCCAGTCGAACCTTTAGCCGAGGCAGTTAAACCAACCGAGCCATATGAACCAGTAACTTCTGGTAGGGTCGTAAACGTTGGTGGACAGAGTTACACACTAACCAAAGAGCAAAACGAAAGATGGCAAAAAGAAATTTTACCCGAAGAAGAAAATATCAAAAGAATTTTGGAGGATGGAAAACGTGGTTTAGCCCGCGGCAATAGAATACAATACGAACAATCTCTTTCTACTTCAAAAGGCTACTCAATGCGTTTGTCGGCGATTAAAAGAGATATTGTTGGTGCGTACACGGCAAGAGAACAGCAGGCAATAGATGCAAGAGCAAAGTCTAATTATATTGGCAAACCGGTTAACATACTCGTTCAGGGAATAAGGGTTCCAGGAAAAATAACTAAAAACGTATTTGGAAGAGTTACTGTCAAATTAGATTCTGGCGAATCTGTAACGGTAAGCAAAGAAGATGTATTGCCAATCGATGAGCAACCCAAATCTAGGGCAGTGGAATCCAAACCGATTTTACCAACAGAACAAGACCCCTATAAAAAATTTGAAGAACTAAACTTTGAGGTTGAGCACAGTAATGACCCAAGCCCAGAAAACGTCCTTGAACTTGCAAAAATGTATCAAAAAGGAATTGGAACTTCTCAAGATATAAATAAAGCCAGAGAATTATTTGTAATGGCTAATGATATAGACCCAAAGGTTGGCGGCAAGCCTCTAGCTGATTTTACAACTGAGTACAACCAATACATTAATAAAAGGGCAATGGAATCCAAACCTCTTTCTCCAGAACCACCAACAATTAGCAAGAAAAACGTTCAAGAATTAGATAAAGCCTTATCGGACTATAAGAATGGAATCATAAACCAAGATGCATTAGCTCAGATTATAGATAGAGTTGCCAATGAAAACGTATTAAGTTTTGGCGAAACAATAAGACAGCTAGACGCCTCTCTTTCAAGAATGGGCGAAACAAGTATTTACCGCGGTGTTAACGCCAAAACCAATATCGAGAAAAGAACCAATGTTTTAGCTGGCATGAAGAGAGCCGTTGATATGGGCGCTCTAAGCAAGAACGGCTATGACATGTTTGAATTCATGGTAAGAAACCTTATGGATGAAAGCATTCTGCAGAATTTAAGTGTAGAAATTTCTCCAGAAACATACAAAGGTCAGATTGGTTTATTCGACCCACGAGAAAATAAAGTTGTTTTATATTTTAACCAGCTAGAAAAAGTATCTGAATTATCTTTTAACCAATCTCCAGAAAGAACATTTGCTGCCGTTCATGAAGTCTCTCACTACCTTAGCCAGTTCTTGCCACCAGAAATAAAGGCAGAAATCAACAAGAGTTACATCAAAGAAATTAATACAAAACTCAAAGAAGTCAGGATGGCTTTAGAGAGAAACCCATTAGATGCCGAAGCCAAACTTAAACAGGACTACTTGCTTAGCTCGCTTTCTGCTCATGTGTCACCATCAAACATTGCTGATAGTGCTTGGGATAAGGCTGGAGATATATATTCAGAATTTACAGATAACAACACTAGAAATGAAATGTATCAGTTTAGGTCTCCGGATGAGTACGCCGCAGAGAACCTAGCAAGCTTGGTTTCTCAAAAATGGGGAAATTACGAAACAGCCAGGAAAGCATTTGGCAAAAACAGCCCGCAGGCAATTATCGCAAAGAGAAAGCTAATTAGGATATCGAAAGCAGCGGCCAACCAGTCCATAGCCCTTTCGCGATTCATTATTCCCAAAAAGGTAAAAGCCGGAAGGTTTGCAGGAAAAACTCTTACAAGAAGCGAAGGCCAACAGAAGACAGACGTATTTGAAAAGTCTCTTGATTATTTTAAAACCAAGAAGAGCGAAGAGGCTGTTTTAAACAAAGGCATGATGGCCGAACACTTCGATGGGATTAAAGAGATTCTTGGTAAAAACAATCTTCAGCTGTTTGCGGAAGCTAAAGCTGCTGGCGAAAAGATTTTTTCTCTTGAAAGACGAATGGAGTCCAAACCTGAAATTCGTGGCGAAGGAGAAATTGTACCGTTCAAAGAGGAATCCTATAAGGATTTAATTAACGATATTGAAAACCAATCTAGCGAAATATTTAAAATGGCCCTATCTGAAGTAAGAAAAAAAGGTTTGAACAGGGTTGGAGACAGCAAAGATATTGCCATGTCGTTATTGTCGGAAGTGTTTTTCCCGGAATCTGGAGATACGCTTGAAGTAAAATGGAAATCGGGTCAGGGACTAGCCACACCGAGGGGAATCGTATTTAAAGACCCCATTGATTATATAAAACATCAACTTGATTCAGCAGCAAATAGGTCAGCCAAACAAAACGGTATGGAAGTATCTGCAGAATCGATGGTTACCGAAGAGGGTGACACCGGAGCTTCGGTTATGGACAGAATCAACCTTGAGAACGAGGGTGCTGTTATACCCCAAGACGTTGCTGTTGTATCTCAACAGGGTGAAAAAGATGCTGTTGCCTCAATAAAAGCTATATCTGAAGCAACGATTGATTTCTTAAACAGCGCTTCGGAAAGAGGAGAATTTTTCTCTGGAAGACAATACGCTCAAAGTTCTCTTTCTGAAAGACAAATGTTGTCTCAAATTGCTTCAAATTTCTACTTCTTAAATAATTTTAATAGAATGCTTTCGGAATACGGGATTATTGAAAAACAAAGAGGAAAAATAATTGCACTGAATAATGCCAGGTTGGCAGTTGACAACTTCGTAAATCAATACGGCAACACGGAAAAGTTTGGCTCACCAGAATTTATACGTTCTAACCCCACAATTAAAATTTGGCTAAGCGGTACAAATGGCGCTAATCAATTATCCAAAAATACAGTTGCAAGAATTATAGCCCCAAAACTTCAAACACATTTGGTCGAAAAAGGTTTATTGCCTGAAGTATTTGAGCCAAAAGAAAACGAAAATGTTCTTGCAAAAAGATACAGCAGAGAAGGAAGTATAGAAGAGCAAATTTCAAAACTTAACACCAACAGCGCCTTTTATCATCTACAAACAACTAAAGATTTAATAAAAAGTTTTACAGAAGATTATAGAAAACTATTTGAGTCTCTTGGTTTTAAATTCGATGATAAAAAGCCAAGTAAATTTTATGGTCTTTATGACCGAACATTAAATCCAAATGACACACCAGATATAGCTGCTTTTGAAGAATCTAAAAGACAATCTCAAAAAGAATCAATGAGTGCAAGAGCAATTGTTAGAAAAAGATTAGATGAGCTAACAAAACAAAATGCATTAAAACTCTATCAAGCAAAAAGAGAATTTGTTACTCAACGAAACGTTGATACCGGCAGGGTGAGAACGCTTGCATCTAAACCATTGCCAACCGGAGAGGCTGGCAAAGATTCTGGTCTTGTCAGCGAAGAAAAAGATTTTGGTGTAGTTAACTACGAAGAAGCGCGCCAGAGAGGCGTAAACCTTCCCAGCACTAACAAACCAGCTGGAGCTTTGTACTGGGGGACACACGCTGCCTCAGTAGCTTGGACTTTGAACGTTGGATTAAGAATGTATCAAAATGGTAATCCAGATGCGGTTGCTAATGCCGTAGGTATATGGCTAGCTGGAACTTATGGCTTGCATACAGTCAAGGACGCGTCAATATTTATTAAGAGATTGATAGAAAGAAGAAGTATATCCATCCCAAAAAATGTTCTTTTGCCGTTTACAGAAAAAATACAAGCTTCTACAAATAGATTTTTACAAGCAATAAATGATAAGGGCGCTGCGAATGCTGTTTTTGATGCTGCCGTAAAAGCCATCGATAACAAGTACAATCTTATTCCGTTTGATAACAGGTTCAGTCTTGTTGTGATTCAAAAGGCCGGAGCTGCTGCTGTACACAGGGTTAAATCTTCTGTGTCTAGGCTTGATAATTTTGTGAACGGGATTAAAGACCCGGTTATACAGAATCAAGTTCGAACCGATATGAAGGACTTTTTAAATCCTTCAAATAGATTGGGGCCAAATGTTAAAGATTTAATGGATAAATGGAAAGAATATCAAAAACAAATTAAAATTCAATCTGACTTGTCTAAAAACGGTATTGATGTTAAAGATGAAAGATACGATGCTTATGTCAGGGCTCAGCAGGCTTACGATAATGCATTAAATAATTTTAAAAATAGGAAAAATCAAATTAGGCAAGCTGCTACAACCAGCTTGGAAAAATTTTTAAGCAAAGAGTTGATGAAAGACTTAACCGATATAAGAACATCCGCTGTTGAAATACAGAACTTATGGCTTTCTTCCGGTGCGATAGATAAAGACACAGCTCAAAGAATAGAGTTCACACTAGATGACCACATCAGGAAAGTTTACCTTGCCTATCGAGACAGGGATGCTTGGTTATCTCAACCTGATTTTGCAGAAAAAAAGAAAAAGCTGATTGAAGCGATAGCAGATGCAAATTATGATAAATCTGGTTCTGGTCTTTATGCGGCAGGAAGCAAAGCGGATTACATCGCAAAGGCTACCGCTGAAGTTGAGAAAATGGTTAACGATAGAAATTGGTTTGTAGTAAATCAAGACAGGGTGATAACCGACTCGTTTCTTAGAAATGCAGTTAATGGATTAAACAAAAAAAATCTTCAAGAAAGAATGAGGCTAAACAAAGCTACAGAGGAGTTTCTTGGTCTCATAGAGAACCCATTGGTTGGAGTAGTGGATGGACAAACCATAGACAGAACAGCTCTTGTTAATTTGCAAATATCAAAATCTTTGGCCGACTATGCACTAAAAGCCGGTTTGGCTATACCTGTATCAAACCTCAAAAATGGACAGGTTCCAGATGGGTTTATCAAAATGGAATTGGTGAATCCAGAAAAAAATCCATTCATTGCCGATAACGTTTGGCATAAGTCAATGATTCCAGTAATACAAGATTTGGTTATGCCTGGTTTCCAAAACCCAGCTGGAATTATTGGAGATTTCTTTAAGAAAATTATAGGGCTCAAAAAAGCTTCATTAACTGTATTCAACACTTCGCTATGGTTGTCACAGCTCCCATCAAATATGGTATTGCTTACAATGCACGGTGATTTATTAAATACCAGATTTTTGTCGAACATTTCAGCTTTGCTCCAAGGAGCGTATGTTAAAACTGCTGATGTATTTAATTTTCAACCATTAAGAAAAATTCTATTAGAAGGTGCTGTACCCGGCGAGGATTTCGAAACATTCATGAAATTAGCTTACGATTATGGCCATCTTAGCACTGGAACAACCGCATTTGACGTGAGAGAAATATTTAAAGATTCAGATACGCCTCACAAACTTGATTGGTGGATGAATAAATTTGGAGATGCTTTCTCTATCGCTGATACTGCCATGAGATTCTCAGCCATTGTTTCTAGGTATCAACAAGTTAGAGATGAGGCTATTAAGAGAGCTCAATCTGGCGGGAAGATGCTATCGATGGAAGAAATTTTTAAAATCGCCTCTAAAGAGGTTTATTTATACTATCCAGAAATGTCAATGTTACCCTCGTCGATTAAGACTCTTTCTCAATTTGGTATTTTACAACCGTTTGTCTCATTCCCTGTAAATATAATCAGAGGTGTTACAAACGCATTAGTAGAGAACGTTAAAATAGCTGTCGAAAATGACCCAATAACACGTCCAAGAGCTATATGGAAATTATCTAATCTGCTCACAGTCCTAACTTTGTTTGGCAGCGCTGCTATCAATAGTATGTTTGACAAGGACCCAGAAAAATCATTAGACGATAATTCCATAGAAGCTGCCAGGATGCTTGACCCGAGAAACCCAACCGCTGCTAGTGGAGTTGATTGGAGATGGAGAGATAGAGAAGCAGGAATAATAGAATACAGAGACTCTAAACAATTAATTCCAAATGCTTCCGTTAACAATATAGTTGCCTACTTAAATAGATATGTTAATGCAAAAACAGACGAAGAAAAGACGGCAGCCTTAAAATCTGTTGCAACTCAATTTAATGATTTTGCAACTCTCAACCCTGCTGGAAGTTTACCAATTTTAACTCTGGTTGAGTCTCTTGCTCCGGGTAAAACTATAAGGGATGGAGAGCTGGTTGATAAAAACATTACATATTCCGGTTTAAATACAGTAGAAAGATACCTAGCTGCTGCGGGTGCAAGTTTTAGACCAACAGATATGAACACATTGGTTAAACTTTTAAAGACTACTGATGGTTCAATAAATACAACCACTGGCAAGCCGTTTACAGTTGAAGATATATTAAGTAGATATACAACAATGCCGACTAGAACCATGAGCGTTAATGGAACCGTGAGGAGAGTAACCGGAGAATTAAACTCAGAAATGAACGAATTAAGAGATAATTATTTTAAAGAATATCTAAATACTCCTATATCTGGCAAGGCAATTGACGGCATGATAAATAAGCAAAAAGATTTTATTAAATTTGGACAAGCAATGCGCTCCACTATAGACAATGCTGAAAAACTCGGTAGGACCAGATACTCCATTGTTCAAGCAATGCTCTCAGCCGGAATGGAAGAAAGCGACATTGCGTCTGTTATATCAAGAGATTATGGAAATATCATGTCCATAAACAAATTTACAGAAAAAATTGTTAATAATAAATTTTCTAAAATATACGACAACACAATTGTAGGCGGAATCAATGAACAGTTAGGTATAAGCCTATCTGATGCTTTCAAGTCAACATGGAAGGGTTATTTTATTACAAGTCTTGTTGATGGAAAATCTAATTCTGAAAAATTTAACGTAGTTTCCAAAGGTAATTACGAAGCAAAAAATATAAACATGATTGAATTAAATAGAAAAATTATTGATAATTATATTAACAATGCTTCCATTGATATGTCCTCTGTAACTAAAAAAGATATTTTAAATTATTACCAAGATGTTCTTAAGTATTTAGACCAATTTAAATCTTGGGAAGATTTTGTGGAAAAACATCCAGACAATAAAAATTTATATGAAAATTTTCTCATTGATTACTATAAGTTCGAACAACCAAAACAACATAAATCATCACTAATTAAAGAGAATCGACGATGAAAATTACCGAGAACTTCTCACTTAGCGAGATATCAAAGTCTGATACTGCCACTCGGCTAGGGATTGATAACTCTGTTCCTGATTCACTAATGGGTAATGCTC
>JAAOEI010000930.1_pt1 | contig 10992 bp, 30 predicted proteins | sample 7059261 | NCBI WGS metagenome assembly JAAOEI01 (sample SAMN14008812, study PRJNA610033) | viral metagenome | isolation source: viral particles filtered from seawater | place: China: Hangzhou Bay, Yangshan Deep Water Harbour | collected 2017-10-31
AGAAATGGCCGTTCAAGAAACAGCAAATACTGAGGGAGCTAAAAGGGATTCCCGGGATGCCGCAAACTTGGCCAGGTCTTTAGACGCTGCAAATAACTTTGATGTAAGTTCGGTATCGGGTGCGCCTACAGCAGACGCAGGTTTAGATGTTGCAGCCGCGGCTGAGCAACAAGTAATAGGAGGATCCTTGGATGCATCAATGGATCAAACAATTTCTGGATTGGGTGGACTACCATCGAGTAATACGACTTCAGAACAGAATCAACAAGCGTCTCAAACAAGAGAAGAGAGACAAGAAAGAAGAGAAAAGTTAAAGGAACTCACAGAGAGTAGGGCCAATGAGATTGCTGAAGAGAATGCTGAAGCAGAATCAATGGATGAACAAGCGCAACAGCAGATGGAGCAATTAGCTTTAATGAACTACGTTCCGGGATTTGACACCTACGGTATCGTACTGAATGGTGGTGTCTATCCAGATGTTGCGTTTTACAAACCAACGACCGTTCCAGAATCAAAGAAAGGATTACGAAACGGTTTAGCACAACAATTATTGCATGAACAAATGATTGATATGCAATACAGGAGAGAGCAATGAAAGTAAATGAGTATGACGTAGAAGTTATTAAGGTTGTTGACGGTGACACCGTCGATGTCAATATCGATCTTGGATTTGGTATTTGGTTGAAAGATGAACGAGTTCGTATTATGGGTATTGATACTCCAGAATCACGTACATCTGATTCGATTGAAAAAGTTTTTGGCCTTGCCTCAAAGGCACGACTCAAAGAATTGTTAGATCATGAAGCAATTCTTATCACATACGACGATAAGAATGGTGAAGATATGAAAGGCAAATTCGGAAGGATCTTAGGAGACTTTAGATCTGGAGGAAAAACTGTATCTGAAATATTAATTGAAGAAGGACATGCGGTAGCTTACCACGGTGAATCAAAGGATGACATACAAGAACAACATATGATCAATCGTCAAAGATTGATTGCTGAAGGCAAAGTAACTTTGGAGAACTAATATGGAATTCATCATCGATCAACTATACAACTACTGGATGTTCACTGCGGTTGCAATTCTTATCCTTATTGGATGGGTTGTAAATTTATTTGGTGTGGACCAAGACGAGGATATTGTAGGGTTTAAATATAAAGAAATGCCACACATGAAACCAATTCGGATTCCTACCGATGGTAGAGGATTCTGGGGTGCAGTATGGTGTTGGTTCTGGGAAGTCCGTCAATGGGAAATCGCAAAGGATTGGGAGTTTGAAGTCAACGGTGAGACTTATGTGATCCCAGCTGGATTCCAATTCGACGGTGCATCTGTTCCTAAGTTTCTTGCATCCTGGCTATCGCCTGTGGGTATCTTATTGATGGGCGGATTGGTTCATGATTACGTCTATAAATATACTGTGTTGTTAAAGGCAGATAAAAAATCAGTCTCTAGGAAAATGAATCAGAAACAAGCTGATCAACTATTCCGTGATATTAACATTGAACAGAATGGTATTCATGTATTAAACTGGGCTGCGTATCTTGCATTACGTGCCGGTGGTTTCGTTGCATGGAACGGTCATCGTAAAGTAAATGCACAGATAAAATGAAGTGGTTTATACTTTTTATGATGGCACAAGGCGCTGGTGAGATACACAGGGAATACTATCGCCTGAACAATCCAGCATTTGATAGTGAAAACGAATGTGTTGAATTTGTTTCGACTCCTCAATCCAATGCAATGTTAAAGGACCACATTAAAACTAAGTATCCGATTACACCAGTGGAAGGTGTTTGGTGTATACGAGAAGATGTGTGGAAAAAATTCATATCAATGGATAACGGAATATAGTAAGTGGAAATAGTTGGTTTAATTTATATTTGTAGCACTGTATTTAGTTGCGAGCTATGGTCTTATGAAGAGTGGACATACGATCCAAATTTAGACCAGATGAAAGACTGTAAAGTTTGGATTGAAGAATCAATAGGTAATGAACCGATAAGACCAGACGAATTTTTTCTTACACAGTGTAAGTATTGGCAGGAAAACAATGGACGATAATGTTATATCCTTTCCCCAGTTAAGTGAAATTGATAAACAGTTTTTAGAATTAGAAAAACAAAGAGAACTGATATTTGAACAACGTGAACTAATAGAAAAAATGAAGTATGAAAAAGAACACCAGAAGGATAGTTAAAACTTGTACATGGCAACTGACTGGAATGGTCTGGTTTATGAGCTATGCATTAGTTGTTGGTGGTGATCTCTGGTATACGTTTTGGTTATCACTTGCAAGCATTCCGGCGGGTAGTATCATGTATTATGGACATGAATGGATATGGGAAAAAATTAAATAGGAGTTATAAATGGCGGATAAAGATCTCGGCGACGAGTTAGAAAAGTTTGAAGAAGGTATCGAAAACTTAAAAAACAAAGAGCTTAGATTATTTGGTATTAAGGTAACACCAATGACGATCTCGGCTCTTGTCGCTGTGATTGGTTCCGTCATCGGTGCATTGTATGGTGGTTTTCTGATGTATCAGAAAGTCGAACAGGCAATCGAGTTCGTTGAACAACAACAAGAGTATGAAGAAAAGATTGCTGGATTTGAACAACGCATGGAAGTCATTGAGACCAAACTTGAAGAAGCAGTAGATTACACTCGTGATATCAAGTCTGGTCTCAGAGATGATATACTTGGAATTGAAAAACAAGTGGATCGTATGGAGGATAAGCTACGTAAGTCTGAAGAAGATGTCCGTGCTTCCATTGCAAACGCTGAAGAACGGTTTGAGAACAAAAGAGACGCTCTGCAAAACGATTACGACGAGAAAGCGAATCGCCTAGCAGAACGTAACGACAGTCAGATTACTGATCTTGAAAACAAAGTTGAGCGAGATTTAAATGATCTGGATTCTCGGATTTCAAAGAAGCTCCAGCGTGCATTGGACAATCCATTAGCGAATTAACTTTCTCGTCATGAACATACAATTGAATCAGTGCGTAGTGAAGGACTTTCAATAAGTCTTTCCTCGCATCTACATTTGATCCTTTCTTACCGTATCGTTGTGCATACTTCATCACATTACCGATACAGAATCCTGTTCCATGGCCTCCGTCGATAATAAACTCAGTCGCCTGAAACTTATCCTTTGAATAATGTTCACCATACGTCTTATCGATGTAAGACATGAACTCAGCCATCAACTCATCTTCACGATATTTGTAATCAATCATCTTTCTTCCTATTAAAAAAATTATATGGATCGACTTGGTTTGTCCACATGCTCTTTAATGCTTCAACATAAGCGTCATAAGTTTTATACATAAACTCTTCTTGCTTATCGCCTGGGATAAACACTTCCTGAAATTCTTCAGGAGTCATATCCATTTCAATTTTAACCTTCACTTTCTAAATTCCATTTCACTTTATTTGGTGGTGATGGAGGACTATGATACCGTATCTTTCTACCAAGCATATAACTGGCAACGATAGCCACGATCAATGATGTAAAAAATATTTCAATTGGTATCATTCCTGACAATCGCTCCCAGGATATATGTAGTCACCAGCCGTGGTAAATTTTAAGTCGCCCATCTTTTCTGCGGCTTCATCTTCAATCTTTTCTGGCCATGTCTTCCATTTATATAGACCATCTTCTGGAAACCCAAAACCAGAAACCCATTCCACTAAATCAAAACTAGGGTTAATCCATAGATCAGATCCATTTCCCATCACTGCTTCGGTAGGTAGTTCACGAGGAAATCCATATTTCCAACCGCCTGGTAACGGTTCAATCATGAGTCGATAGTTTGTAGCCATATCTTTTCCTGTTCTTCATCATATTTTTTACGATCAAAACCAATTGGTGTGATTGCACATTTTATAATTGCTTCATCTTCCCAATCGGCAAAGTAGGGTTCGTCATTACGAAACTCAGCAGTCACTTCATCAAAATCCATGATTCGGTAGTCACTGATTCTTTCACCTAGATGTTTTTGAGTGAACTCCTTTGTGTTCTCAGACTCAACCATCTGTTTTGCATATTCGACTGCATTCTCTTCACCATCAGGAATCTCAATCGCATACTTCATTTGAAACATCGAGGTGGCCTCGACCATTACATATTTACTCATTATATTATCCTATACTACCACCAATGGCCCATCCAGTAAGATACCCAAATACCAAAACAATAGGATAGCACCATCCAAAGATTCGAACAAACTCTTGTGATTTCTTTCGGGCTGCAGCTCGATCATATCTCGGTAAACTAGTGCCTCCACGAGGCATAGGGGGAAGTAATCCCCCATCGCCATATCTCATTCACCTTTCTCCATGCCGTTGAACACCCAACAACTCCAAATCCATTGAGCTAGTTTACTATCTCCACCCGCTCTTGTCAACATCTCGTCCCAGCGATCTGCTGGGACTTTCACTAAAGGAATCTGATCGATCAGCTTCTGCTTTTTCATTCTGTTAAAAACTCTGGATCAGGTTCTTGACTATTCCAGATCTGTTCGTAGAGATCCGCATTATTGGCTCCATACTTTTTGACAAATTCTTCCTTTGTCATTTCCATTGCATCTTCCTGCATATCGAAAAAGTCTTGACCCATCTTAGACATTACTGGCCTCCTTTAATCGTTAGAGCGCGCACACACCTTTCACGTCTATAATCAGCATAATCATCAGATTGATAATTTAATTTAGTTATAACTGGGAGCTCATTCAGATTTTTCCATTTAATCATTACTTTATCTTCCCTATCCAATTCACCCTGACGAATCCTCATAGCATGAAGTAGATAATTAAGATAAATTTTGGTGCTTCCGATAGTGCCTTCTTCACGAGGTGTAATTTCATCACCAAGTTCTTTCCTAATTCGCTCTAGATCCAACATCATACGATCTACAACACTATCTAGGTCTCTACGAACTGTACTCATTAAAATTCTCCTACTGTTCCATGTTTTGCATAATACTCTGCTGCCCGCTTTTTATACATTGAATCCGCTCGGAGTGAACGCATCTTAGACTCAACATAATCTTTCTTCAGACAGTCACGAATAATTTCTTTAAAAAGAAAACAACCACGATTCAACCAAATAGTGTCTTCTAACTCAATACGTTTTGCCTCTGTGGCTGCATCAAACATCTAATTCTCCTGTAAAATATCCCTTCAAATCTTTTCCCCGACCACTAAAAAAATGTCTTAACTTTCTCAATGCCTTAGCTTCATGCTGAGCAATCCGGCTGGGGGTGACTTCAAAGTCATTTGAGTGTGCAATTTCATATAAGGTATAGTCACTATTTAAACCAATACCAAATCTCATTCTTATGATTTTTTCTTCTTTAGGAGTGAGAATAAGAGAGAATATTTTAGATAATTTTTCTTTTATCTGATTTTTTGCAATGATATCATCAAGATCAATTTCACTAATCATTTCATCTATTTCAGATATATCAGTAGATTTATAGATTGCGTCTTTACTCTTTTTGTACATTTTTTGCCTTACAAGATAACCATTCTTATTTTTGGTCATCCTGTAATAATGATCTTTGGTATCTAATTCCAAATCTAATTTAGGTTTCATTATACGTAATCCTTTTATTTCCACTTACAATTTTCTTCTTTGTAGAAGCCCATCCTTTCAGAAAAGGCGGCGTATTCTTCGTTGCACATTTCTAACAAGGCATTGACTTCACGATCTTCAATCAAATCGTAATCACGCTTGACAACTTTATTCAAGATTTCTTTCAGGACGTAAACGTCATTGATATGTAATTCCATAATGTTCTCCTCAATTTCTATACTTTCATTATACCAAAAGAATCTCAAATGTCAAGGGTTTTTTCAAAATAATTCTGACATTTCATCAATTTTTTTGAACTTGCGATATCGTTTTGAAAACGAAAGTGGTTTCTCATAGACAGTGTATTTGTCATCAACAGACAGAAAGGCCAACAGTTTACCAGACTTCTTACTCACATAGTATGTGTGTGGAAGAAGATCGGGTGTGGTTTCAACTAGAACTTCAATCATTAGAACTTTCTCCATTCACCAGAGATTAATAACCAAGCGATGGCGGTTCCTGTAATACCAAGAACCAACATCACATCGAGATGGTTTGCAGTGTATCCCATTACAACTCTCCCCAATACATATTCGGACAATCAACATTAGAACCACGCAACTCAATTGCGTCTTTTGGAAGTGACACACGCATTAATGTATCGACTGACAGAATGTCAAGCAGACTGAATGAATGTGGCTTGTAATACATTACCTCACCATCAGCAAACTTACAATACATCATGTGACAATAATTTTTAGGAATCATTATACATACTCCTTTTCATTCATTTCATAAATTGCAAGGGCTTCTTCCGCACCAAGCATTTTGTCTTCAATAATTTTCCAAGCGGCATCCATTTCACCAAACAGATCAGGAAGGAAATCTTCATCGTTGACGATGAAACTTACCATTGTGGGATTGTTGTTTACAATCTCGCCTACTGACTTAGAGATTGCGGGATAAAGAATCTCCGATGGAGTATTAGAAGTGTAACCTTTTTTGACAAGGTCATTTGCAACAATTACGCATGTATCCATATTTTTCTCCTCAATTTCAATCTATATGTTTATTATACCTAATTGAGAGGAAATGTCAACTGTTTTTTTAATTTAAAAATGTGAAGGATTTGAATCACTTAGACCCAAAATCTCATCTAAGTCTATACGAGTTTCGTTACCATCTGAATCAACCATACTAATAATCACTGGTTCATCATCTAACATAAGTTCACTGAGAAACCGATATATATCACCAGCCATTTCTTTCTCAGCCTGTTCTTCTTTCTTCTTTCTAAACTCGTTGAGATCTACTATGTTGCTCATAACGATACTCCTTTGATTGTCCCCATCGATCATAAAGAGTGAGGACTTGGACATTGTCACCAATGTGTTCTACTTTCTTAGTCTCCACTTGAGGTAGACGTTCCAATTTAGTAAACGGTGACCAGAGATCAATATGATTCTGATAGATTGGTGGAAAACAAAAACTCATTTAAATATACTTCTGTACTGGTTGAACAAATTGTTGAATCATAGGAAAGATTGGTTCTATTGCCTTTGCACATTCTCGTGCAATGTCCATGTGTTCTTTCTGTGTCCCATGACCAGTTCTTAATTGTATATAGTGAATCCAAGAACGAACCGTACCATTCATATACATTCGTGACTTAGTTAAACCTTCTGGTAACAATGCACGAGCCTGTTCTTTTGCAATACCCATTTTAATTGCAGTGCGGTATTCTCGTTCGCACATCCACTGAACACGATCCTGTATTCTCCACCAATCAAACTCTTCGTCTTCTACTGGAATTGAGTTCTGGCGATTACGTGGATCTTGCTCCCTACGTTCTCTTTTCTGAAACATCTCACCAAACTCTTTATCTGGATTCGCATACCGTTGAGAGAACTCTTGAAATGAAAACGAACGATGTCTTAATATCTGACGAGCGATGTCACGAGTCGTTTCGATCTCTAGGCAAACAGATGCCATTTCGAACGGGGACCAGTGTTCGTGTTGGATGAGATACCGTAGTAACTTCTCATTAGTATCAGTATTACCTTGATTAGAGGGATTTGATACTCTTGCACAGTATGCGATGGTTTCGCATAGATCTTCATGTTCCGATTCATAATTCATTGCCTTACTATAACTAATTAAACGGGCTGTCATATCTTCCATCCGTGTGTGTCTGGTTTCTCATTGTTACCAAATGTATTCAAAGGTTTATCAGGTATCGATTGATCTTGCATCAAAGTCTGTTGATCTTCTTCCACATCGTACAACCGCATCTTGGAACGGTCTACGCCAATAACAAAGCGTTTGTAATTGGTGGGATCATTATATCTATTTTTCAATTGCTTGACCATTATCTGTCCGACTTGCTCAAGTTCCTCTGTAGATATAAGTGCAAACATGAGGTCGGCAGTTGCAGGCAAACCGAATGATTCTGAAGTGTCTTCAAGTCCAACATCAGAGTTGGAATAACCTGACCTTGTCGTCTGGGTTGCCGATACAATAGGAACATCGAACTCCACAGCGAGTCCCCGTATTTCTTCTGCAATCGCTTTAATGTAGTTGTAGCTGTTGATGGCACCGCCCATTCCCTTCATCCGTGAACTAGAACAAATATTCAAGTAATCGATAAAGATAATGTCAGGGACGAACTGTCGTTTCAACTTCAACTCATTTAATAAACCACGGAAATGTCCAGAATGAGCCTGACCAGTTGGATACTCTTTGATAATCAACTTACCAGTTGTCTTACGTGAAATATCTGCGACTTTTGTGGTAAACATGTCCTTTGACAGTTTATCCAACTGGTCGATTGGCACATTCAATAAGTTAGCATCAATGCGTTCTGCAATACGCTCTTCTGACATCTCCATCGTAATGTAAAGAACATTCGATCCCTGCGTCAGACTAGAAGCAGCCATATGACACATAAACAAAGACTTACCAACACCGGTGCCAGCAAGAGCAATGTTGAGGGTTTTGTTTGGAAGACCTCCCTTTGTGATCTTATTAAAATATTCAAGATCGAATGGCAATCTTTGTTCTTCTGTGTGGTAGAATTCGTATCGGTCTTCAGCGTTTTCGACATAGTCATGTCCTATATTAACATCAAATGCAACACCAAGCGCCTTACTCAATAGATCAGGTAATGCACCCTTTGTTAAGGATTCATGTTTACCATCAATGATTGAGATAGACTCCATGATTGCATTGTGGATTGCACGATCTTGACACCATTTCTCTGTTGTCTCGATTAACCATTCTTCATCTACTTTTTCTTCTGAAAACAAATGTGGAAGAATCTCTGATGCCATACGATACTGTTCATCAGAGAGTTTGTCAGACTGATCAATCTCAATCTGAAATGATTCATTAGTTGGTAGTCGATTGTATTTCGCAACAAATTTGCCAGCCTCTTTAAATAATATACGGTAAATACCTTCAAAGTAATCTGGTTTGATGAACGGTAATACCTTACGCATAAACTGTTCATCAGTGAGAAGATTACGTAGAATTGTTTGTTCAAGATTTGTTTGCAAGTGTACCTTCTTCTCTCATCTTTGCACGAATCTTAGTTGCAGAAATATTATGAATCTCTGTACCAAGATCATGCTCTGTGAATGTATATCCAACACCACGTCCATAACTAATGTCTACGATGTTTGGAACTTGAATTATAACATAATCTACACCAGAAGTAAACCCATCTTTTGCAAGTGCTATTGAGATACGAGCAGAGACCTCATTAATATCAAATGGATTATCGTCTTGACCTGGAACTCTATCGTTTGCCTCTGTATCAGTTGGGACATGACGAATCATAATACAAACCTGTCCTGTAATTGCATGACACCGTTTAAATAACTCTTGGTGGCCATCATGCCACGGTTGCCACCTACCCAACATCTGAACAGTTGGTTTAGTCCAATTAAACATTCTTTACTCCATATTTGATGTGTTTATACCAAAGTCTTTCATGACCATAATACAAAATAAATTTAATAACTAAATCTGCAACGAAAACACCACCGATTGCTTTCGGTGGTAATCCAAATGACCATGCAATCAGTGCAGTGGTAGTACTTGCAACAATTCTCCAAGTAACTGCCTTAGCTAGATGTCTTTTCTTTTCTATATTTTGCGATACCACGTATGATGTCCCTAATTTCACCATCCGCAAGATATCCAGTAATTTCTAGATCTGGATTCTTTGGTGGTTCAAATAATTTATTTGTGTCTTCAAATCTACCCTCTTGAATTGTATTCATCCAAATGGTGTAGTCTGCCTTAAATATCTCTCTGGTTTCTGCGGTAGGACAAACAAAATCACAGATTACGATTCTACCATAGGACTTTTCAAACTCTGCAAAACAATACATTCTGTCTGACTGTCGTTTACGTCCTTCTGGTGTGAAGTCCCAATCTCCAGCCATCTCCCGAATTTTATCCGCATTATACCATGCACACTCAAGTGCCTTCTGAGCTCTTTCTGCAAACCAAGTCTTACCAGAACCAGGCAGACCCATGACAAGAATTTTCATTCATTACCCTCACTAAGTATAATACTATGTAACAGTTCGGCACAGACTTCTTGTAGATCAGTATTTTCTGGTGTTAAGTCTGGATCTGGTGATGAGTATACTTCAAAGTTAAATGTAAAATTATCTGTATCCTCATCAATACCAACAGCACCAAACACAATAACCGTTTCAATAAACTCACCAGAAGTAATTCGGATACCCCATGCATCCGAATTATCTTCAAGAGGAATCAGTTGATAGTCCTGATTTTCAATCATTATACAACCAACATTTTTAGATCGTCATTTTCTCGATCTTGTGGTAATGCACCCATGTATACGATAGGCCAAACAGTCGCTCCAATTGACTCTAGATCTTTACGCATCTCTTCAAATTTTTCAATAACCTGTTTGCGTTTTTTTGTTAGAGTTGCCTTTTTAGTAGGAGCCCCACAATGAAAAATCACATAAGTCTTCTTACCTGTTTCGACATACTTCTTGATTGCATTCATTACCGCACGATATTGATATCCTTCTTTCATCTGAACACCATACATATCACGAGATTCATCAAACTCACCATCTGTACAATATTCGAATCGACTGTTATTAGACAACCAATCTTGAACCTTCGCAGATGAGGTGTAGATGATATACGGTTGAGGAACACCAAGTTCTTGCAATACGCTTGAAACTACACGATTCTGCACATCTTTTTTACGATTAGGATAGACCTTACGAAACTTTGCACGAATCGATGATTCTTTTTTTTCAATTTTACCTGTGGTTACCTTATTGATAAGGAATTTTCGCATATCTACTTCTGCATTGAGTCTCTTAGGAAGGCCTTCGTTTTCTGATGCTTGTACATCTTCGA
>JAAOEI010000932.1_pt1 | contig 10984 bp, 14 predicted proteins | sample 7059261 | NCBI WGS metagenome assembly JAAOEI01 (sample SAMN14008812, study PRJNA610033) | viral metagenome | isolation source: viral particles filtered from seawater | place: China: Hangzhou Bay, Yangshan Deep Water Harbour | collected 2017-10-31
GAGTTCCAACAAATCTCATAGTAAATAAAGATGTATCAGTCCAAACATAAATTGCATTTCTACCAAGTTTAGAACCCATGATCCGTGATCCGGCGGCCAATCTTTGTGTACCCGCACTATTCTCAGCTGTTGGTGTATAAGTATTAATATCTTCTTGATCTGAAAATCTTATAAACATATCATCTTGTGAAGCCTTGTCACCAATAGTTGTTTCTGTACCAAAAAATACTAAGTGACGGTCAGGTGTAGATACTAACATATCTCTAGATGCAGTTGGTGCACCAGTGATGATTGTTGCCCGTGTTGCTGTAGCATTAGATGCATTTGAATCCCATTCAAAACATTCACCATTAAATATTAAAGCAATAAGCGTATCACCAAGATTATCAAGAGCCCATAAACCTGGCTCTGCTACTTTATCCGTGGTGCTTGCTGCTTGACCCCATGCAGAATAACTACTTGTGTTTGTGACCGTTGCACCATTGCTGTGGGCAGCTCTAGTTGTGCCTCTAACAGCTCTTACAATTCCAGTCAAATCGTTTCCAGACACTCCTGTGTAAGAAATTTCTTCAGTACCAACTTGAATATAGTTTGTACCAGTTGTTGGAAAACCAACAGTAGATGTTAATGTTATGCTTGTACCCGATCCTCCTGTACCAAAAGCATCATTTAATAATGCTCCGTTTAAAGTTGTTGTTCTAGGAGATGTTACTGTTCCACCCCACTGAGATATACCATAACCAAATACTCCAACTTGTTCAGCTGGTCCTACATGATAGTATTGAAAATAAGTAATGCCTCCTGATGTAGTAGCTCCTGATCCTGTTTCATTACTAGGCATAGTAATCGTGGCTTCTGTTCCAGAAATTATGCTTGTTATCATAAATTTTTTATCTGCAAAATCTGATGCTCCAAAATTAGAATTAGTAATAGCAGTAAATGTACTAGCGTCACCGAATAAAAGAATATCTCCTGCCTCAAGATTATGTGCACTAGAAAAAGTTAAAGTTACTGTCGGTGATCCGTTTGTTGTACTAAAAAAATTTGTTTCAGCAGTTCCTGATGGATTTACCAAAGGATGTATGTCGTAATATATTCCTCCAGAAAAAGCATATAAAATTCTATTTGTACCTATAATAGAATATTTGATACCATCTCTATTAACCATGTGATGCAAACCTCTAGCAGCACCAGTTAATTTGCTGTCTCCTAATTGATTCCAACCACCTATTTTTTCAGGTGTACCATATCTAAAACGTACGTTTTGACCCTCTATCCATTGAGACTCTGCTCCAGTGGGTGTGACTTGTTTATTGAATCCGGGTAAAAAACCTAATTTTTGTAGCATAAAAAACCTGTTATAAAGTGCTAGATTATATCAGATTTATTGTAGATTTCTAGAGGTTTAAAGATGTCTCCAACTTTCTCCATAGTGCAAATCTCCATATTTATAGATATTCTTAATTCTTTTGACTCTACGTTTATGGGGTTATGCCACAACCAAGCTGGAAATATATACAATTCATTTGTTTTAGGTGTTACTTTTAATATGTCTTTTCTTCTGCTTTTAAATTCTATGTCTCCACCTTTCATATCTTTTGGTACATGAAAATAATACACAGAGTTAATAGTAGATGTCATTATGTGATTATGCCAATTAACAGAGGGTATAAAATCTTTATTAGAAGCTACAGCGTAACAATTATCTTTATTGTTTAAACGAAGGGTAAAAGGATTTAAATGTTCTTGAGCTGTTTCTAAAAATTTTTTATATAATTTTTTTGCAAAATTGTCTTTTTCAATAACATAATTATTGTCCCATTCAGCTTGTTTTATTTGATTTATTATATTGCGTCGAGCTTTTGCATGTTCACCTTTTTTAAAATCATAAAAATCTTTTATTCTTATAATAGGAAAATCTTTCATATCTTTAAATAGCTATCCGTGTCTTTATAATAGATATCTCCTGTAGGTACAAAGTTACATGCTAGAGAATACCTAATTAAATTAGATTTATTTGTTAATATTTTATGATAAATTTGACTAGGAAAAAATAGGATCATACCTTGTTGCGGTATAATTTCATAACTATCATTATTGTACATGTTAAATTTTTTTGGTTTTAATTGAAACATATCGTCTTGTTTATAATTCATAAAAGATATATTTCCTGAGTCTTGATCACATTGAATATACAAACAACAACTTATCATAGAGTTCTTATGACAATGATATTCAGACTCTTTTGCAGGACCAGAACTTGTAAACCAAGACGTAGTCATTTTAAATTTATTGTCGTATTCTAAAATATTTTCAGTATATATTTTAAGTTCTTTCATTATTAAATTTTTTAATGTTTTCCATTTTGTTTTGTTTAAAACATTTTTATCAATAGATGTTTGACTAAGATCGGTATTAGTTCCGTCCGAAGATGGTATAAATTTTTCAGTTATACCTTTTAAAATTTTATGTGAGTCTATGTCAATCTTGTTAATGTAAAAACATTTAGCAAACATAGGAATTGTTTGAGGAAACATATGTTATCTAGGAATCTTTTTTTCAACTCTTTTAAATTTACTAGGTAAACCTAGGTGAGGTCTTTTATCTAAAGCATTTTCTTCGGCTCCGGGTGTTTTAACATCGTTGTAATGTAAAAATACTTGTGCACAATAATTACCTGTGTAAGGTTCTCTCCAATGCTCTAACAAATCACCACGATATACTAACATGTCACCAGGTTTTAAATTTACTTTAACACCTTTAGATGTAGAGGGCATATATTCTCCAGTTGTTTCATTGTAGCCTCCTTCTTCTTGTTTTGGGTTTATATATATTGGCCACTGATGATCGCTACCCAAATTAAGTGTAGTAGATATTTCACAACTAAATCTATCTTTGTGTCTTCGTAAAATATCTTTTACTTTATACACTCTTGTATAAGAATAGTTTTCAAGTAATTTGGTGCCTGTAACTTGTTCCATCTTAGGTTTTAATGTTGCTAATAATGTTTCCATAGCTATATCTCCGTAATGAGAATATGTTCCTGGTACTTGTCTATCTTTCCACGTGCCCCAATCAGCATTAAACTCAGATATGTATTTAGTAGTCATGAATGTTTGCAAGACTTTTCTTTTTAAAAGAATATAGTTTTTTAAAAACTCTGCCATACTTGGATCTATAGCTTTTTTAATTACGGTGTATTTATTTTTTTTCCAATTCATACTTTATTGATAATTAAAATTTATTAATATTCTAATTTTTTCATCTGTGCAAGTTGTGCCTTGATGATTTTTGTTTGCATCAAACAACACAATTCTATTTTCTTTTGACGTTACATGTTTGCTTGAACCATCTCTTCTTCCTTTTTCAAATATAGTGCAACCATTATTACTATTGATATACAATATGGCACCTTTGCAATCATAGTCTTGGTCTGTATGTTTTTCAAACCTGTGGATCTTAGATGTTCTTGGAACTAAGTTAGCTTTTATTCTAATAACTTCTTTTACTTTTAATTTTTTTAAAACAGGTTCTAGTAAATCATAAGCACTAGAATTAATAGAACCACCTATAAAAAAAGTATGGGTTAATTGATAGTTGTATAAATTGTCTTTACCGTCTATGTCCACTTTAGTTTTGTTATAGTACCAAGGAAAATCAGGACCTAACATCACTTTTTTAATATGATTAAAATCTTTTTTATTTAAAAAATTATTTTTTATTTTTATCATTTTGTAAATTTTTTAATATTACTTCTATTGCATCAAACGTTTGCAGCGCTGTCCAATTACGTTCTTCGTGATTATGAAAAGATCTACACATAAAAAAATAGTCGTAATCAAACTTTGCTATTTCTTTTATATCTAATTTAGTATCTATTACGTCGTTGTTCAATAGGACAAAATCTTTTCTCCAGTCTTGGTATCTATTAAAAGCAGAATTATAGTTGGCTATCCAAGTGCATCCTGTAATTCTACCACTTTTCATATAATGACCTAACCAATTACCCGATAAGAATCCCGCTTCTAAAGGTTCAGATTGTAGGTATTGTATGTCATGGTGGTGGTCTACGTTTACACAATATACAGGTTCAGATAAAGTATCTACAATCTTACTTATTTCTTTATGTGATTGCGCTAAAACTATTTTTTTAAATTTATTTTTTTTAAAGATAGGAACTAAAACCTCTAGCAATTCTTTTGCATCTCGTGGAGGACCAACCCAGTCTATGTCTATTGATAATAAATTTTTTACCATGCTACCTTATAGTTAAATGCTATTGATACTCTTTTCTTGTTCCAATCACCTTGTTTTACATAGTGTATTAAATAACCTGGAAAGATAACAACTTTACCAGTTTTAGGAATTATGTTCCAAGTAAAAGAATTATAATTGTTCCATTGCTCTACCATTTCATCATGTATTACATATTGTAGTTTAGAGTTTGGATTTAAAAGTTCTAAAGTATCACATCCTTTTTCTGCTTTTGGAAAATAAACTATTGCTAAATCTGCTGTAGGATGTTGATGAGGTACAGCAGTGTTCAACGATCCTTGTTCATTAATCCATGCATCTATACAAACTTGTTTTGTGTCTTGTTTATATTGTAAAAGTTTGTGTGCTTCATTTGCTAGTTTGTCTATCTCAACAAACAAGTCTTTAAATTCAACCATTAGATCTGGGTTATGAAATATATTTTTTTGATTATAGTCATCATTAGTCATTAAAGCATGATGACATTTATATGTCACTGCATGATGATCAAAATCTAATTCTTTCTCTATTAAGAAAGAAGAAAAAATATTATTTATCTTTAAGTCTTTCATTTCTTAAATGATTTGTTAATAACTTTCTTACTGCCTGTAGGTTAAAATGTATAAATCTAAAATCATCAACTCCTGCATCTACGGTAAATCCATGGTTTAGATAGGCAGGAAAGAATATCATTGTTCCTGGTTTAGGTTTATAATGTATAAGAGGACTAGCCATAGAAACACCGACAGGATCTTTTAATGGTAAGTCATTCATTGTTTTTGCAATTCTAGGATCGTTAAAAAAAGGCACTGCGGTTCTTTCACTACATCTTAAAAAATAAAAACCTGAAATGTGATTATCATAATGTATGTGACTCATGTGGTGTCCACCACCTTTTTTAGAAAATTGTTGCGCCCATAGCTCTGTCCACATTAATTCGTACTGAGACATATCATAACCAAAACTATCTAAAACATTCCAACTAGTAGCCCCAATATAATCTCTGAGTTCTTTTAAATCAGGGTCTCCAATTAAACTTGTAGAATGATGAGATAAAGTTATATCTCCAACTTTTTTCTTCCATTTTTTTTCTCTTTCTTTAATTACTTTCTCGTTATTTTTTTGAGCTTGTTTAATATACTTATTACAAACTTTATCTACAGATTTTACTAATTCAGGCACTTCAATATGATACACAGGCGATTGAAAATATATAGATGTTTGAAGTGGATCTTGCTTTGACATGTTATTTAAACGGATATCCTAATGACCAAATCACTAATGAATATCTTGTTCCTTTCGTTACAGGTTTAACCCTATGCCACAAGTGTGACGGAAATATGATAATGCTTCCTCTAGGTTTAAAATGTTTTTTTGTTTGTAGTGTATGTGCTGGATCTACATGCATTCTTGGCTGTATTTCTAAATCTCCACCTTTATAGTCTTTTGGATCTGATAGTTGTATGATGCCAGAAATCTTTCTAATTTTGCCATGAAAATTAATGTTATTAGGGTTATCATATGGCACCGGCATTGGATCTTGGTGCCAATCATAAAACTGACCCGGCTTGTATTTAGTAAACTGCATTGACTCAAAATAATCAATTTGAAAATTCCAACCAGCGCTTTTATTTGCCATGTGAAAAAATGGAGTAACTTCATCATAAATCCATTTGTCCTCTAACCAAACTATATTTGAATCCCTTTGTTTCTTTAAATTTTTTATATCACTTTTTTTTAAATTTTTTTGAACATCTGCATGATCTATAATTTCTTTATTTTTATTTCGTTTTTTAACTTTAGCAGACACACCTCCTGTTACACCTATTAATTCTTTTTTAGAGTTGGCATGTTTAATTAAATCATCACAAAATCTATCACCTAATCTACCTGTAAAATACCAGTATGCGTTTTTTAAATTCATATTAAATCTATTGCGATTGAAAACCTTTTAATTTTTTTAGGAGAGTATGGTTGTGAATGTGTTTTACTTGCATCAAATACCAATAAAGAATTTTCAGGACACTTGGTAGATGTAATTTTGTCATAACTGTATTTCTCATTTCTAAATATAGTTCCTAAACTATCAGGATTTTTTAAAAAGTAAACAGCAGATATTACAGAGGCAGGGTGATTATGCCAATTAATAATATCTCCTTCTGAATAATTAGCCCAAGAGTATTGTATAGACATATCTTTAAAATATTTTTGTAAAATTTTTTTATAGAAATGTTGGGTTTCAGGGTGGGTATGTAAATTCATAGGTGTCTGTAAACCAGGAACTTTATCATTCCAATACTTAACTTTTGTTTTTACGAATCTTAAAAGTTTCTTTCTTTCTTTTTCTGTTAATATGTTTTTATACAACTTCATTTTTAAATGCTTCTGGTTTATGTATCCAAGGGTTGACTAAAAAAACTCTTCTGGTTCCTTTAAAAGATTCAACTGAATGATGTAGACCAGGATCAAATATAACTAGTCTATTAGACTTAGGTTTTATTATATCTCCAGCTAGTATTAGTTCGCCACCTCTTAGATTTTTTACTTCTATATAAAATATTAAAGAACATATTGGATATCTAAATTTACCAGTTTTTTGATAATAACCTTCGTCCTTATCTACATGTGGATTACATTGAGTATTGTTTTGACTCCACTCTTCAAAACCTTTGTATTTTGTAAAGTCATATGTTTTAGCTGCTTCAATTAAAAACACATGTTTACGATAATCTGTTTCTGCCCATCTAACAGGTATGTTTCCTTTTAGTTTAGTAAAAGTTTTTGTAATTGTTTTATAATTTTTTTTAGATAAAAAATTGTCTATAACTCTAAAACTCATTTATGCCTGCCTAAATAATCTGTTGGTATTAATTGAAAATCACAGTTAAAGGCAATAACTGTTTTTCTTTTGTTTTTATTATTAACAGGTGCTCTATGTAACATGTAAGATGGAAAAAATAATATGTCTCCTTCTTTTACATTTAATTTAATTTTAGTTTTAAACTCTGTTATTAATTCTTTATTAGGTAGTTCTACAAAATAAATTGCAGACAAGTTTGATTCTGGGTGAGTATGCCAATGATGATTATTGTTTTTAGAATATTGATTGTACCAACCGTTGTGTATTTTCCAAGTATTACAACCAAAGTCTTCTGCAGTCTCTACCATCAAATCTCCTACCTCTTGATAAAATAATTTTAAATATTCTCTTGGTACATCTTTTGGCACTGTCCAATCAGATTTAACAAAAGATTTATCAGACTTAAAATGCGAAGGCATTTTAGTAATTAATGATAACAACTTTTTCTTTAAAGTCTTATGCTTTCTAAATTTCTTGACCCACATAGGTAAGTCAATATACCAAATTTTAGTTTACAGTCAATGTTCCAGAAACTGTAAATGTAGCAACTGTTTCACCACCAACACAAGCAACTGTGTTAGTTCCTGGTGATACACTTAATGGGTGTCCTGCAGGTGATCTTACAACAACAATACCTGATCCACCTCTTGATCCATATTTAGATTTTCCACATGGAGCCAAATAAGTTGGTGCTCCATAATCCGTAGGTCCTCCAGTACCTCCGCCACCACCGCCTCCGGTGTTTGCTGCTCCTGATGTAGCTAAACCACAAGGGTCTCCTGCAGCGCCGTTTCCGCCACCACCAGCTCCTCCTGGTCCAGGGGTAGAACCTGGATAACCTCTGTCTGTACCAGAACCTCCGCCACCTCCGTAAGTTACACAAGACCCTGTAATATTATTTGTTGCTCCTGCTCCTCCGGCTGCTCCTGGGTATCCTGATCCATTAGCTCCGTTAGCAGTAGCACCGCCACCGCCTCCGCCGCCTCTGTTATCTGGATAGTCTCCCGTTCCACCATTATTTCCTTCAGGAACTGGAAATCCTCCAGCATTACCAGATCCACCAGGTCTTTTTGCAGCAATTGCAGATGGGTATCCTCCAGAACCTGATCCTCCAGGTCCTCCTCTTTCTCCATTGTTTGCATTCCATGGGTTACCACAAGATGCATTTAATGGATAACCACCACCTGATGATTGAATAACAACTGTGCATCCTGATTTAATAGATGACACATTTCCATAACCAGCACCAGATCCATCTGGCGGACTAGCGTTTGGTGCAGGATAAGCTGTACCGCAAGCGTTTCCACCTCCAGCTCCAACTGTAATTGTATAATCTGATGAAGAGCACAAAGTAATTGCGCATCCTTGTAAAGGTGCAGGTCCATAACCAGAAGATCTATAACCTCCAGCTCCGCCACCACCAAAACTTTTGCCGGCTCCTCCGCCAGCAACAACTAAATAATTCATTGTAACTGATTGTATAATTGTTCCATCAGGCCATGCGCCATCAGATTGTGCAGTTCCAGCTTGGACCATTGGCCAAACTCCTCTTGCATTGTTTAATTCTTTTGTAATTAGTACTCCGGGTCCACCAGCACCACCGCCACTTGGGGCAGGGTCATATTCTGCTCCACCGCCACCGCCACCAGTATTAGCAACTCCAGCATCTCCATTTCCAGATCCTTTTCCAGCACCACCGCCGCCAGTTCCTCCAGCTCCACCAGTTCCGCCACCGACAGCAGGTACGTTTGCACCGCCACCGCCGCCACCAGCAACTACTCCGCATACTCCGACACCAGTACCAAATATTGGTGAAATATTTGTTCCAGCTCCACCGGCTCCACCGACTCCACCAGTTGGACTTTGTGTACCATCGGCTCCTACGCCACCAGCACCGCCTCCGCCGCCACCAGCTTGAAAAAAAGTTGAAGGTGTATTACCACCAGCGTTTCCTTGAGGAGGATTTGTTGCAGGTGTATTTCCTGCTCCGCCTGAGCTAGCACCACCTGGACTACAAGCAGCTCCTCCACCACCTGAACCACCAGCTAAACCATTTAATTGTGAACTAGGGCTTCTAATACCTCCAGCACCACCGCCATCAGCAGTGTATGTTACACCACCGATTACAATACTTGAATCAACTCCACTATTAGCATTAGCAGCTCCGCCACCACCAATTGTTGCAGGGAAATTTCCAGAAACGGGTACTGTAAGTTGTCTGAATCCACCAGCTCCACCGCCGCCACTAGAACCTCCACCGCCACCTCCGACAATAGCAGCAGTCACTAATTTTGTTCCGGATCCAAGAGTAACGGTTCCAGTGCCTGTGTGTTGTGTAATTTTATCTTTACCAAAAGAAGCACAATTGGCTACACCAATCATTCCTCCTTCAGCTGTACTAATTTTTGTAAGTTTATTTATTCCGGCCATGGGTTATCCTCCCGTAGCCGTCCAAGAAGATGTTTCAGGGTTCCACTCAAATTGAGCACCATCTTCTCCAAAGCCAATCCATTGTTGATTTGCTTCACTCCATTGTAATCTGTAATTACCTTTAAATCCTTCTGAATGATCATATTCAGATTGTTCCATTGTAGGTACAGTAACAGGAGCTTCCCATCTCCAATCTGTTGTGTTTAATGTCCAAGATGCAAATGGTTGTTGTCCATAAAATACATCATTAACAGGATCATACACTGCGCCTTTAGCAGCGTATCTACATCTAAAATTTCCATTGTAAGAAGTTTGTTTCCAGATACCACCATTGAAAAGTTTTTTACAATGAAACTCTCCGTCTTCATGCATGTCATGTTGTTCAATAGTGCCATTAGCTGCAGGAATATCATTCCCTACAACAACTACTCTTTTGACAATGTATTTGTCTTCAGTAGTAAAACCTGTTGGATCTTGTTTTAATTCTAGTTCAGCAAAGTGTGCCATTGTTTTTTAATCTCCCTACGCATTATCTATTACTTCATAAGAAACGAACAAATCTAAATCGCCAGCAGCACTTGCCCCGCCTTTTAGAATATCGCCTTCCATTAAATACATAGGTGAGTCTACAACAACGAGAGTTGAATCTGCAGGCACATTAACAGTTTTAGCTAGATAGACTGTAGCGTCTTGAGCGTTAGGTGTAATTCCAGATGCACCAGCGCCTAAGCCATCAACAAATAAATCAAAAGTTGCATCATTTGTTCCGTCAACGTTTGCTACTGTAATTCTATTTACTTTTACTATTTTATTTGCATCAACAGTCATTAAAGTATCTGTTGCTGTTGCTGTTAAATTAAATCCTAAATTTCCGCCTAAAATATTTGTTACTGCTACTATATTTGGGTTTGCCATTTTTTATTCTCCTTTAACCTTTTTATCCGAAAACTATTGCCATTGCAATAGCTTTTCCCATCACTGATTGCATTGTTGGCGCTGCTCCAGATCCGTTTGATGTTAATACAAAACCACTAGTTGACTCAGCAACAGCTCCAAAAGAACCAGAACTATTTATCTGCACTTGTCCTGTTGTACCAGCTGGACTAGTAGTTAATGAAATTTCTTCTATATTAGGGTTTGTGCCATCGTCACCTTTAGCTGTAAAAAGTCTCCAATCTTTTTGTGTAGCTGACCAAGTAAAGCTATTACCTGATCCTGAAACGTATTTAAACTCTACAGTATAAGCACCCGTAGTTGCATTTTTAATTGCGTAAAAATTTTCTACATCTAATGGAAGTGTTACAGTTATATTTCCTGTAATTGTTCCTGATAAAACAATTACTCTGGCTGCACCATTTGCACCAGTTGCTCCATCTGAAATAGTAAGAGCAGTTGCACCCGTTCCATTAACAGTTACTGAAGCAAAACCTCCAGATATTT
>JAAOEI010000933.1_pt1 | contig 10981 bp, 10 predicted proteins | sample 7059261 | NCBI WGS metagenome assembly JAAOEI01 (sample SAMN14008812, study PRJNA610033) | viral metagenome | isolation source: viral particles filtered from seawater | place: China: Hangzhou Bay, Yangshan Deep Water Harbour | collected 2017-10-31
TACAACTTCCGTTGCCGGTGGTATCAGCGCCCGTTCCATGAGGCGTTTCTGGCGCAGAAGGTGCAGCGCTTCATTGAGATCGCCCATCGGCGCTGGGGCAAGGACGAGGTGGTGCTGGCGGGTACGCGCGAGCTGCTGCATCGCCGCGTAGGATCATACTGGCACTGCCTGCCGGAGTTTGCGCAGTGCCGCAAGGCGCTCTGGACCGCCGTAAACCCGCATACCGGCAAGAAGCGCATTGAAGAGGCGTTTCCGATGGAACTGCGGGCCTCGACCAATAACCAAGAGATGTTCATCGAGTTCAAGAACGGCTCGACATGGCAGATGATCGGCTCGGATCGCTATGACGCCACGGTTGGCGCGGGCGTAGCGGGGATAACCTATTCCGAGTGGGCCTTGGCCAACCCGGCGGCGTGGGGCTATCACCGACCGATGCTGATGGAAAACAACGGCTGGGCGGCCTTCATCACGACGCCGCGCGGGAACAACCACTGCAAGGCCATGTATGACATGGCGGTCAAAAGCCCGGCGTGGTTCGCGGAACTTTCGTCAATCGAAATGACGAAGGCGCTGACAGATGATCAGCTTTCCGAAAGCCTGGCCGAGTATCGCGCGCTCTACGGCGATGCTCTGGGCCAAGCGATGTTTGAGCAGGAATACCACTGCTCGTTCATCGGCGCCATGGTTGGGGCTTACTTCGGCTCGGAGATGACCAAGGCGGAAAAGGCCGGCCGCATCACTGAGGTGCCAATCGACACCAAGCACCCGGTTCATTGCGTCATGGACTTGGGAAAAACAGAGAACAACCCTGTCTGGCTTTTTCAGGTGATCGGCGGCAGCCTGCGCGTCGTGGACTTCTACCAGCCGGCCACTGACGATCTGGACGACTGGTGCAACGATCTGAGGGCGCGGGGCTGGAACGGCATAACCTATGTTCCGCATGACATCATGGTCACGGAGTGGGGGTCCAAGAAAACGCGCATCGAGCGCCTGCGGGACCGCAAGATGAACCCGCGCCGGATTACGCGGGTATCAGTGGCCGATGGTTTGCAGGCCGGGCGCATGGCGATCAACGCGGCGATGTTCGATGCCGTGAAGTGCGAGATCGGCATTGACGGGCTGAAGGCATACCGGCGCGAATGGGATAGCGAGATGAAAACGTTTCGCGAAAACCCGGTCAAGGACTGGTCTGAGCATATCGGCTCGGCATGGCGGTATCTCGGCCTGGCATGGCGGGATGCCCCGGCGGTGGCACCTGCTAATGACAAGCCGAAGGAACTGGGCTATCATGTGGACGCAGCGGGGCGGGTGATCGGCAACATGACGGTGAAAGAAGCCGTTGATGCAAGGGTCAGGCGCAGGCGGAACGAGGGCTAGGGGCGGTCATGGCGGAAGAATACAACGGCGCGGACTTGCGCGACCTCGGCGCCAAATGGATGGATCGCATTCGCGCGGCTGAGAAGCGCGAGGAACATTGGTTGAAGGACGCCGAGGCGGCAGAGGCGGCCTATACGTCTGACCGCAACAGCAATTACGGCTCTGTGCCGGAATTCAACATCCTGCACTCCAATGTCGAGACGATTGTGCCGAGCGTGTACAACTCGACGCCGGTTCCCGATATTCGCGAGAAGTGGCCAGCGCCGCAGCCCGTGGCCCCACAACCGCCGCCGGGAATGATGCCGCCGCCACAGCAGCAGATGCCGCAAGGGATGCCGGGCATGGCGCCGCAGATGCCGCGTCCGCCGATGGCCATGCCAGCCCCGCCGCCGGATACCACTAACAAGGACGTGGCCGAGTTGCTGGAGCGGGCAATCACGGTTCAGATCGACGATAACGCGCTGGACACCGAAATGGAGGCGGCGGCGCAGGACGGCTTTCTGGCCGGTCGCGGGCTGGTGCGGGTCAAGCTGGATGCGGACGTTGAGACCTTTACGGAAATCCGGCAAAGCATCGGGCCGGACGGGATGCTGGTCGAGGAAGAATTCGACGGGCAGACGGTCAGCAACGAGCGCGTCCGTTATGAGGCGGTGCCATGGCGCGATTACCGGGAAGGCCCGGCCAAGCGATTTGACGCGGTGCCGTGGGTGGCATTCCGGCATATCGTCGCGGATGACGAGATCAAGGGCCGGTTTGACGTAGCGATGATCGACGCGCAGTCGCTGGATGACGAGCCGCAGGACGGTGAACAGCCGGCGGAACGCACGGTTTGGGAAATCTGGTGCAAGACAAAGCGCGAGGTGCTATTCGTCCGCGAAAGCGACGGCGTGATATTGCAGCGCAGCGACGATCCGCTGGGTCTGAAGGGGTTTTTCCCAATCCCAGAGCCGATCCAGCCGATCAAGGTGACGGGCAAGCGCGTCCCTTTCAGCCCGTATGAAGTTTATCGCAAGCAGGCCGAGGAACTGGATTCCGTCACCAAGCGGATCAAGGCGATCACATCGGGTCTAAAGGTTCGGGGCGGTGTTGCCGGCGACATGGAGAACATCAAGGCCGTGGCCGAGGCCGGCGACAACGAGCTGGTGGCGATTGAGAACGTCGAGGGGCTGGCAGTGACGGGCGGTCTGGACAAGGCAATCATCTGGTGGCCGGTGGACAAGGCCATTCAGGTGCTGCGCGAGCTGTACATCGCGCGGGACCAGATCAAGCAACTGATCTATGAGATCACCGGGATCAGCGACATCATCCGGGGCGCCTCGAACGCGAATGAGACGGCGACGGCGCAGCAGATCAAGACGCAATGGGGGTCGGTGCGCATCAAGAAAATGCAGCGGCTGGTCGAGCGGCATGTGCGGGATTTGTTCGTGCTGACCAGTGAGGTGATCGCCAACAACTTCACGATCCAGACGCTCAAGGAAGTCACCGGCATGGACGTGACCGCTGAAATGGTCGCGGTGCTGGAAGGCGGGTTGAAGCAACACCGGATTGACATTGAGAGCGATTCCACGGTGCGGGCGGATTTGTCACGCGCGCGCGGCGAAATGGAAGGCTTCCTTCGCGGCACAGCGGAGTTCTTCGGCGCGATGGCCCCGGTGGTTCAGCAGGCCCCGCAAATGGCGGAACCGATCACGGGGCTGTATTCGACGTTCGCCAGGCAGTTCAACCTTGGCAAGCAAGCCGAGGATGCGATTGACCAGATGGGCAAGATCGCCAAGGGCGCAGGTGCGGGTGGACGCCCGGACCCGAGGGCGGCAGAGGCCAAGGCCGAGGCGCAGGCCAAGCAGGCGGAAATGCAGATGAAGGGCGAGGAGACCAAGGCGCGGATGCAGCTTGAGGGGCAGAAGGCGCAGGCCGATATGCAAAGCCGTCAGGCGGAAATGCAGATGAAAGCGCAGGAAGTGCAAAGCCGGGCGCAGTTGGAAATGGCCAAGCAGGAACTGGCGCAGGCAGAAGCGCAGGCGAACGCGCAAGAGGCCATGGCGCGGATTGAACTGGACCGGCAGCGGCTTGAGTTCGAGCGCGAAAAGGCGATTGCGGAGATTGCGCTGAAAGCCCGTGAGGTGGCAATCAAGGAGGCCGGGGCGCGCGTGTCGGCTGAACAGCAGGAATAGGGGCATGGCGACATTCGTTTTGCGCAATGGCGAGATGGTCAACAAGGCCACGGGCGAGCCGATGCTGACCGACGAGGAACGCGCGCGCGGGCCGCAGGCGCCGCAGGTCATGGGGTTTCAGCCCTACAACTGCCCTATCACTGGCAAGGAAATCCGCACGCTTGGCCAGCATAACGCCAACATGGCGCGGCATGGCTGCGTTGAATACAACGAGATTGCCACGCCGATCGGCGGCAAGATCAAGAACCATGCGTGGGCGCGGAAACGCGGCTTGCAGGTCAGTGAAGAATACCGCGACACCGCTACAGCAGCCAAAGGAGCATTAGATGCCTGACGATCAGATCGCGCAACCCGCACCGCAAGAGATCGCGGCCCCGGCGCCGGAGACAAGCGCGGCCGAGCCATACGATCAGGCCATGAGCGAGGCCTATGATCGGATCATGGGGCGCGGCGATGATGATGCAAGCGAGGACGCAGAGGACGGCGGCGAAGGCCCGGCGCGGGACGAGAAGGGCCGGTTTGTGGCCAAGAACGCGGATGACACCGAGGGCGAGGCAGATGCAGAAGCCCCGGCGGCAGAGGCAGCGGAAGAGCCGCCCGCGCCGGTCAGCAATGGTGCGCCGTCCTATCTGCCGCTGGACGTGCGGAAGGAATGGGACAAGATCCCCGAGCCGGCGCGCAACGCGATTGCCAAGGCGCAGTTGGACCTGTCAACCAAGCTGGGCGAGATGGGCCGGCGGGCGCAGGCGTTCGAGCCAGTGGCGGCGGCGGTGATCAAGGCCGCGCAGCAATTCCCCGAAATGAGCAAGCAGACCCCGGCGCAGATCGCGGCGGACGTGTTTGAACTGGCCCATACCCGCGCCAACCTGATGCGCGATCCGGTCGGCACGATGATGCAGGTTGCCGAGCGCATGGGCGTCCTGGACAAGATGGCAGCGCGTTTCAACGGCCAGGCCCCGGCGGCGCAGCCCAGCGCGGTCACGGCGGAAATCGCGCAATTGCGGCAACAGAACGCCCAGATGCAGGCGCAGTTGCAACAGATGGGCAACCCTGATAAGGTGAGGCAGGTTGTTTCGCAGGAAATGGCCAATCGCGAGGTTTTGCAAGTCGTGCAGAATTTTGCGGCTGGCCGCGAACACTGGGCGGCGGTGGAACACCTCGTGCCCGCGTTCATTCCAGCGGCGCAGCAGATCGCAAGCCCCGGAGCCTCCAATGCGGACGTTCTACAGGCGGCATACGAAATGGCTGTTGATCGTTCCGGCCTGAAGGCGACGGCGCCAGCGGTGCAAACCCCGGCACAACCGAACCCTCGGCGAGCGGAAGCGGTGATCAAAGCCAGGGTCACGAATATCAATTCACGCCCCGGAACCGGCACGCCCCTGTCTGAAAGAGACGCGATGAGCGCGGCATGGGACCGGATCATGGGAAAGTAAGGAGCATCAAAGATGGCTACCCCATCCTCAGTGTTCACGGAACTGGTCACGACCACGGATCGCCATTGGGGCGCCAAGGTGACCGACAACGTGAGCAATCACAACGCCCTTTTGAACCGCATCAAAAAGAAGGGCGGCATCAAGACCGTTTCCGGCGGCTACGAGATCGCCATGCCGATTGCGTACGGCGAAAACGGCACTTACCAGCGGTACTCCGGTTATGAGCAACTCAACACCGATGCATCGGACGTGCTGACCACTGTCAAATACGACTGGTCGCAGGTCGCGCTGCACGTCACGGCGTCTGGCAAAGAGGTGCGCATGAACATGGGCTCGAAAGAGCGCATGCTGGACATGGTGGCCGAGCGCAAAACGGCAGCGATGCGCACGGCGGCAAACCAGTTTTCCATCGACCTGTACTCCGACGGCTTGCTGTCGAACCAGATCGGCGGGCTGGCGCACATCATCCAGGACGCTGGCACCGGCACGGTCGGCGGCATCAACTCTTCGACGTTTACCTGGTGGAAAAACCAGTTCAACGAGATGACCGGGACGGGCGCGTACACTGCCGCGACGCTGAAAAACGAGATGAACGAGCTGTGGCTGTCGCTGGTTCGCGGCGCCGATATGCCCGATCTGATCGTTGCCTCGCATGACCTGTACTCGCTTTTCGAAGCGGGCGTTCAGGATCGTGCGCGCTACACCGACGCGGCAAGCGCGACTGAGGGCTTCACCTCCCTCAAGTACAAGACGGCTGATGTGATCTTCGATGACAACACCAACTTCTCGACCACGGCCGAGAAGATGTACTTCCTGAACACGGACTATCTGAAGCTCTTCCAGCACAAGGAAGCGCAGTGGACCCCGGACGAGGAGAAGCGCCCGACCAATCAGGACGCAATCGTCGTTCCTATCTACTGGATGGGCAATCTGGTTTGCACGCAGCGTTCGCTTCAGGGCGTTCTGCTGGATGCGGCATAAGGAGAACATGACATGACGATTGGTGCAAACCTGACAGAGACCTACACGGCGGCCCAGCTTGTGCTGGGCAGCGCCCCCGGTCTTGGCGATCACTACGAGGACAAGGACGGAAAAATCTACAAGTTCGTCCTTTACGAAACTGGCGCGGGGTCGGTGGCCGCCGTGGCGTCGCAGGTGGCGTACTACTACGCGCCCAGCGGCGTTTCGGCGGGATCGACCACGACTGTCACATCGGACCTGTCGGACAGCGCGGGGCTTGGTGCCGGCGTGCTGATGGCGGCGCCGGGTGATGGCGAATACGGCTGGATTCAAATCAAGGGCAAGGCGACCTTGGCTCTGGCTCTGACCGCCGGCGCCGATGGCAACGCGCTGACCCCGGTTGGATCGACCGACGGGACGCTGGACGTTTCGGCGCTTGTGACGGATCATGTGTGCGCATATGCGGTCGACGCTTCGGCGAAGATCATCATGTGCGACTTCCCGTGGTAATCTAACGGGCGGGGCTGTCATGGCCCCGCCTTTCCCTTCTTTACAGCAAACGAGGTGAGACGATGAAACTGGACATTCGCGTGCTTGAGTTCCAGACGGACTATTCGAGCGGCGAGCCGCGTGACATGGTGCTGTACGCCCCGGCGCACAACGTCAAGGATTCGCAGACCTGGGCCTTTGTGGAGCGCCTGCGCCCGATCCCGGCCAAGAAGGGCCGCGATCCCGGCATCAAGCAGTTTCACATGGAGGCGGTCTGGTCCATCATCGGCCCGAAATATGAGGCTTGGAAAGCCGGCATGGAAATGCCCGACACTGGCACGCCGCTGGCCGCTTGGGCTGGCGTGACCCGAGGGCAGGCAGACGAGTTGCGCCGGGCGGCGATCAAGACCGTCGAGGATCTTGCGGAAATGAATGATACCGGGCTGGAGCGAATTCGGTTGCCGGGAATGCGGCGCCTGCGGGATGCCGCGCGGGAATACATGGCTGGCCGAGCATCGGCAGATGTTGCCAAGGCGATGGCAGAGGCCAAGGAAGAGCGGGACGCCGCAATGGCATTGCTCGAAGAAATGCGCGCCGAAATGGAAGAGATGCGCGCGGCGAGGAAGCCGGGTCGCAAGCCTGCCCAGACCGAAGAGGCGGCGTAAATGACCAAGGTCACTGAGGTTCTGGATCGTGCGGCGCGCGCTTGCTCAGTGACCACGCCGTCCTCGTGGATTACCGATACCACGGTTGCGATCACCGAAATCCGCGATGATTTTCTGCAAGAGACTATCGCGGAGTTGCAGAAGCGGATTGACTGGTCCAGCCCGATTGGCAAGCAAACGACGATCACCGGGACCGGCGATCAGAACTACAACCTGCCGGCGGACTTTGTGCGCCTGATGAATGATGACATGGCGGTCTATGAGACCACCACCACGCGCCGGGCCGGCGTGCCGGTCAACAGCGACGGCGCTTGGACCTATCTGACCGACATGGGCACGGCGGGCGGATCGCGCTATTACCGTGTCAAAGGGTATGAGGGCAGCTACACGATTGACCTCTACCGCGAGCCATCGACGAGTGATTCCATCACGGTTCATTACGTCTCGAATGTCTGGATGAAGTCCAGCGCCGGGGTTGAGGGTAAAGTGTTTTCGGACGCCGATGACGTGGTGCTGTATCCGCGCCGGATTTTGGAATTGGGCGTGATCTGGCGCTTCCGCAAGCGCAAGGGTCTGCCATTTGCCGACATTCTGGCGGAGTATGAAAGCTGGATCGCAACCGAGGTCAATCGGATGCGCGGACGCGGCCCGATCAACTTCGGCGCAGCCCCGGCGCCCCGCAACCCCATGTCGGTGCCAGTGCCGGACTTTATCCCCAGCTCGTAGGGTAGCCGCATGATGTTTGCCAAGACGGAACGGGGATCGCTGAAATCGACCACGGTGTCATTCAAGGCGCCAAACAAGGGCTGGGTGAAGAACCAGTCGTTGCTGGACGATGTAAGCGGCGCGGCGGACGTGCTGGACAACATCTTTCCGACGGCGCAGGGCGGGCGGCTGCGCAAGGGATGCGAGTTGCACGCGACAGTCGCGGCGGCGGTAAAGCACCTGTTCACATGGAAGTCTGGCGCGACCGAATTGATGTTTGCGGCGACATCATCGGCTATTTATGACATCACCGCGCCGGCTGATCCGGCGGTGTCGCCAGCAGCGGCCGTATCGGGCCTGACAAGCGGCGACTGGTCAGTGGCCAACTTTGCCAACAGCGCGGGGGAGTTCAGCGTTCTGGCCAACGGGTCGGACACGGTGCGCAACTTTGACGGCACGACATGGACTGTGCCTGCGATTACCGGCGTCACCACGTCGCTTTTGTCGCAGGTCTGGGCGTTCAAGGAACGGCTTTGGTTTGTGGAAAAGGACACGCTGTCGGTCTGGTATTTGCCGGTGAACGCCATTGCCGGGGCGGCGACGGAATTGCCATTGAAAGGCATTTTCCAGCTTGGCGGCAGTCTGCTTTTCGGGGCGAATTGGTCGCTGGATAGCGGCGACGGACTGGATGATGTTTGCATCTTTGTGACGACCGAGGGGGAAGTGGCGGTCTACGCCGGCACCGATCCGTCAAGCTCCACGACATGGGGCTTGCAGGGCGTCTATCGCATGGGGCGGCCGCTCAGCAAGAACGGCTGGTTCAAGGCCGGTGGCAATCTAGCCATTCTGACCGAGGATGGCATCATTCCGATTTCCGAGGCGATCAGCAAGGATCGGGCGGCGCTGCAAGGCGTAGCGATCACCTTCCCGATTGAGGATGCGTGGCAGCGAGCGATCGCCAATCGGGAAAGCGACTATCCGTTCACTGTGACGCTCTGGCATAGTCAGACGCTGTTGATGGTCGGAACGCCGGCCATTGACGAGGATATAAGCGTGGCATTCGTTGCCAATGCGAGGACCGGCGCCTGGTGCAGATATACCGGCTGGGACGTGCAGACGAGCGTGGTATTCGACGATCAGCTTTACTTTGGCACGGCGGCGGCCACGATTTATCGGGGCGAGGTAGCTGGCAACGACGCCGGGGTTGCCTATGACGGGCTATGGGTGCCCAGGTTCTACACTGGGGATGGCTCGCAGAAATTCGCGGTTCACGCGCGGTTTAGGGGCCGAGCGGCGGAAAGCTACAATATCGGCTTTGCTTGCTTTGCCGACTATGAGATAGGGAGCATTCCGATTGTGGCCGCTGCGCAGGGCACGGACCTCAACAACGTCTGGGGCACAGGGGTGTGGGGCACGATGACGTGGGGCGGCCCGACACAGGCCATCAGCGCGTGGCAGGGCGTCACTGGGCAGGGCTCGGCGCTTGCGCCGGCGGTGCGGATCAGAAGCAACAGAACGCTGGCCCCGACGCTTGAGGTTATCGCGCTGGACTTGGTGTTTCAGCAAGGCGGGCTTCTTTGAAGACGGCGTTTTTCGCCGGGGCAAGCGACGAAAACAAAGCCTGCGGGGCATGGCTATGCGCCAAGCTGGATATGGACCGGGTTTGGCAGCACTTCACGACAATGGCGGTGTTCGAGGATCGGCTTGTTGCGGTGGTGGCCTATCATGACTGGAACCCGAGGGCCGGGACAATCTGCATGTCGGCGGCATCGGACAGCAAGCGGTGGCTGACGCGGGAAGTGCTGTACCGGATGCACCAATATCCGTTTGATCAGATCGGGTGCCAGACAGTGGCGTTGCAGGTGTCCGAGCGCAATGCGGTGATGCTGCGCATTGCCAAGGCATATGGCTATGAGCAGTATCGGGTGCCAAGGCTTCGGGGCAGAGACGAGGCCGAGATCATCAACGTGCTGCATGACGATGTTTGGCGGGCCAGCCGGTTCACTGCGGCGATTGTTGCCAAAGCGGGCAACGTGGTTTAAGATGCGCTGACACGGCTGCACAGCGCCCCCGTTCTTTCCCCCAGCAAGGATTGAGAACATCTATGGGCAAACCCGCTCCCCCGCCGCCGCCAGACCCGAAAGACACCGCCGCTGCCGCGACGGGCACGAGCGTCGGCACGGCTATCGCCAACACGGAACTTGGCAACGTCAATCAGGTTGGCCCCACGGGATCGTTGACCTATTCCCAGTCGGGCACGTCCACCTACACCGACCCGTACACCGGGCAGACCTATGAAATCCCGAACTACACCGCGACCACGACGCTGACGCCGGAGCAGCAGGCGATTTTTGACAGCACGCAAGCGGCGCAATCGTCATTGGGCCAGACGGCGGCTCAGCAGGCGGCCTATCTGCAAGAGTACATGGCGCAGCCGGCGGATTTCGACACGGCGGCGGTCGAGGAATACCTGTTCGGGCTGGGAACGGATCGGCTCAATCCGCAGTTTGAGCAGGAACGCTCGGCGATGGAAACCCGGCTGGCCAATCAGGGCCTGACGCCCGGCTCTGCGGCGTGGGAGGCGGAAATGGCGAACTTTGGCCAGCGCCAGAATGACGCCTATAACCAGCTTGCCCTGACTGCGCGGTCGCAAGCGCTGAACGAGATGATGATGCAGCGCAATCAGCCGATCAACGAGATCATGGCGCTTCTCAGCGGATCGCAGATTGCCATGCCGAACTTTGCGATGAACCAGCCGTCGACGATCCCGACAACCGACACGGCGGGGCTGATCAACGCGAACTACACGCAGACCTATGACCAATATCTGGCGCAGTTGCAGCAGCAGCAGAACCTGCTTGGCGGCCTGTTCGGCTTTGGGGCGGGGTTGATCTGATGACCGGGTTGCAGTCATTCATTTTCGGCGGCAACACGCCCTGGACCTATGAGGAATTGCAGCGGCAGAAGGCGATTGCCGACAGCCTGCGGCAGGCCAACATGGCGACACCTCGCAACGTGGGCGAAGGTCTGGCGGCGGTGGGGCGGGCACTGGGCGCGCGGCGCCGTGAAAAGCGGGCCGGCACGCGCGAAGAAGAACTGAAGTCCGAAATGGAAGCGCAGATTGCGGCGGCGCTGGGCGGTGGATATGGCGGCGGCATGGCCGGCATTAGCACGCCGGGGA
>JAAOEI010000934.1_pt1 | contig 10967 bp, 25 predicted proteins | sample 7059261 | NCBI WGS metagenome assembly JAAOEI01 (sample SAMN14008812, study PRJNA610033) | viral metagenome | isolation source: viral particles filtered from seawater | place: China: Hangzhou Bay, Yangshan Deep Water Harbour | collected 2017-10-31
ACCCCCTGCGGCTGACGGGGCACGAAGCCTGGGCGTACAACCACGGCGCGGATGTCTGGGAGGCAAACGGCGCGATTCACATGCGCTGGCAGGGTGGTCGGGCGAAGAAGTCGAGCGACACGGTTGCTATTGAGTCAGCGAGCGAAGTGAAGTAGCCATCAGGAGCGAATGTAGCGAGCGAGCGTGTGGTTGAGTCAGTCGTTGTCGCTCCTCATTGCAAGCGAGGTATGTCATTGAAGTTTGAAGGTGTTAATGGAGAATTGTATCTCAGGGAGGGAATTATGCCGAGAACGAACAAGCGGGTTGAGTTGTTGAAGAAGAGAAGAAAGGCTATAGCTGAAGGGATTGATGCGGTTACCAGGGGGGCCAGGTTGAATCAGGCTCAAAAGAGAGTTGCCTCAATGCCGTCCGGTGAAGGGAAGGGTCTTAATGAGGGAATGAGAGCGTCGGTTAATGCGGGTCTTCAGAAGAAGAACAAGCCTGTTACCAATGCCGGTGGGCAGAGGCGAGTGAGCAAGAATGAGAGGCCTCATGCTTCCGGGGAGGAGCTTGCAAAAGCGGGTAGACTGAGAAGCGTTCTTGGCTCTGTAGGCAAGGTGAGATCAAAGCTGGAGACCAAATCAAAGCAGGCCAGCAAGAAGGCGGCTGGTATTACTAAACGCTTGTCGACTCTTGGCAAAAGAAAGAAGAAGTAGTGATTGATTTATTTTTCACTGACCCGTTTGCTTTTCTATTGGGGAGAGTGTCTGTATGACGGTTGATGAGAAAGAGATCTGGCTTGAGTTGATTAAGATTCTTGAGAGCGAGATGAGGATGACCCGAGACAAGCTTGACCCGTATACAGAGAGAAGTGAGTATATGGGTGGTGTTACGCATGGGATAGGAGACGCTCTTGGGATATTGCGCTCTATGAAAGAGAAAATAAATAGGGGTAGCCGGCCAACTTTGTATTGAGGAGTGTTGATGTCTTGGTTCCAGCGCAAGGATTATGACGAGTTTGAAGCGGCGGAGGTTTGGAGATTAGCGCAGGGCAGTGAGGAGACTGAAAAGAATCATTCGATTTGGTTTTTTTTGATTTCTCATTATACCTTTATCGGGCTGGATATTTGGGAGAGATTGAGATGAGTATGGCGGATATATCTGACCGCGAGGATCTTCAGGATGTAAAAGTACCCACTTGTTACGTTGTCGGTGATGACCCTTTTGAAATCGCTGAGATGGAACTGGATGTCGTTTCAAGATTGGCGGAGGCTTCCGACTCTCAGTTTTTAAAAGGGTATGAAGCGGCGCTCAGATTTATGAAATACCATATTCTTGCCAGAGATATAAAGGCAGGAGAGGAGTCTCTATGATTAAGCAATATATGAGGCGTTAATGGAGAGGAGTGTCTTTATGAATGAAAAGGAGTCTGCATTGTTTGATCTTAGATGCCACGCCAAAGCTTTGGTAAAAGAGTTAAAGGATAGCGATGAGACTAGCGGGATGCTTTCTTGTATAGGCGATATTGTAGAGAATATTCAGCAAGAGTTTAATACGTATTTGCTGGCAATTTTATCTGAATATAGAGATGAGGATTAATCCATGATTAAGCAATATATAAGGAAGCCTTTAACTGTAGAAGCTGTGCAGTTGACTGAGAATAACTACGATGAGTTTATGTCATGGGTGGCGAGTTGCCCTGGCCATATGGGGAAGCGCAGGGAAGAAGGGAAGAAAGGTGTCGGGTTGTATCATAGCGATCAGCCTGATTCTGTCCGGTATGTAGTATTGGAAAGCGATTGGGGGGTTAGAGGGAATATTCCTAACCGGCCTGGTGGGGATGCGGTTTACCTTTATACGGATGAAGCGTTTCACCGTATCTTTGAAGAGGTTGTTTGATGGACGATGATGTTTCGATGTCTGAGTCAGTGATTGATTTCTTTTTCACTGACCCGTTTGCTTTTCTGTTGATGAGCGCGTGCCTGATCATTCTGGTTTGCCTGTTTCCCCCGCTCCTGATGGTGGGGATCAAGGGGCTTGTGGAGCTGTATATGATGGCATGGGATGATTTGAATGACACTTATAAGAAATATGTTCTGTGGAGAAAATGAAAACATTAGGTGAATTTTCCAAATACTTGAAAGACATGGTTTATTGGGAACCTGAACTTGCTGACTTGCCTGTCGTTGTTGATAGCCGTGGTGGCTTTGGCGTCGGCATTGAGCGTCCCGGTGTTGTCAAGCAGGTTGTTCGTGACAAGCATTCCGGAAACTATCGCTTTGAGGGTGAGCATGTGGACCCTCATTACGAAGAGCTTGTGGACGCCTTTGTCATTGACCCTGAAGTTGATTTTGGTGCAGGCAGGAACAGAGACGTTCTGAAGCTCCCTGTGGATGTGCTTAATCTAAGCCCTATATATAAGGAAACCGTTAAAAGGCTTACCGGCGCAGAAACGCTTGGCGAACTGGTGCAGGTGGAGGAGAAGACGCTTATGGCAATCAGGTCTTACGGGGCCAAAAAAATCAGAAGGCTTAATGGGGCCTTGAGCGAATATCGACTTTCTTTGGGGATGAAGATTTAGGGTCGGGGTGTCTCCCGGTTCGGCCTTTCATTCTTGGGGAATTTTGGGACTTGCGACTTTTTTTGTTTTGCGCTATGTTTTTGAATATATAACGGTCAAGGATAGACCGAGCAACTAAACTAATGGAGGAGGTTGAAGAACGATGGCAACAACCGAAATATGGGAAGTGACGGGACCGGAGGGCGCTGACGCGGGCTTTACCGATGTGTCCGGGGTCGCTCAATTAAAATTAGATGGAACTCTTTGTACGGCTACGGCGGCGGAACTCAGCATCCTTGATGGTGTCACTGCGACTGCGGCTGAAATCAACAATGCTTGTGACCTTTCTACCAACATGGTTGCGGGTGGGGCTTCCCTGTCTTTGACTGCGGCGGCTCATAACGGCAAAACCATTCTTTTTGATACAGCGGCAGGAACGGCCCTGACCTTGCCTGCCGCTACTGGCACCGGGGCGAGATTCCGTTGTGTCGTGAGCGTAACTGTAACTTCGAACGATCACACCCTGGCATGCGCTGGCACTGACGAGTTTGCGGGCGTGGTTTATCAGGTGGACACCGACACTACCGACACTGTGGCGGCATACCCCGCTCTGGCGGCTGATAATTTTGACATTATCACCATGAACGGGACAACTACCGGAGGCCTTATTGGCGACTGGTACGAGGTTCAGGATATCGCTTCCGGCGTGTGGGCCTTGATTGGATGGCAAAACGGCACCGGTACTGTGGCAACGCCTTTGAGCGCTTCTTAATCTGTTTAAGCCCTCAGAGATGGGGGCTTTCTCCCTCCTGGACTATATATGAATAGCAAAAAAATAAAAGTCGTTTATATCAATGGAATCCGCACTGACAAGGAAGAGGCTGAGGCAGGGCGCAAGGCCCTTGAAGACCTTCTGGGGCATCCTGTAGAGCTTTTCCATAACGAGACCCGCTCTACCCTGTTTGATCTGATCGAGTCTTTCTGGAACCGCAGGCTGTACAAGCTAATGCCAGCCGGGATCACGAAGCGGTTCAGGAAGCGGATTATAAATATTTTTGAAGAAGAGAAGTTGTACTACGGAGAAAATGGCAGGCTTCATATTGTCGCTCATTCCCAGGGCACGGCAATTGCCATGAATGCGCTGAGAATGATACCTCCATTTTTGAGAGGGATGATTGACGTATCCCTGTTTGCCCCTGTGAACGTCCATGAGGATGTGGGCGGAACCTATGTTGAATACTTTGCCAACCAGTTTGACAAGGTGGTGACAACCCTTCTGCAAGGGCGTGAGCCTGACTCCGGGCGTCCTGTGTTTATCAGGTACGCACAGCGAGGGCATGATTTCATTGAAGACTATCTGAAGCCTCTGGAGAGACACGTTCCCGGCTCCCCGGACGCATTCCTGGGGGGTGTCGCTTATTCAAAGATCAGGAAGTTTATTGTAGATAAAGAGATCAGAGAACTTGTTGACCGCAAGGAGGAAGAATGAAAGACAACGAAGTTGTAGCCAAACTGCTCCAGATGATCGAAGACCATTGTGACAAGATGAAGGTGAACCTGAAGCACGCTGTGATTGAAGCCTTGGGCAACAAGGCGCCGGAGAAGCCCTACGACAGAAGTGCAGATGAAGGCTCTGACTGGATGATAGATTGATGCCCTCGCTTCCTGAAATAGCGATCGCTACCTGTATGGCTGTAATCCTTTATATTTTCTTGAGGTAGGAATGAGAGACGTTTATGGCTTGGATCATGAGATCAAAGAGTTTAAGGAAAAGTGGGACGATGAGATTAGGGAGTTTGAGAGAGAGCCGGATCGCAGGTATGAGGAGGCCAAACAGCGGTTAGAAGAATCTCGCGACGATGCGATTCAAAAAGTTAAGTATCTCTGCTTCGCCGCTTGGGTTTTTTCTACGGCAATTACTTCGATTATTTATTATTTGTGGGTGGGATGATGGGCGATATCACCAACGATTTTTCGCATTGGGAATTTGAGTGCCCCTGTGGATGTTTTGGGCAGGAGATGAATCTTGACTTCATCAATACCCTGCAAACGGTTCGCAATGAGTTTGGCGAGCGGATGACCGTAACCTCTGGCTACAGGTGCAAGGAACAAAACAAAAAGGTGGGAGGCGGGGAGGACAGCGCCCATCTTAAAGGAATAGCCGCTGATATCTCTATGCAGTCTGACGAACTTAGAGGCCGGTTTCTTCCTGTTGTGTACCGCTACTTTGACCGTGTGGGTATCTATGAAAAGCATATTCATCTTGACGATGACGATTCCAAAGAGAGGCCGAGGACGTGGGTAGGCTAAGACTTATCAAAATCCTGGTTCTCCTTGGTATTGTTATGTTTGCGGCGAGAGTTGCTCATTCCGGAGATATTGTTTATTGGGATACAACGTCCACCCGGCAAATTGTGACCGGGGTTGATACGGATGGAGACGGGGCAGCCGATAAGACCGAGCGCCGGGCTATTGTTGAAATGGCGGATGATTTGGGCGGCATAGTCGATTGTGGCGGGTATGACAAACTCAGGAGCGTTTATCTTGTTTGGTATATCGTGATGACTGATCCCACGGTTACTGAAGATTTGAACAAAAAAAAAGAATTATCCGGGCCGGGGGTAACGCCCCATGCGCCGTGACCTTCGCATGTGACTGTCTAGGGATAGGCACGGCCCGGTCTTGAACAGTCCTGCGGAGGGCAAACCATAACCGGATTTTAATGGATGTGGGATCTTTATTTCCCATATTTAGTATCCACATTCATGCTCTCCGCAGGCTTCTAAACTATGAACAAACAATTAGAAAGAAAATATAAAAAAGAAGGCAGAGGCCTGACGGCGGCAGGAGCGCAGAGGGTCGCTGAAATGGAGAAAGCGGCGATTCTCCTTGCGGCGGCTGTCCCTCAAAAAGAAGTGGCAAAGCATATGGGGATTCCTCTGTCCGACCTGAAGGATATCGTCAAGGTTCCTGAGTTCATGGAATCCTTTGAGTCTGCCTTAACCCTTGTCGGCAAGGAACTGGTTAATGAGGTTGTTGCGGAAACAAAGGAAAAAATGGACGGCCTGATGAATGATGCGGTCTCCTCTCTCAAGAAGATTCTCAAGGACAAGGACGCCAAAGACGCCGACAAGATCAGGGCCGCTATTTATGTTCTTGATGCGGGATTAGGCCCGGCAAAAACCGTGCCAGTCAGCGTCAACAATGACAATCGATCAGTAAATACTTACAACTTTTCAGACAAGCAGAAAGCGGCAATAGATAAAGCGATAGCAGAGTTGAAATAACAGAAAGGAGCGTCATGGACGACGTTCGCAAAGAGCTTGTTGTTGACGCTCAGGGAAGAGTGAGGCAAGCCGGGGCAACCTATTCAGAGGGCGAGTACGTCCTGAAGGTAAAGGAGTTGGCGGAGACTTCGCTGTACTTCTTTGCAAAGGTGGTTCTTAACCTCAACCTTCTCACCAAGCATTTACACCTTCCAGTCTGTAATTGGCTGTCCGACCGGACAAAGCCGAGAAAACTGCTCCTCCTTCCCAGGGACCACTTCAAGTCTACCATTGGGTCGCAAGCGACTCCCCTCCACCTGATTATCCAGCAATCCCACAATAATATCTATTTTCCTGGGATGGAGGGGTCAGATTCCAAGATTCTGATTATCGGAGAGAGCGAACGGCTTGCATGTCGTAATTCCCATGAGGTCATAACGCAACTTGAATCCAATCAGCTATTGAGGGCTTTCTGGCCTGAGCGCGTTTGGGCCAAGCCAAAGTCACAGGCAAAGGCATGGAACAAAACCGAGCTTTATGTTCCGAGAAGTCTGGGCGGTGCAAAGGCAGACCCGACGCTGAGGACCGTTGGTGTCGGCGGAGCCATCACCGGATCGCATCCGAATGTCATCATCAAGGACGACCTTGTTACAGAAAAAGCCAGAGATTCAGCGGACATCATGGAAAAGGCCATTGATTACCATGTTCTGAGCCGGGCGCTGTTTGACAAGCAACAGGAAGAAGGTGTTGAGTCTCTGGAGTTCGTCATCGGAACGAAATGGGCGAATTATGACCTGTATTCCTTTATTGAGGAAAGAAACCCGGACGTTTGCATCATGAAGCGTTCAATCATAGAGGACAGTAAGCCTATCTTCCCTGAAAGGTTCAATCTGGAGGATATAGCGAAACTGGAACGCGAGTTCCGGGGAATGTTTCCTCTCCTTTATATGAACGATGCCGCAGACCCTAGCCTTGTCGACTTCGATATGTCCCTCATGAGGGAGTTCAAGTTCTCCGGTGAGGATATCGTATTCTTTGAAGATGAACGAGACGCATGGATCAGTCAGAACCTGAGACAGCAGGCACAGCCACAAGAGGAAATCGTTAGAGGAAAATCATACACCTATGATGAAGTGTATGAAATAGGATCAAAAGAAGAGTATATGGTGACTAATTATAGATAACTTTTCGCATTACTGTATAAAATAGTTGACAGTTAAGCTAAAGGGTGTATATTTTATTATAAGCTCCAAGGAGGGAGCTTTTTAGCCGGGTGTGGGTGCCCCCTGTTTTCAGGCACCCGGTTATCTCTATAGATTGTGAGGCCAAGGATGGCGACCACGATTCCCCTATCAGAACTTCCTGAAAGATATTCTTTCCTCGATCCCGCTGGCGGTCAGTCAGTAGGGATGAAGCGGAGACGTGCGCGTTCCGCAATTGTAACCATAGCTCTGGATGCAATTGGACGCGTATTTGTCATTCAAGCCTGGGCCGCCCACGCCAAGACAGACGAGATCGTTGAAAAGGTATTCGAGATCAACGAAAAGTTCCGCCCTACCCGGTTTGGAATTGAATCCAGTGGTCAACAATCGCTTTTTGCTGATTCTGTCCAGGCTGAAGCCGCAAAGCGAGACATAAAGCTACCGATAGCCAAGGTTTCACAGCCTGTCAACATGCACAAGGATTTCCGTATCAGAACGCTGATTCAGCCTGTGCTTTCCGAAGGACGCCTGTTTATTCAGGAGCTTGAGCCTGAGCTTAAATCCGAATTATCCAAGTTCCCTACCGGCGAGTACAAAGACCTTGTGGACGCGCTTGCGTCTGCAATCCATCTGGCCCCACCGCGTATCAGGACAAAGGAAGGCAAGGACAAATCAACAGTTGACGCTGACCTTGAACGCTATCTGAAAAGCCGGGGCGCTCCAGAGCATTATATCCGACAACGGTGCAAGGGGGTTAATCCTAGATATGCCGCCGCATAATAGCAGAAAGGGAGCGAGGAGGGTGAATGACGTCACCAGAGAAGATTTAAAGGAGTGGAAGGATGAGCTTAAAGGGCACTTTGAAGCCAAGCTTGATGAGCTGATTCAGCCTGTGCTTTCCGAAGGACGCCTGTTTATTCAGGAGGAGGAGGGTGAATGACGTCACCAGAGAAGATTTAAAGGAGTGGAAGGATGAGCTTAAAGAGCACTTTGAAGCCAAGCTTGATGACAAGCTGGCCCCTGTTGTGGGCAGGCTTGAGGAACATCATGTGATGTTGACTGGCAAGACCGGGAGAAACGGCCTTGTCGGCGAGATCAACCAGATCAAAGGGTCTGGCAAAATAGCAAAGTTGTTGGCTGGTTCCGGTGCGGCAACCGGCCTTATCAGTCTTTTTAATAGCATTTTCAATAAATAGGAGAATCCAATGCCTAAATTCAACACTAATTCTGGCGAAGTCAAAGAGGTCAACTCGTTTTCGACCACCAATCGCAGTTCCGGCGCAAAGAAGTTGCAACGTAAAGACGTTGGCACCTTGCGTAAAGGACAGGCGAACGGGTCGATGCCTAAAACAAACCGATCCGGAGCCAAGATTTAAATGCCTATTCGAGAGGTTTTCAGTGAGGCGTTCCCTGCGGCGGTGACTACCGGAACCAGCTTGACGGATATTGTAGAGATTGATGCGAGCGCTCTCAAAAGAATCTCTGCGGATATCGCTGTGGCGACTGAAGCTCTGGACGCCTTTGAGATTCAGGTGCGCGTGGCTGGAACCGGAACGTATCGCACGCTGAAAAGCACGGCGGCTCATTTTACGGCCCCTTCCGGAGTTTTGCTTGAATGTTCCGGAGACCTTACGGTCCTTGCTTCCGGAAGTAACGGTCAATTCCTTATGGATTGCGCCGGATACGAAAGCGTGAGGATTCAGGCGTCTTCTGCGGCTGGAACGGGTGTGGTCACTGCAATGTTCGGGAAGTATGCGGAATGAGCAGGATTCATCGGAATTACAGCATGAATCTCATGACTGGAGCGAACAGAGGGAATCAGGGTGTTTACAAACTGACTCCCTTTAACTCCAAGTCTGTGTGGAATATTCCTGTTTCTGAGCTTTATTCAAGCCCGTCTTATTCTGCAATGCCTGCTGGATGGGACGCTTTATCTAATTCTATTTCAGGTTGGTGGGCCAGTCACGCTTCGGTGGCGGTTAATTACGCAACTTGGTCTGATAGCAAGATCAATCTCAGGTATTCGGTTAATGCCTGGAGTTGGGTTGATGCTGGGACGTATGACAGGCAGGGGAATACAGAGGCTGAGGAAGACACGATTTATGCGGCGTCTTCAACGTCGTTCCCTTTTCCTGGAAACACTTACGCGACCATAAACACGGGCGACCCAACCCAAAATGATCTCCCCAGTTCGTACAACAGGCTTGTCAATCCCGCTTCTCCGCCAAAGCAGATTTACGCACCTTCTTCCCTTGTGATTCCAACCAATAGTGACGGGCACACCGTTATTGTTCAGCCAGACGGAACGTATGTAGACCTTTACGCCCCTATTGAGCTTGCGTATTACAGCGGAGACATCGTTTGCCTGATTTATAACGTGATTGATCCTTCCGATACCGGTCACGGCTGGTGGATGGGGAACAGGGCTTCTGGAATTCCCGCTCTAGCTGGCGTGATCAGGGATGAGGAAACTTACGACGGTGCTGACGTAAATGATGGGATAGCTCACGCTCTGAACATCATTGCTCCGGCGGCGCACCTTGATTCGTCCTATTCCTGGAACGATCCTCCCGCTGTTTGTTTTGATACAAACCCCGGTTATTCCGGAACGCTCCCTATGGGTGCCCATTTGGCTATCGATCCGGGGACGACAAAGCCCGGAAGCTTCAATCAGCCTTTGGGCGAGCATTTGTGGGACACCTGCGTAACGTATGGAATGTATATAACAGACCGTGGCGGTGGTGGAGTGAGCTGGATTACCCAGCCGGGATCTCAGCATGGGCACGCAAAGCTAACCAGTTATTCATCTTCGCTTCAAGGCGATTTGGACACAATTATGGACAACATTGAAGTGGTTTCGGAGGCTTAAATGGCTAAAAAGAAAGTAACGAAAAAGAAAAAAGAGGAAAAGGCTGAGGAGAAAAAGCCTTCGTTCAATACCAGTTCGCAATCGGTTTCAACTCAAGTACGCACCGGGAACGTCAGGAGTTATTAAATGCCGACCAAGGAAGTAACGATTGCCATTGAGACTGACGGGGTTGTCGATCCCGGCTTCCCGATCATCAGGAAGTACGCATATGAACAGGAGATGGCCTTCAACTTCGATGAGACCAATCAGGAGAACATCGGAGTGGATGATCTGAGGATTCTCCCAGGGAGCGATTTATTCGGGAACATGATAACCGGGGCTTTCATTACCGGCGACCAGCAGTTCCATTGCCGGTTTGAATCAACGGCGGTATCGCAGACCAGCAACGGATATATTCAAGTCAATGCCAACGGTTTTGTTTTGGCCCTTGGAGCGAACTTGTTGCAGGAGGAGACTGCGGTGCTTTACATGAATACTGCGGCGGCTACAAATCAAATAAAGGGGTTGTTGATCGGAGACGCTTGGTATGCCGACTGAAAAATTAATAGTTAGCGTCAAGACCGATGGGGTTGTAGATCCGGGGGTCCCGATAGTGCGAACCTTGAGCCATAACGTGTTTCAGCGTTTTGATTATCCGGTGCAGACTACCGGCGATTCTGTGTGGCCTGATACCGATGCAATGAGACCCCTTATGAAAACGGCAGGCGGTGCAGGGGCGCAGGGGTTTGATACGGCGGAGTTCTTTTGTGCTGAGAACCTTGAAGGGAAAACCGCGCTCAAAATGAATACAAACGATTATTCGGACGCTTCCACAGACTATGGCTACATTCTGTTGGGGCAAGGCGGGATCGTTCTTATTCATAACTGTACGCTTGCAGGGCTTGCGGGCGCGGGGTCGGAAATAACTGTGAAGGGGATTGGGTCTGCAACAGGAAACCGGATCAGAGGGGTGGTCGGTGGCTCTTAAAGCAAAACCTGTTTTGGTTGTGATTTCAGCTTTTTTGTTGGGCGGGTGCGCGGCGAAAGGAATTTCGCACACTGAAGCAAGGATCGTCCATGAAGAAGCGGTGGACGAAAAGTCGTCTCAAATC
>JAAOEI010000935.1_pt1 | contig 10965 bp, 13 predicted proteins | sample 7059261 | NCBI WGS metagenome assembly JAAOEI01 (sample SAMN14008812, study PRJNA610033) | viral metagenome | isolation source: viral particles filtered from seawater | place: China: Hangzhou Bay, Yangshan Deep Water Harbour | collected 2017-10-31
CCTTGTAAAGAAGATTTATATGCCGCAGTGACCAAATCTTTTTTTAAATCTCTTTTGATTAAATCAGACTCTTCTGGAGTTATGAAATTGTGATCAATTTGCGATTGCAAATTAGCATTAAATTTTTCTAACTTATCGCTATATGCTTGCTTTTCAATTTCAGTTTTCGGTAAAGGATTTAAAAAAATATCTTCTTTTAATAGATCTAAACCAGCGGTCATTGATTTTTTGGCATTAATTTCAGTTTGCCTAAAAAAATCATTTTGACTATTAACTGTCATCACTGCCGCTCTTTTTTCAAAAGATTTTTGATAGGCAGGACGAATAACCTCGGGTAGGGATTCCATACGTCCGTCCATATACCCTTTTAATTTTTCTGCTAAAATTTCTGGTCTATTACCTGCTAAGGCGTTTTCGTTATATAGTCGATTAGTCTCGACTATATCGGTAGTTTCTAGTTCCGCCAAATATGCATCTCTTTCAGTAGCTTGTGCTCTGTCTAAAGATATAGCTAATCGAGACGTAGCATTGCTTAACCCTTCACCGACATTGGCTACTTTGTTCCACATTTGTTGTGCCGACTCAAAAGCTGGTGAAAAATCAGGCTTAACTATCGGCACGGTACCGACAGCATTTATTTGAGGATTAAATCTTGGTATTTCAGGTCTAGTCATTTAACCCCCTTCCAAAATAAGGATTTTTATAATTTGCATAGCTGTTTGAAACTGTTTGAGCAACGCTTCCTATACCACTAATTGTATTAGTTTTTCTTTGAATTTTTCGTGCGGATTGTTCTATACCAAAATTCAAAGTCATATTGGCTTTGCTTAAACCGTAGCCTAAATTTCTAGTGTCCATAAATAATTGATTTAATCGACTCGCTTCGGAAGCTCTGGAAGTGTCCGCTGTTTGGATGCCCGCAAAAGTTCCTGAGCTTAAGCCCGCACCCGAAGCACCAAAAATAGCATTTTGCGATGCTAAAACACTTTTTAAAGTTCGTTGCCTTTCTAGTTCATCTTGGGCGGCTTGAGTTTTTTCTTGCGCTTGCGCTAAAGCTAAATTTGATTTTTCAATAGCCATAGACTGACCCGCAAGAGTACCTTGCCTTTTTGACAACATATTCCCTTGCTGAACTGAATACCCTGTTGCCGCCGCTGATACGGCGGAGGCTATAATCATAATAGTGATAGGATCCATAAACTATTTTATTGCAATTGTGACAGCCAAAAGATTAAATTCAAGTGGCTCGTCTTGTGTTATTTCAATGTTGGTGTCCCTTCCGACACCGCTTAAAAATATTTTTTTCCAACCCGTGTAAGTTTTTGCTGGACTATTTAAAACATTTGATCCGAAACGATCAAAAAACGGAACAAATTTTTTATCCCCTACTTTTATAACAAGATGTCGCGAATTAAGCAAGAGTAAATTTACAAAAGCGACTCTTTTAAAATCTCCCGCCACAGATTGACTGTTGATTTGAGTGTGGACAGGAAGCAGTTTAACTCGAATTAAAAAAGGTAAACCTGCTTCTAATTTAACAACTGCTTGCGAACTGGTTAAATTCCCAGATGCCACCGTTGCTTTTTGTAAAATAAATCCATCGCCTTTGACATTTACTTCTTGTCCGTTTAAATATGACAAATTTGACCAAGAAGTAGTAGCCGTTTGGCTGGTTTGTATTTTACTACAATCAAAATTATGATCATAAGATAGTTTTTCGATAAAACGCACTTCGGCATTATTTATGGTGCGTTTTACTATGGTATAGACATCCTCACCAACAACACAAACATCTTCATAAAAACCTTGGGTTTCAAATAAAGACCAAGCTAAAAGCTCTTGGTCGCGGGCGACATTCAATACCGCCATCGTACCATCTGAATTAACCGAATAGAAATAATCTGCAGGACTGTTAGCTCTTGATTGTCGAACTGCTACGGATACGGGATCAACTATTAAATGTGGCGATAAAATCGAAATATTTTTTGCATTATAATTTTGCTCTAAATCGTTATAAACAAACTCCCTCACAACTCTTCCCGAGGCTTCTACAAATACCGAAACCCCACCTATAGCCCGTGGTTTTATTTTTTTGACGCCGTGCGAAGTGGCTTTTGGTATCAAAAGTTTTGAAGGTGTGATTGGATCACCAACATTTGTCGGAACAAAATATTCACCACCAGTAGTGTAAATCTGTAGATTTCTGCCTGAAACGATATATTGCACAACGTTGTCTTCAATATTAAAATCGATAGCATCATCGTCGGCACTTGAACCAATGTCGAAATTAAAATAGTCTCCGACTACAGAACCCCAAATAGCTTCTGAACGTTGACCAGAATTACCAAGCCACAGTCTATTTTGATGAAAAGCACCGCAAGACGGCCACCCTCTAGTGGTTGACCAACTTGGTTCGTACCCAGTTTCTATCTCCCAATTACCTTCTAAGATATTATTTGTGTTTGGGAAATCAACCTCGATACGACATTTTACTTGTGTTGTACTAATGTACGATGTTATTCTAGCTATGCCACCTCTTTTATTGTAAATATATTGCCCTACATAATTGGCATTAAAAACAGTTTGTTGCGCCGTAAATAAAACATCTCGGCCACTAGTTCCGTCAGGTGTTAAATGCCCATTTGGTGTAATTAATGTTAGCCCTGAGAAAGCATACCAAGGTATATTTTTATATGTTATTTCACTTACAACCCAAGTGGTGTCATCAGTACGAGTAATTTTGATGGTTTTAAAATCTTTATGCAGCAATAAAAGTTCCCCAGCGGACTGAGTAAAATCCATTTCTTTTATTTGAGTAGCCGTCAAAGCACTAATTGGCGAAGTTGTAATGGTCGCTTGCAAAACATCGTCTTTATAAACTTTAAGTCGCCCAGGTGTAAAAACTAATAAATATTTTTGAATAGCTTTAAACTCAAAATCTATAAGTCGCCCAACTGCATTTTCGTGAGTGTTGTCCACATTTTTTGAGCCTTCTCTTCGAGTAAGGTGTTGTTGAGGGTTTACGTAAACATTTCGCAGTTTTTCAGCGCCTTTATAGTAAAGTTCGTTGTCGAAACCCCCTTTCAAGGCCTCGCCCACTTCGCCAGAACTAAACCCTGTTTGTATGGTCTTAATCCTCATTTTTACCATTTATTGCCTCACTGAAGTTAAAGTGAATAATTCGTTTGGTATTATACTGACGGTATTGTTTTGCGAGTCAATAGTTCGCGCCGCAATTAATTGCTCTCTGGCTTTTGCCGCCAAACGTTGTTCTTTGCTTTCGTCCTCCATTAACCCTAAAGCCAACTCTTTCATTAATTCAAGTTGCACTAAATATTCAAAATATGAAGGAAAATATTGTGCTGAAGCCTCATATTGCATAGATATGAACAGAGGGTTCGCGTCTGTGTATATTTTATTTTCGAATATTTGGTGGTTAATGCTCGGGTTTTGCTTACCAACAAAACGTAAAAAATCATTTGGCAATTGGTATGCATATCTAAAGTCATAAAGTGGTGTAGCCACTAATTGGCTTAATTGCTCTTGACGGATAGAAAACCGCCAATAATGTTTTTGAAGGGTGTTTCTTTTTATCAATGGGTATATCGAAGCGCAAATTTGAGACTCTCTGGTCTCGTCATCAAAACTATTGATTGGATCTGCTCCTAACACTTGTAAAGCATTGGAACAAATTTTAATATCTGCTTCATTTATCGCCATAAAAAATAAGAAATTTACTGGCTAGCATTTCTACTAGCCAGTAAGTTAAACTAATCGGTGTCAGTAGCCGCAACAGTAGTTCCGTCAGTAACATCAACCACACCACCACTATTGGAATTTACATACACAATATTTAATGCGGGCGTGTTATCTGTGCTTGAATAAACAAAAATGGTGTCTAAAACTTTTAATATTTTAGACGCATTATTGAAATACCCAGCAGTGTTGACATCTGCAATTGCGTCGGTAGTTTTGTAAACAAAAAGTCTTGGCAAATCGGTTCCTGTTTGAACTTGAACTGCCAAATTTGATAAATTTAAAGCCATAAAATTTTTATAATAAAGTTAATAATATTACGCTTCGTGAGTTGCTACAACTACGATACCTTTTTCCTCAATCACTTTGCAGCCTGAAGAAAAGAAACACGAGATTAAATCCGAACCCATACCAGGTACGTAGTCAACTCTGGTTTGTATAGTTTTATTTTCAACATAGCCTAACGCCATTTTTTGGACAGCGTAATTATAGCGAGTGTTTGAAGACAAAGTTAATCCGTTTTCGTTGTCAATATTGCCTAAAGTGTGGATATTAATGCCATAGTAAGCAGGAATAGCCCCAGTTTTTAAAACTTGATAATTGTTGTAGTCAGAAGACGCAACCTTGGTTTCTTGCGTAAATTTGTGATAAGCATTTGAGTGAACAACTAAATGTCTCTCTTCTCTTTTCACGTTGCCAGCATCCCACAATTCTGCGATTTTAGCAAATTTTTCAACGTTTAATGAAGTATCAGCTCCACCTATAGATTTAGCCACACTGTTAGTATAGCTTGGGTTAGCTGTTCTCTGAGCTTCTAAAGCATCGATAATAGTTTGGTCAACCTTTCTATTAGCCGCTGAAACAACTGCATAGATGGCTTCCTCTTTATCATCAAAATTTACTTCATTTTGCAAGAAAATATCGCTATAAGTAGCAACGCTCCAACGAGAAATTGAAACTTCTACTTTTGCAGTGTTTTGATTGCTGGTAACGATTGGAGTACCTACAATTCTGGCGACTGCAGCTAGAGTGTCATATTTTGGAAATTGGTGGCTAGTACCAGCAATTTGGCGAACTCTACAAAGTTTCTTTAAAGTAGCATCATCTTTTTGGTATGCTCTAAATACCTCAGCTTCAAACGATTTTATTTGAAGTTGGGTGGTCTCAATATTAATGGTCATAAATGAATATGTTTAAATTAATCAGGAATAAATGAATACAACCGATTAAGGGTTAATGCCTTAGTCTTGTGTTATTTGAGTTTTACACCAAAAACAACATTTCTCGAGGCCAACATATTTGTGGTGTTGGGTTAGTCAAGTATAATGATAATGATAATTATTATCATTATACTTTAAGTTGTCAACTATTTTTTTAAATTTTTTTCTTCTTGGATTTTTGCGGCGGATGCGGTTTCTAACATTTGAGTATATATTGTTTGCTCATCTGAAAAAAACGAAGAGTTTTTAGTTTTTTCGTCGCGATAAGAAAAAGCCTCCTCATAGAGTTGAGCAGCCGACTTGCCTGAAGCCACATTATTGCCACCAACAGGCACCGTTGCATCTTCTTTCGGTAAAATATAACGGTACAAAAACTCGACACTTTCAGGATTTTCCGCCAATCTTTTAAACATTTCTTGGTCTTTTGGCGGTAAATTGCTATTAAAAAGTTGCAGCCTGCCCATTTTTACATCGGCTTCTGCGCCAAGTGCTTTTTTAAAATCTTCTGGGGTAGGCGCGGGCACCAAACTTGTGCGGATAAATTCGCTAACTAGTTTATTTGCTTGTTCTTGGCTGATGTTTAATTCTTTAAAAATAGGAAGCATCTTTTTAACTTGCTCGTCTTCCGCTAAATTTAAATCTTTTAAATCTTGGTCTTGGCTAAAATCAAAAGCATAGTTTTCAGGTGCTTTTGGGATTTTAGTTTCGTAGTCTTTTAATTTGGTGGTGAGATCTCGGATATATTTTCCAGATTCGTTATACCCTTTCTCCAAATCTTCTGCAGTTTTATATTTCCCTGCAAAAAGAGTTGGTTGCGTATTTTCAGTCACGGTATTATTCACCCCTTCCAAACCTTCATTTGAAGGCGCTGGCTGACTAGTGTTATCTTGATTGATTGGCATAATTTTCTATTTTATTTATTGTTTGTTCTATTTTCCGATAAAAATTAATTTCACCTTCTCGCATCGCCATAATGATAGCAGTGTTTATACCATCATTTAGCATTACGAGGGGTTTCTTTTCAAAAGCAAAAGTTTTTAAATATGCTAGGGCTTGTTTCCCTTCGTCAGAGTTAAAAACTTTCGCTAGTAAAAATTCTTCTTTGGTTGGGGGTTTTGGTGCTGGTGTTTCAGGGTCTCTTAATTCTTGCCAAGTCATACTATAGGGTTTTGTTGAGGAACGCCTTGTGTTTGTTCTGCCGCCTGAGCTTGCATAGCAGCTTGTTGCACCGCTTGCAATTGTTCAGGTGTCGGTAAAACATCCAAAGGAACTTTCATTTTATCTGCCAAAGTTCTAGCAAAAGCTGTTGGGTTAGTCATAACCGCCATCATTTGTGGGCCATAAAATTGACTTATAACTTCTGCATATCTAATCATTGCGTTGATGTCCTCTTCGCTTTGTGCTTTAGCTAATGGCGATAAGTGTTCTATGCCTAAATGGATTCCGTCAACCCTATAATTTTGTAGATTATCAATTAAGCCTAATTCCTCTAATATATGGAGACCGCGATTAATAATCGTTTTCACTCCTTCAATTTGAATACGCCCGTAAGCACTACCTAAAAGTTTTGCGGTTTGTTGCGCCCGATAAGATATTTCAGTGGCGCTTTTAACGGGTGCATCGATTTCACCTAGTGGATCTACCATCATTATTGAGCGAATTGATTTTCGCAAATCATCTAAAACTAATTGACCAACATTGAAGTTAGCCCCTGAAGGTAAAACACTTATTGTCGGCCCATTAGGATTACCTGGGTTTGCACTTACTGGTATGTTTGCACCTGGTTCGATTCTAATATTTTCTAAAGATATACTGCCGTCATCCACTACTGTTCTTGGTGCGGCTATAGCTAAATGCGCATTTTTCAAAATAAATTCTTTAGTTTTATTTAAAACTTTTCCGTCAGGTAAAGCATCCAATACTGGGCCTCTGCCATAAACTTCGCCCGCTGACACAGAATATCGCATTGTGACCCACGGAGACGAAATCATATCTCTTTCGACCAAAATATCCTTTCCGTGTAAAACATAATACTTAAATCCGTCGACAGTTTCGGTGATTTTTTCACCCTTACCATCTTTAATCTCAATTCTGTTTCGGGTGATTTTTGCTTTAGTGGTGCATTCAATTAAAGAAATTTTTTCGGTCGGTTTTTCTTTTACTTTGTTTGCTAGTTCGTCGGTAAGTTTTATGTCTTCCCAAGTTTCTTGTAAAAGTTCGCCTTCTAATTGCCATCTTCTGTAATGGGAGCGTATAGACCCATCTACTCCTCGCTCTAAAAACACTTCGGCTAAAGGTATCGCCACAAATACAAATGGGTTATTTAAAGTGCCTTTTTGCATCATCATTGATCCTGTTCCCATAAGCAAGTCTTCCAACACTTCACTAATTTGAGTATCAAAATTTGAAGTATAAATTGCTTGGAAAAAAATGTCTGTGATTTTTTCCAAGCTCGCATTTAATTCGTCTTGGTTCTTAGCTGAAGACGACAATAACGAACCTAGCTTTAAACTTGCAAATTTTTTTTGCGGTGGGAATATCGAACTTTGCAAATTGTTCACTGCTTTTTTCAAAGCGTCTTGACAAGTACTGTCGAATATTTTTCCATCGCTGGTGCTTCGTTTTGTGCCTTCTGTTGGGTTATCGAAAGTTTCTCTGTTTGGCGAAAAAAATTCGTAAGCCTCTTTATAAGTGTTTTTAAAGTTGCTTTTTTTTGATTCAGCTTCTTTAAATCTTTTTAAAATTTGTTCGCCTGTTAATTTCATTGCATTTTTAATTATATGTTCTCGGCAAAAGTGGTCTGCGACGTACCGCCTCATTTTCCGCAATTAAAGTTTGCTCGATTAATTTTTGTTTCTCAACGTCCGATAATTCAGACGGTGGTGCCGCTACTCTGATTGGTTCCAAAACAGACCTGCCTAGTGCCCTTCTGCGTATGTTTCTTAACTTTTCAGTATTCGACATTGCTGTTTGTTCAGTTTTTATGTCTATTTCACGTTGCTGTTGTGCTAACCTATTTTCTTGTTGCTGCGCGGCTTGCACTTGCCAAGACATATCAGGTGCTTTTGGTTTTTTACCCATACTAATTCGCTAATGTTGTTGACACCGCCCCTTCATTTCGGAGTAAGTGTTGGAAGAGCTGATAAGGTGTATATGTAGATTTCCCCGCACCTACCAACTCACTCACAACACTTACACAGGTAAGTGGTACTAATAACTTAGACTTTCTTTTTACACAAGTCAAGTCTTTTTGTAAATACAGTACATTACTTGTCCACATTTTATGATACAAAAATTCTTTACTCACCAAATACATACCAACATAATTTTGAAATGGGTCTACATAAATATACTGTTCGTCGGTGATTTTTTTAAAAACACTAACGTGTCCAAAATTTTTTTTCAAAAACTTTGCGTACCACATATTAGATTTTTCAAAACAAATATAAAAATCGTTTACCATATGCTCCATTTATCTTGTGTTATGTATGTTCTAGCCTCTTGCTTTCTTTTGCCTAAAGTGATTTCTCGATATTCACCAGTTGCCAAACAAACATATTGGTGGCAATCGTGAATATGTGAGTATTTATTTTTATCTGGCTCCTCGCCATATCGGTCGCTCCCAGAAACATTAATTCTTTTGTACTTGTACCCGCCGTTAAACCCTCTCCTTAGATTTGGGCATTTCTTGCCATCTAAAATAAAACTCGGCTCACCATTGACCAACTTGTTTAATCTGCTGATCACACCTTCAATTCTAATCTGCAATTTATTTGACGGTGCGGGCGTCACTTTAATACCTTCCGCTTTAAAAATATCAAAAGCTGTTTTTTGATGCTGATCCTTAAAACCTCCCGATGGGTCACCGTAAAATCTATATTCAAAGCCTGGGTACTCCGTCGCCAATCTGTTTCTTAAAGTTTTGGCAAAATCTTTAAGCGAACAGTCTTCAGAAGTGATTTCCTCCAAAGCCCGCCATTGACCAAGTGCAGTGTCTTGCTCAATAATAGCTGCTGGGGTATTACCAAAATCTAAACCAATGTGTAATGGTCGATTAGCAATTGGTTTAAGATTGAAATGGCAATGGATACTATCTTTATAACTGGTGCCATATACTGGCTTCCCGTCTTGAACAGTACCATACTGCCCGTGGACAAACACATCAATCCACGCTTGGTCTTTACCCGCTACTAAATTCTTATAATAATTTGTTGGCAAATTTTTAATATTCTCCGCCTGCGCACTTAAGCCACTTGGCTGATCAAAAAAAGCCCAATTATTTGGTGTCTCCACTTGAGCTAATTGATACCACCAGTGGTCATCGTCTGGTGGGTTCGTGTCCATAATAACACCAAACCACGTTGGCCAATTTTTCGACGGCACTTTTTCTGGCTTCTCTTTTTTACTTGGGTACCTACCAACCCTACCAGTTGCAGCATCAATAATATTTTTATGAATAAATTTTGCTTCGTTAAACCAGATGCCTGTAAGCTCCAAAGATAGCAACTTTTTCACGTCGTCTGGTCTATCTAACGCCAAAAAAATAATTTCCAACTCGATATCCTGAATTTTCACCTTATGGGTTATCGGCGGTTTTCTATTCATTTTACCAAAAATCCTTTCTGGAAACCAATCCAACCAAGTCTTAATAGTAGTGGTTTCCAGTTCTGGCCCCGTATTTCTGACCACCGCCCATCGACTGCGCCTGACACCATCTGTTGAAGGTGCTTGTTCTCTGGCTCTTTTAAAAATTTCCATACAGCACGCTACCGACTTACCCGACCCTATCGGGCCTTTAATACCTCGCACAAAAGAATCACTATTGTGGAACTCAGCACATATAGGGCTCGCATCGTATTTTAACGAAAATGTTGGCGGTACTGTCTCAGTCATTACGAAAACAAATCAGGTTGACTTGCTTTACCTTTTGCTGCTGGCTTTGATGGTTTTTGGGTACGCTCCACTTCTTGCGGTTCCTGCGGTACAAGTGTGTTTTGTACTGATATATTCTGCGAGCTTGCTTTTGGTGGCACTTCAAACTTAAACTTACTGTTTACATTTTTCCAATAATGAATATGTGTTATAGCTTTTATTTCACCACATACGTGGCATTTACCAAGCAACACATCCGCTGTAGCGGAATTATTACGCCACTCGGCGCCATTATGTTCAGAACAATTCTGACATATCAAATGCACTTCTTTTTCCATTTGCATTAAAATTAAGTTGAATATTACCCTCGCCAGACGGCGAAGGTTCTACGGTTTTTTCTTTTGTTTCTTGTTTTTTACCGCCAGTATTAATTTGAATCAATACTTGTGGCGTCTTAACACCATCGGTTGAATCAAAATTACCAGTCGCTTTCAACATATGACCAGCCATTTGAGCCAAAGCGTTTGCACTCTTACTATCACCATTCTTATAGTTGGTGTGTAAATCTTTTAAAATCTCTATGCCCCAGCCTGCTACGGTTTTTCCGTCCGCCAATACCGCCTGCACATAACAATCTTGAATTTTCTGCAATACTTCCACAAAACCAGGTCTTTTTAACCAACTATAATAAGTGGTTTTAGCCACATCCGATATAGCTAATGCTTGATCAACATTTAAACCATTCTTTTTATACTCTTCCAAAAACAATATTTGGTTCGATGTAAACACTTCGACGGTTTGTGGTATATCGGTTAAGTCGTTTGGCAATTTTTTTAACTCCGTTTTTATTCTTAAATCAAAATCTGTATACCTTTTCTTTTTTTCTGGGGTATCAGACCAAGGTGTTTTCATTTTCATATAAAATAATTTACATTTACCAAACTTTAATGTCAATGGTTTTCCGCCTCACGTTGTCAATTTTTTAAATTGTAAGCTGTTTTAATTCTGAGGGCTGTTTTAATTCTGGGGACCAGGTTAATTCTGTGGGCTGTTTTAATGCTAGGGGCTGTTTTAATTCTGTGGGGGTGGGTGAATAATAGCCAAAAAATGTAGATGC
>JAAOEI010000936.1_pt1 | contig 10962 bp, 24 predicted proteins | sample 7059261 | NCBI WGS metagenome assembly JAAOEI01 (sample SAMN14008812, study PRJNA610033) | viral metagenome | isolation source: viral particles filtered from seawater | place: China: Hangzhou Bay, Yangshan Deep Water Harbour | collected 2017-10-31
TTGATATCTATTAGGTAAAGACTCTACGTATTTCTGAGCTAGTTTAGCTTGTTTACCAGCTTCTTTGTTAAACTTAATATCTTCTCTAATATTCTTTCTTTCTTTTGTTGTTTTTACATATCTTTTTGAAGATTTTAAGTTTTTTATGTCTTCTTTAACTTCTTTTCTATAGGTTGAAATTTCGTTAGGATTAGCATATCTATCACCACTCCCTAAAGTACTACCAATAGGACCATAGTAAGCAGCAGCCATTTTTCGCTGTTTGCCGTATGTGTATCCTTTTTGACCTTTTTCTTTTTTAACAGGATCCATTCCTTTTATTTTATCGCCTTTAAATGGCTTGGAACCACGAGATTTATATATCATAGGAGATTCCCAATCAGATTCTTTAATTTTTTCTAATGGTTTAACTGTATTTGTTTTAAGTTTAGTTATTTTAGGCTGTTCTGGAGCTTCACCTGGACTACCTGGATCAGCACCTGGATCCTTGTACATTTTTGTTACATTCATTGGACCTTTAAATCCAGTCTTTTTTTGCTCCTCGTAATCATGCACAAGTATACGCTCATTTGGTAAGCGACTTTGTTTAAAAGACTTATTAGATGGAGCATTGTAGAAACTCTCTAACTCTGATCCAGATAACTCCTTCTTACCATAAACAGACATCTCTTGCTCTTCAGTCATATCTTCAAGAGTTCCTTTTGCTTTTCTTGTAGGTTTACTTTTTAAGAATTCGTCATATGCAGCTTTTTGTTTGTCGTAAGACGACTTAGCCTCAGACTTTTGTTTGTACTCAGAAGATGCCTTACTGTAAGACTCTTGAGCCATTTTGTTTCTCTTTGAAGTTTCAGCTATATCACCCTTTCTGGCAAATGTTCCAACAAATGGATCGTCGCTAGGACCACTTATCCTTACTTGTTTTAAATCATCAAGAGCCTTAGCTACATCTTGCCTTCTAGTAGGTATAGTTGGTATCTCTCTTGTTTTGTTTGGTGGGTCACCCATCATCATTTTACGACCCGTTCTCATTAATGCCATAATAACATAATTTTAAAAATTAACAAATTGAGATGAAACTCATTGTCTAAACCTTCCTCAGCCTTGTAATACTCAAAACCAACATTAAGGCCGTAAGGCATACTAAACTGTAGAAGTACCGTCATCCGTTCCTCCACCTCTTATTATTTATAACGCCAGGATTTTCTGGATTAATTTTTCTGTTTGTTTTTACTTTTGTAGTACCGTTTTTAGTAACTGTCACAGTTTTTACTGGAACCTCATTATAAAACCTTGTAGGCAAACCAGAAGGAGTTTTTTTAATAGGTCTGAATGGATTAGGAATTGCTACAAACTTATTAGCTGTAGTACGTTCAACAGTCTTTATTTTTTTATCGTTTGGCATGACTTTATTTTTTGTAAAGATAATGAATTATTTTTTATACGATCTAAGTTCTTCTTGATCGTGTTCTTCCGTTTGATGTGTTTTTTAACCACGACTAATTGTTTTTTGTTTGACTGTTTTACCTTTTTTAACTACAGTAACATCTCTAAATGTTTTCTTTACACCAGCATCAGTGTATGAGTAATCTCTGATTGTTTTGGTCTTCCTAGGAGTTGTAATAGTCTTGGTAACATCAATGTCACCAGCCATCCAAGGAGCCTTTACCTTACCTCCCTTACCATCACTTATGTACGTGTTGTCTTTTACTGTTACCTTTCTTTTGCCAGGCATATCTTTTTTTTGGTAAATATACGGAATTTTTGGGTAATACCCCCATCTGGCGCGCCAGCCCGATCGACCGAAACGACTTGAAAATCGATAGGGGGGTATGCATTTCGGAAAGTTCGGTCGGACTTTTTGGCTTTTTGCCTAGCGACCTGCCTACCTGCCTACCTGTACGCTACGCGCACGTGTGTAGGGGTGGGTGTGCTTGTGCGCGGGGGTGGGGTGGTGTGTTGTTATCTGATACCAATCCCCCCTGCCTTAAAATCGCTCGACAAACTTGTATTATAATTTGCATTATGTTAAATAGACCAACCGACCAATCGTTCAATCGTCCGTCCGTTCTACGTTTCAGCTCGATTGATTGGAGGGGAGGGGTTACCCCGCCTTGTAATCTTACTTCACAAATGAATTTACTGCAAAATAATCTAAATCGATCCCAAACCCAATACCAATAAGACTTTGCCAGTCATTACAGCCTTCTCCAATGGTGTCGTAACTACGTATAAACACTTAGATCCTTCTACGTATTAACACGTATTTTTCATAAGAACTAAAAAAAAAGTGTTGTCATTCGAGAATATTGCCGTTACTTTGTTTCAGAATCAACGACCAAACGTGGTCACATAGTTGGACTGAGACCGCGAGTCTAATAAAGCGAGGTGCGAAAGCAATAGCACTCTAAAATACACCGCACGGGATAGGCTAACCCGTTGAGCAAAGAGCCACTCCCCCACCGAGGGTACTAGTATCGGCACTGAAGCTTACAGGAGATTGAAGCAGAGATAAACCGCAGTGATGCGCCATACTCAAAGTCAAGAAGTCGAAAAAGCCGTGAAAATCCATAACCAAAGGGAGGACGCGAAAAATCTGAGGGTGGTAGTGCCCCCTACCGAGGGTGATTCGGTATTCGTTTTTGGTATAGCGCGTTAAACCATACTTCCACCAAAAAAACTTAGCCGTTGTTAGAGTGACTAATTTATGTGAGCGATACACACAACGGCACTAACCATTTAAATTTATAGCCATGAAAGTAGTATTTGCAATTTGGACAAGCAGTTTAGCATTTGGTGTTTTGTTCGGTATTGGATATGCCGTCTACCAAATTATAACAGGTCACGTTCCACCGATTTACATTTAGGTTAACTGATGAGAATTTAGTATTCGAAACGGCATTCACAAGATGCCGTATTAACCATTTAAACATAGAAATCATGTTTGGAGTAAGAAGAAATTTAGGAGCAGTAAACAAAGGTTTTTTGCAGATACACGAATTGGAAAGCAAGTCTAAGATAAAATCGGGTAGCAAGGATATCTTGGTGAATCCTTCTACTCATATGATTATCATGTACGGATGCTACTTGCATAACTCTAGCACAAGAGCAGAGAAGATTAACAAGGGTGAGATACACAAGGAGAGATGTGCTTGGATATCTTGCGAGAGATACGAGATTGTTGAGTTTTCTGATGTAAACGGAGACGAGATATCTTACAATCCAAGAGTCAATCCGTTCTTCTCTTTGAACGGCAGTAATGTAGATAAACAAACATTCGATTTAATAGTAACTAACGGAGTAAAAATCTTTAAAATTTAACGTCATGGGATTCTTTAGCTTTAAAACACAAGACACGAACAGGTCAATTGCTAACATTCATTCTTCAATGGAGACTATGAAGGTAGTATTAATGGACAACAAGGGTAACACTTGGACTGAACATGAGTACAACGGGTATGGTGAATTCGGAGGGAAAGACTACTACGAGTTAGTAGCTGAGATGAACGGCAAATCAACACGAGAGGAAGGGATAAAGATATCATTCAGCAAGGGTGATTGGATATTCCCAAACATCGTTGAGGACGCAGACGAATGGACATGGAGAAATGAACAGCCTTCTAGATGTGAATATCAAGGTTTCTTTTACTCCATGTGGATATAAAGTAACTAATACTAGGTTAACTGACGAGGTCTCAATGACCGAAACGGCACACCAAAGATGCCGTCTTAACCAATTTAATTTAATAGCCATGAGTACAAAAATCTTAAAGATTGAAGGGAACTTCGAGGTATGGGGATTCTTTCTAAACGGAACATTAGTTAAGACTAAGAGATTATTAATTCCATTCAGAGCGAGATGATACTAGTATTTTTTAACCATCGTAGAGAGCAGATAATCATCACGAAGGAATTTGAGAACGAACAACATTTTAATAACTACGTAGCTTACATGCAAAAGCGTTACGGCTACCAATTAGACGAAGTATATGAGCAAAATACCTAACAACGTAGGTTTCAACAGGACGATTGGAACTACAAGACGATTAACAATTCGAGAGCAATTAATTCGCAACAAGCAATTCGTTGGCATCAACGAAATCATTCATCCTATACATGGTAAGATTATCGTGTCTCACGAAAAAATTGCCAGTCTCTTAGAGTTTGACGAAGGTCACTTGATTAGATTCAAGGAGAGTATGTTTACCAAAGGTTAACTGACGAGATTTAAATAATCGAAACAGCACTCCAAAGGTGCTGTCTTAACCAATAAACAAATAGAAATCATGAATGCAAAAGAATTTATTGACAACGAAGTAAGAGTAGTTGTACAGGACATCGAAGATATCTCAAAGATAGTTGGTATTCAAAGCAATGAATTTAATGGTGACCATCAAAGCGAGATGACATTGCTATGGAATATTAGCGTACTAAAGGGAAAAATAGAGGAGTTAAAAGAATTAATTAATTACAAATCAAATAAAAAATAACAGCCATGAAAGAAATTAGAGTAGAATCAAAGGTAATGGACATCTTAAAAGTAACAGAGCATGATGACGTTAAAAAAATAACGATATTCATGCCGAAAACAGGAGCCATATCATCCAATCAAACAATTAGTTTTTACACCAACCAATCATTGAATTTAAATTTAGATTTCATCGACATTAAAACAATTGATAATAAGCAGTTGTCCATAAATTCAGACCATATTATATTGATTGAATATGGTAGATTGATTGAACTACAAAATGGATTTGCTTTCTTTATGAGCAAGGAAGAAGGATACAAAATAATGGCGCAAGGTAATTACGGATACACTTTGCCCGACACACAAATAAATAAATAGAAATCATGAAAAAATTTGCAAGACGTTGCGATGCTACAGGACGTGGCATGAACGAAGGATATGTAGTAGGTGATGGAGAACTATACTTCTCTGAAAAAGAACACCTGTTAGAACACTTGAGAGGACTTGATTGGGTAGATGCTAACGGCAATCGTTCAGCAGACCTAACGGATGATGAGGACATCATGGAGTACTTCTACAACGAGGATTACTACTACTACACCGAGTGGGAAGAGATAGACGATGAGGATGAAACATCAACAATTTTTATATCTAAAAAGATAGAGGTTTTAAATTACAAGTACAATGGTACATGGTATGAAATCCATGTTGATGCTACTGAAGAAAGATTTATAATCGATGTTTTTGCAGAGAAAGGAAAAATAACTGAAGAATTAATGAATCACTTTGAAAATGTAATTAAAGAGATATGAAAACTTACCAAGATACCAAAAAAGAAATACAGGAAGGTGATACATACTTTGCTGTTGAAATAAATGTACTTCCTATCGCAAGAAAAGAAGATAAATACCATGCTCATATATCAATGTCATGCTTTGACGAGCAGTCGGGAGATTCAGTTATGTTTGAGCACCTTGAAAACGCCATCCTTCATTGCATGGAAGATAATTTTTTTACTGGCGTTAGCTACTCGGATTACAGAATGAATAATATTATATTTTTAAGATGAATACAATAGACAAAATAATTGCATACGAGAGCGGGATGCTTGATGGTGCAGAGATGGTATACATGTTCGCTGAACTTGTAAAAAATGGTAGCGCATGGTCGCTACAAGGTCATTACGGACGGATGGCATCCCGACTAATTGAGGTCGGGATATTAACCAAGGATGGTGACATAGATGAAATGAGAGCAATAGAGTACGGAATTAATATGTAGAAACCATGAGAAATACAATAAGCAAGAAATTCATAATTGACTACATAACTAGCAATTACGGAGCAATGAGACACGACATCTATAGAATGTATTATGCAATAATAGATACTGCTAAACAATACAAACTAAACAAGAAAGATTTGTTCTTCTACATAATTGAACGAAGGGAAACAATACCAATGGCAACTAGCTATGGTTTTGACACGGCATACGGAAGAGAAATAAGAAATTCATTCAGTAACAACTATTACAAATGACACCAAGACAATTTATCCATAAGACGTTAGGTCACCATGTGACAAACGGCAAGGGTATAGAACCATTATTAACTAAATACGCAGAATACATGATTAATTTATTTAAATTCAGCCAGTCACTACACCAAACGGGACGTTCGGTAAGTGAAGTAAACTACACGTCAAGATACACGACTCTTGATCAAACCAAACAATACATCTGTCTATCGATCGATGACATCGAAGCTAGGGTGCGGGCATTCATCCGACAGCACGGCATGACGACCGACATGTTGTTCGGTGAGTTCGATGGGGAGGTATTAAAGCTTTCCGTTCTGACTTGTCACAAAGACAAACGGTCAGCCTTATTCTTCGGCATGTTTAACAGCCAACCAATCGTTGACACTAACACGATGATTGTGACTTCTCTACCAACGCCTCAAGTAACAGGCACTAACACGCAGAGAATCAGCTACATAAATTATGTCATTGACAACCTGTGTTGACTTTATGTTAAGTTTGTGTCGACTTTTTTCGACCTAACTTACACATTATCAGTCAATTAACCATTTTAGTGTTAACTTTACGACTTTTAGTCCCTAGTGGTAGAAATTTTTTTTCTACTACTATATACTACTATATCTATATATATATTACTTTTTTTTTAAAAAATAGAAAAAAGTTGTAAAGTTAACACTTTCCTTATAAACACTAGAAAAAGTTAACACAAAGTCGTAATAAAGTCAACACAAAACCCAAAAAGTCAACACTATGAACGAACTAATAAAATTTACAATCGAGAATTTAGGTCTGAGTCACATAGAGTTCAAACCTAATCCAAAAATACTTGGAGGGCGTTTAATACTACGCACCAAGTACGACAGCCAATTGGTCAAACGATATGCCCATCGGTCTGAGATAGACAACCTAACTGGCGAAATAATAATTAAATTTACTAATGTAAAAATCATACTATGCTAGAACAAATTTTTAAGGACATCTTCATGGACACCATGGAGAGGTTAAGGGAGATGACTCCAAGCGACAGGCATGACGTCCTGTTGTCAGCTTATGACTCAAGGCAGAGAGAGAGCTTCATTCAGATGTTAAACGAGCTATCTGAGTGTGCCTTAGACCTTGAGTACTATGAGATATGTGCAACCATAAAAAAGATAAAAGATGAAGAACTATCAGTGGTGGACTAACTTCAATTGGGAGTTATACATGCAAGTAATAAAAGCGAAAAATGAAAACATATAACGTAACGACCGATACCAATGACGTTATAAAGGTAACGACAAGCAACATAGACGAGACGATAGAGATGCTGTCATCTATGCTTGGCGTAGTCATAATAAGTTATGAAGAATCGGTTGTTCAAATACCTATAAGACCATGGGAAATATCATCAAATTAATTTTATTCTTAGCAGTACTATATTCTGCTTCATTTGTTTTACTTATAACTTTAATCTTATGTTTAAATCGATTATTTTAACGGTCGCTATGATGACCGCGCCATTTGTTGCCGATGCGCAATGGATAGCACACAAAAAAACCTTCAAGAAAGTTAACGAACACACTCTTGTATCAAAAAATTTCTCTCATAAGTATGTCAGAGGAATGATTATAATATTGTTAAACAGAAATAGCTTTTGGTTAGACACGATGATATTCGACTCTAAAGGTCCTGTATTTTTCTACCATGCATGGGAGACATCAAGCGAAGTCAAAACAATGGCTGTTGTGAAGAATGAAAACAATAGATACGACATCTACCTATTTCACCATCCAAGAGAGGAGAAATTTTATTTCACTGCTGATGGAATTAACTACGGATACTTACCATGATTAAGGCTTGGGATGAACTAGAGAGAACCGTCTCATTGTTTTGGACAGGAGACGAAGACAACCCAACGACAAGATGGTATCTTGACATGGGTGTAAAGATAGAGCGCTTTGAGTCAGATGGTCGCATCGTCATACACGACACCATGACAAACAGCGAGAAGTACAGGCTGATTAACGATGCACAAGAGTACTACTTCACTGAGTATGGTTGGTATGTAGGCTGTCTAAAGGTAAACATAGACGCCATTGAGGAGCGTATTGACTGGCTACATCACTGCATAAAGTATGCTGATGACAAAGAGTCAATAGATAAGCGAATAAAAAAATATTCCGACAAACTGTTGGATTATAAACAAAAGTTAAATAAATTTGTATAAAATTATGGCACACTGGAGAAATTTAATGAAAGACAACAAGTACCTCGGAGCATGGGACTTGGAGGTAAATGGGAAGTACGAACAAAAGTTAGTAACGATCGACAAGATATACCAAGACACCTTTGTTGGTGAGATGGGTAAGGAGGACAAGGTCTTCGTAAAGTTAAAAGAGTTTGACAAGCCTATGGTTTGCAACCGATCAAACTTTAAAAGGCTAGAGACGTTCTTTGGATCTTTCGACTTTAACGACTACTTAAACAAGCAGATAGTCTTGTCAACCGAGAAGGTAAAGAGTCCTCAAGGCATGGTCGACGCGCTGAGATTCAGCACACGTCCATTGCCTAAGCTACCTCAACTGCCAGACGATAAGCTTGATAGTGCAGTCAACGCAGTAAAGGCAGGCTCTACGTCAATAGAGAAGATACAAAAGCAGTACAGCCTAACGGCCGAACAATTAAAAGCTTTGCAAGATGTTTAGGTGTTCATCAGCGTATCCCCTGTTTTTAGGGGACGCTGGCATTACGGCAAAACAACAGGAGACACTAGACGGTCTACTTGCAAAGATAAAGTTAACTGAGAAGCAAGCGATACTACGTGATGAGTTGATAGCAAAGCGTGACGCTCCATATGAGCTGTCTGCTGGAGCTAGGACATTGATCGAGGAAGCTGTTGAGGAGGAGCTGTGGGGATACAAGCCATCGTTCAGCAGTCGTGAGACTACAAAGGGCATCATGGTTGAGGAAGATTCTATTGAGCTGTATAACCGACTAAATTTTACGAGCTATACAAAGTCAGATTTGTCTCTATCATACAAGGGTATACTTAGTGGTCATCCCGACATAACTAACGATGAGACGAGAGTTGTGATAGACATCAAGTCACCTTGGTCTAAGAAGACGTTCCCTAAGACTGTTGAGAAGGCACGTAACCCACAGTACGAATGGCAGGTCAAACTATATTTATTTATGTTGACAAAGCAGACAGGTGTTCATTGGAAATACGGTCGTATTGCGTACATGTTGGTAAACACGCCAGAGGAGTTAATACCAGAGAGTGAGAACGACAGCCTACATTACATGGACGACCTTGCTGACAATCTGAGACAAGTTATAGTTCCAGTTGAGTTGACTGAGGACGACATAAAAAAGATAGACGAGCGACTAGATATCGCTGTTAATTACGCTAACAAATACAGAGAGAGATGGACATAACAAAAGAATGGTTACTAGACCAAGGCTTTACTGAGCTAACAGGCGATAGATATGAGTTTAAATACGAGCCAACACTAAGCATAACGGTCGAGAATAGGGCCAGATCAGAGCGTGGTCTTAACGACGGTGAGGACGAGGGCAGAGATAGTGGCTCTGCTGAAATTATTAATTAAAATCAAATAAAGTATGAGTAGTTTTAAAATGAAGGGAGTTGTCCACAAGGTAGGACAAACGATGATTGTGAGCGAGAAGTTCTCAAAGCGCGAACTTGTGATGGTTGACAACAGCGATGCCAACTATCCGCAGTACGTTAGTTTTGAGTTCACTCAAGACAAGACAAGTTTACTTGACAACGTAATGGAAGGTCAAGAGATCGAGCTGTCGTTCAATCTGAGAGGTCGTGAGTGTACATCGCCAGCAGGTGACGTTAAGTACTTCAACACCTTACAAGGTTGGAAGATTGAGGGAGAGGCTCCAAAAGTAGAACAAAAACAAGATGACGCATTACCTTTTTAAACGCTTAATAGCACAAAGTACAAGTGCCGAGCAGGGAGCGGAGCCTGCTACACGCCCCCCTGTGGTGAGATAGCCACAGGCCCAGTTCCAGGGAAGCATACCGTAAGATCTGCTCACTAGTCCTGGACTTCTCTGTATCGGGAAATTGGACGTGTCCTTATAACTGATACAACCCCCTAGTAAGACTATCTGATCAATAGGCACTGCTAGGGGTTCATTAAATGGTGAGTTGGCGGAATAGTTTGCACGTTCGAATCGTGCCCTCACCACAAATTTGTTCATGGTGGACAACAGTTAGGGTTCTGTGGTTAGCCCCCACATAGGTAAAAACTCTAGGCAGATGGGTGTGGCCAGTCTGTCTTTTTTTTTCTAAATCAAAAGATATGTATAAAAAAGGAGAGAAAGTTTACATCATCAAGCTAATTGATGATAAGCGCTACTTCGACAAGTACGAGGTGGTGAGCGTTGAGGACGCTAAAGATAACGGCTGTTGGTTGACAGGTATCAATCAGCTTGGCAATCAGACAACCAGATGGTACAACAATTCTGAATTTATAAAGTCAGATAGTATTGTCGAGTCACTGGTCAATCAATTGAGAGATCGATCGGCTGTTGGGATGGCGAAGTACAATACGAATTTAGATCGTAATGACTTAACCATAAAGGAGTGGGTTGAACATGCCAAGCAGGAGGCCATGGATCTGGCGTTATATCTTGAAAAAATAAAAAGTATGTTATGAATCACGAAAGATTTAGCGACATAGCGGCCAAGGTGTGTATAATAATAATAGCAATATATACGATATGTTTAATTTTAAATGTAATACTATGAAAACAGCAGTAGAATTTTATATTATGGAGCAAACAAAAAATGAATTAGACTTCATTAAAGAGTTAATAACATTGGATGAATATAAGACAAGGCAGAGAAATTTAAAAGGCCAAGCCAATAAAATGTTTGAGGAGCAGATAATAGACGCATACCAAACGAGTCACATATCAATGATGACAGCAGAACAATAC
>JAAOEI010000937.1_pt1 | contig 10960 bp, 17 predicted proteins | sample 7059261 | NCBI WGS metagenome assembly JAAOEI01 (sample SAMN14008812, study PRJNA610033) | viral metagenome | isolation source: viral particles filtered from seawater | place: China: Hangzhou Bay, Yangshan Deep Water Harbour | collected 2017-10-31
CGATGACCGATCATCTTGCAGGATCAATGGACAAGCAGCGGGAGGAGCTAAAGGCGTCGTTGACGAAATCGGCTGGCGTTGTTGCGGATGCAGCAGAACAGGATCAAATCGCTAAGCCTGCCGCAAAGTCGGAACAGAAAACAGAGGGACCAGCGGCACTACTGAAGGGCAGCGGCTCGGCATTGTCGGCAATCTTCGGTGCGGGTCGCAAAGCTGATGATCGAACTGCGAAGGCAACTGAAACAACGGTCGCTGAACTGAAGAAACTCAATAACAACGTGCTCAAGCTCAACGGCGGCGACGGGGCTGTCGGAGGTGGAAAGATATGAGCATCGTTTTGTTTGAGGAAATGTGGCAGGACCGAGGGGCCGAGTCGGCTGGAATAGACGATTCAACGGCGACTCGGCAATGGCGGGTTGTGACTAACGACAAGACGCACGATGCAATCTATGTCATCACGTATGGTCTATCGGCTGGCATTCTTCCGCAGTTATACGCACCACTGCCAACGAACGCCTACCTAACCGCAAGGCGTCTACGTGCGGACTCGCAGAGCGAAACGCCACTTCATTGGATCGTCACGGCAAGTTATTCGTCCGCTCCAGTATCAAGCGAAGAGAAAGACAAGGAAGAGAATCCCGATCCACTGAACCGAAAAGCGAAGTTTCGCTGGTCAACGAATCTTTATCGGGAAGCAGTCGAGAAAGATATCGAAGACAACGCGATACTGAACTCTGCGGGCGACTACTTTGACCCGCCGATTGAACGAGATAGGTCAAATTGGGTGCTCACCGTCACTCGCAATATGACATCCGTTCCCGCATGGTTGCTGGATTACAACAACTGCCCGATAAATGAGTCATCCTTCACGGTTGATGGCATTACCGTCGAGGAAAAGAAGGCACGACTGACCACAATCGATATTGGCGAAGAGCAAATCGAAAACAACGTCAAATATCGCGTCCTGACGATGCAAATCGAGTTCAAAAAAGAGGGCTGGACGGCGAAGATACTCGACCAAGGGTTGCGAAAACGAACCGATCTGGCTGGCGGATGGAAGCAAGTTCATATCGAGGTCGAAAACGACAACGGCGAGCTCTCAAAAGTCACTTCGCCGGTCATGTTGGACGGCGAAGGCGGCGTACTCGATCAACCGTCACCAGATACTGCCGTTTTCTTGGATTACGAACTATACGAAGCAAAAGATTTCAGCGTATTGCCGCTGACGTGAGGTGATATATGGCGACTCGCACTTGGATCGGCAACGCGGTTGCAACTAAAGACGTCTGGACGATCACTGTTGCCAATACTTGGGCGACTGGCGACACGGGAACAATCACAATCAACGGGAAAGACCTCGTTGTGACAATTGGCTCGCTGGTCACGACGGCACAGGTGGCAACCACGCTCAAGGAAGCGTGGGAATCCGGGACATTCACCGACACGACGGCCAGCAAGATTCCGCAAGGCGGCGGCACGTCTATACCTGAGATGGCTGAACTCACAGCAACCGTGAGCGGGTCAACTGTCATCATCACGGCAGATACGGCGGGAGTGCCTCATACGATAAGCGTAAGTGAATCGACGGCGGGAAGTGGTACGCTGTCAATCACACACACGACAACGGCAACCGGTCCGAACTACTGGAACAACGTAGACAATTGGGCGGAAGGTTCAGTACCGACAACCGGCGACGATGTTGTAATTGATCGGCCAGTTTCAATTCTGTACTCACTCGACAACAACGCGGACACACTGACGAGCTTGACGATTGGCGAGCGGTTTTCAGCATCAAGCTACATCGGCCTGCCGTTTCGCACATCGACCGGATACGAGGAATATCGCGAAGATCAACTCAAGGTTGGAGCGACAACAATCACGTGTCGAGGTGCGAGCGGTCGCGTCAAGATTAACACCGGATCGGCACAAACGACGGTTCATGTCTTCTCGACGGGAACTTCCACAGACACAAGCCGAGCGGCCTTTCAGTTCGTTGGCACTCACGCCAGCAACGCTGTCAACGTCTACGCGGGCGATGTTGGTATCGCTGCAAACGACGGCGAAGCGGCAACGGTCGCAACACTCAAGCAGACCGGTGGAACGCTTGTCTGTGGAACTGGTGCGACTCTGACGAACGTCACCAAAACGAGCGGCACACTCACCGTTCGATCATCAACAACAACGCTACTCAGCAACGCAGGAACGACCACAGTGAGCGGCGGCACACAAACGCTACTGACGGTTGGTGCGGGAACGTGCAATGTTGAAGGATCAACTACAGTGACCACGCTGCGTCAAAGCGGCGGGACTGTGACGGCTGGCGTAAACGTGACGCTGACGACTGTGGACAAGAGCGAAGGAACGATAACGCTGAACAGCGGCTGTACGACATTCACCAGCGAAACGGGTGACGCGACGATCCACGCGGGCAACATCACGACGGCGAACGTCTACGGCGGAACTCTGTACTACGGCGGGACGGGCACAATCACGACGCTAAACGCCAGCGATTGCACTCTCGATTTCAACAACAACACAACGGCTGGTTGTACGGTCACGACGCTCAATGTCACTGCTCCAGTCACGATTAACGACGCGGCACAGCGGCTAACTGTCACGAATAATCTGCCGATGCCTCATGGTGTCCTCGAATATCGAGCGAACTGATGCCGATCTACGGTTTTGAATCGCAGGATGATTTCAACCGGGCGAGGGACGTCATTCGCACGGTCGAGGGGAAGCGTGTTGACCTGACACGGACCAAGCGAGCGAGGTATCCGGCGACGGGTAGCGGCGGCGGTGGTTTGCGTCCATACATTATCACGCAAACTGGCGGCGAAAATCTGGCATACGTCAGGCCGAATAGTGCGTTCAACTGCAAGCCAAAACAGGATGCAGTAGACATCATCGATACACCGGATGACATCATTGTCGTCGGTGACTTTCTTTCGGGTGCCGTGTTCACCGGCTGTCATGTGATGGTGCAACGCGGAGCGACGAACTACGCGATTGCGGGCAGCATGGGCGAACAGTTCTTCGCGGCGGCCGTTGATGCAATCGCAGCAGACGATGACGGTGACGTAGAGATTCAATACCTCGACGCACTGGACGCTCAACAGTTTCTCACAGTTATCGCACACAACTACACAGCACGCGGCATCGCGGCTGGGACGCAGGTTATTGCGTCAATCGTTTCGTTTGAGTGGTGCATTTTTGAGGTGCTGTGCTGATGGCTGGCAGACACCGAAAATGTGGATGTGACTCACGAGACGACGGCGAATTCGTGCAAGATGTCGCGACATTCAATCCGCTCTGTTGTGAGTCATGCGGTGTAACGCCACCACCGTGCTGCTACGTGGCTCATTTCGGATGCGTTATCAGTTGCGATGGCGAACCGTTCACTTCCGTGCTGGCGGCCGGGGCGACAAATGACCCTGAAGCCACAGCGGGAGATGTGTTTCTACGTGTCATCTGCGAGTTTGAAAACAAATGCGTTTACGCCTCAATGCGAGCTGACAGCCACGCTGATCCCGGGTTCTCGGATGGCTGCACATGGACGCATCGCGAGATCGGCTACAACCCAAGCGACTCGGTCGCTTGGCAGATGGATATCGCCGATCTTTCGGCAGTCACGCTGACCTACACGTTCGGGGTCTGGGACGGGACTGTGGTGTATACATGCAACGACGACTTTATTTGCAACGCGGCCAACACATTTACTCTCACGACAAACACAACAGGATGCGTTCAATTTCCGAATTATCTGTGCGTAACACCGAAGTACGCTCGTGACGTGTGGTGTGCTGAGCGTGCGTTCGAGAGTAATTATCCAACATGTCCTACAGATGTGACGGGTGAGGTGGAACAGGTCGGCGACGGCGGATACGCGGATCGATTGGATAGGTGTAGTTGCTGCGATCCCGGCTGCGATACGCTGCCGGGTCAGCCTTTGTTTTTGTCGTGCGGTGAGTGCAGCGAATCAACAACCGTGATACCAACAGTTGGCGGCGGCAACGGGCTTGATGGTGTCTCATCTCCGAGCGGTCAAACGTATGGAGCGTGTGCCACGTTGTGCGGCAAGGAACTGTGCGGCAACTGGTACTGCTCGTCGGGTCAATGGAAACTCGACGGCTACATCGACGGCGTATTCTGCGGCACCGGCGATCTGACTCACGAGTGCTGCCCGTTGTCGCTCGGGACGACGACGCTGAGCGGATGCAGTCCGAGCGGGTGCGATGTGTGTGTTGGGCCAGACTGTGGAGTGCCGACGGACTGCTGCCCTGATGATGACATCCCAACAACGCTAACGGCATCGTTCGGGCCGAACACCGAAACGCCAGGATGCGACGAAGGAACAGCAGAGGGAACGAGCCTTAGCCTAGTCTACGACTCTGCGAATGACTGGTGGGATGGGTCGGCCACAACTGACACCGGCAATCTAGGATTCCGCATTTGGTGTGATGCCGGAACGTGGACGGGCGAGCCTCGCTGTAACGGATCGGCTGCGAATAGCCCGTCGCCATTGACGCTCGTTTCGTGCAATCCATTCGAGGCGACAGCTACCGCGACGTTTGGGGCATCGTGCGGCGGTTGCCATGATGGTGCGACTGAAATCACGCAAACGTATTTGATAACAATCACGGCGTAGGCTGAGCATGTTGAGCCTCGTAATCTTCAAGCTCTTCTTTCGTGGGCCATCCGCTTTTCTCCGCGAATGTTCCATCATTCCAAGCGGACAGTGGAATTCCATTTTCGCCATAGAACTCCATTGATCGAATGCCAGCGACAATCACTGAGGATAAGGCAATGACGGCAACGACAAGCAACGAAGGCGACATGGAACCGAGTGCGAATCTCATTGAATCAACCTTTCCTGAATGTGAACACCTAACCGGACGCAAGAAGCAAATCTGCCGCAATGAGGCTGACCTACCACTCGACGGACCGCATTCTGTCAATGCTTATCGGCAAGCGTGGGGACTGCCGCCACTTGGGGACATCATACGCACAAACGAGCCGTCTGGATCAAGCGGAATCCTACAACGTGTGGCAAGTTTCGCGGGAGTCATGCTCGACACGGCGAAACGCGGGCGGTTGCTGAGTGAACCGGAGATTGCCGAGAGACTCGCGATTTGCAAAACGTGCGAGCATTTCACGGGAAAAGGTTGCTCAAAATGTGGTTGTGCGTGCAACAGCGAGCGGAAGCTGATGAACAAAATCGCCCATCATGCGGCGGAGTGTCCCCTAAAAAAGTGGACTGCAAAATAAATTTCTTCCGCAAGCCAGCCAACGGGTTGCGACTCGCCACAATCAACCTGGCACATTTTTTCGCTGGACAACCTACATAGGTTATGTAAAATACATCCGCCGACGACGCAACAAACGAAAATGACGGAACGAATGATGAAAACAGACGACACTGAACGACTCAACTTCTTCATCCCGCGAAAGTGGCGAGACGCAATCAATCGCGTTCGCGGCACGTTGACGATTTCCGAGTTCGTTCGGCAGTGCATTCTCGACAGGATTGATCCTAAGCGGAAACTTCCGGCGATGCGAAAGCCGGGTCAAACTGACTGACGGCACGAGGCTGTCACAAGGACGCGGCATGACGCTGCTCGCCCACGGACGGGCGATTCTTCAACTCACAGGCAAAAACGACAGAGAAGGTACGCACATGAGCAACCCAGATACGGTCGGTCCAATTGCGGTCATCGCGGCTGGAGTCATTGTGTACGCTATCGGCTGGCTATTCGGAGGGTGCGACGAATGACTCAGCAGCAACTAGCCGAGCAGATGCAGGAACTGATCGACTTTCGGGACGTGACGCTTGCGGATGCGTTGTGCGGCGAATTGGAGTTCGTGCAACAAACGCTAATGACGAACGAGGTCATCACAGACGCACTCGGTCAAGAGTGGATGCCAGAGGTGATACACGCCAAGCATCGCGACGGCGAAGGAAATACGACTCCCGTCAAATTCAAGGCTCGTTGGATTCGCTACTCAGTGGAGATCGACGAATGAAAGACCAAGCAATCATTCGACCGATGGACAGGGCCGACTTGTCCGACTTGCTCGTGATAGAGGGCGAGGATGGATGGACTCGCGACAACTTCGTTCAGGCTGAGTTGGTTCTACACGCGAAAACGGTAGTGGTGGACATCGACGAACTGGCCGTATCGTTCATGACGATTCGATACGACCGACCATGTATCGAGATATTGAACTGCGGTACGCGGCGTTCATATCAACGCAAGGGGCATGCGAGGAGGCTGATCGAGGAACTGATTCGCAACCTGCGGACGGAGACTAGCTTTCACGCAATCAAAGCGGTCTGCGGAGTCGAAAACTTCGAGTTTCGCGGACTCATGCAAGCCTGCGGGATTCACGAGATACACGCACCAGTTAAAGGCTATTACGAGGATGGCACAGACGGTGTGCTGTTCTGTCTCACAAAGGAATCACGCCAGCCATCCCGCTAAGTTTTCGACCGGGTCGGTTGGTTTTGGGCGTGCTGACAGACCACGTGTGAAAAGTCTGTCGCTTTATATGCGAAAGGCAAACGCAATGGCGAGAAATAAAACATTGGCAATCGATAGCATTCATGCGGCAACGAGATCACTGCGGGAGTGGTCGCAAGGCCAAATGGGCCACAACCCAGAGAACGCTGAGGCATGTAAAGACATAGAATCGGCCGCAGTGTTAATTGAACAACTTCGCGACGTTATCCGTCACTGCTGGATTCATTCTGGATGCAAAAATTGCGGACGCATTCACATGGGAGAGCAGCAAGGAAAGCTATATGACGAGATTGTGTTAACTGCAATTTGGGATGGAAGCTAGACCGTAGATCAACTGGTAGATCGCCGCTGCCACCTTCGTGCAACAGGATATGTGTACACGGAGCACGATAACAAGAGCAGCGGAAGTTGGCGGTTCAAATCCGCTCGGTTTAGCAAAACGAACCGGCATCGTGGACAGTGACACGACCCAGAAACCGTAGGGGCCATGTTTCGTAATGGGTGGCGAGTCGGTGCAATTCCGACCCGGTTCGGCTGTTTGGCCACGCTCGCAGACCGTGGGTGAACGTTAACCATTAATCGGATGAATCAATGGACATTCAGCGACTCAGGAATTTGACAACCGGAAGGTTACACACAGAAGTTGGGCACATTTACGAGGACTTAGAATACATCATCGGCGAAACGGGGCTGATGACTCACATGCTGCCCAATGTGTGGCGAGCGATTGAACCGTGGCTGAAGGAACAGGTTCAGGACACCAGGTTTTGGGACGACGAGTACGACACAACGCATGTTGGAGACTTCCCGCTGCGAGCGATGACGGCAGAGGAAAGCCGTGCGGCTCGTGAGCGTTATATGGCGTTGCCGAGTCCGTTGTCTGGCAAGTCGGTCATTGCTGTGACTGTATGAACACACACAACGGCGGTTGTGTACGGTAAACGCGAAACGGACACACGTAAAACGGAGGCAAGGATGCTGGTTCTAAGTAGACGCGAAAACGAATCGCTCATCATCGGCGACATCACGATAACGATCTGCCGGATACGCAACGGAGCGGTCAAGATCGGCATAGAGGCACCGAGATACGTGCCCATCATTCGGGCGGAACTGCGAGACGAGGAGGATGATGCAGATGAATAAATCGACGGCGGTCATCGTGATTACAGACGACGGAGAGACGCTGCATTCGTTTGTTCACGGATGCGGTATCGCCGGAGAGTTGGCCGAACAAATCGCGGGCATCGTCAATGCAGTGTTGAACGATCCAGAGTTAATGGAACAGCACAGGAGCGGCACACATGGACAGCATAGAGCAGGCGATGCGGGAGCGGGCGAGTGAGCTTGAGGCGATCACTGGCGGGCGGGTGATCGTCCATTGCGAGATGTTCATCAGTGTTCGCGGGCAACCGTACTTCACATGGTACGCATCGGTTAAAGGTGGCCAGATGGATGGAACCGCATCAATGAACAACTCATTCAACGAACTAAAGAACGCATTGCAAAAGAAGTGCGACGACAAGCGTGCGGCGATGGCTAAGGAGGTCGCTGATCGAGTGGCAGCAAGGCGATCAGCGGAACTATACGACGTGATATACGCTGGAGGATGACGTGACACCACAACCACGCAGGAACGGACTGCCGGTTCAGCCTCTCTACAAATGGGGACGCGAACCGTTCAGCGGTCAGATGAACCGCAACGCGAAGTTCAGGGCGGTAGAGGTTCAATGGATCGTGCGGTTGCATCACTTCGGTCTATCGCTGAATGAGTTGGCTGAACTGTACGACGTGACAAAGGATTGCGTTTCCAAGATCGTCAAGGGCCATCGGTATAAAGACGACACGATTGAAGTGCGGCGGAAGTATGCGGGGTGTGTCGTATGAAGGTGAAACAGCGCCGCAACGGACTGCCACCGCATCCAATGCGACTCGACGAATACGAGCCATCGGACGGCGAGAACAACCGACTCGCAGCGTTTACTGCTCGACAGGCGTGCTGGGTGATTCGATTGGTCAAAGCTGGTGGAATATCGAAACCGGACGCGGCAAGCATCTTCGGCGTGTCGGTCGATACGGTGGAGCGTGTGCTGAACGGCAGAACGTATATGCGGGACACGCTGGAAGTGCGGAAGCGGTTTAATAAGGGAGGCAAATAGTGGACTGGCATATTCATCACGGCGATTGCATACCGCACATGGCAGAGGTCATGGAGCCTCACAGCGTAGATTTAGCGGTATTTTCGCCACCGTTCCCATCGTTGTATGCGTACACATCCAGCGAGGCGGATATCGGCAACACAGATACAGTTGAGGCCGAAGCGAAGCTGCATCTTTCGTTCTTCTACAAGGCGTTGGCTCGTGTTCTTAAACCGGGCCGCGTGGCTTGTGTGCATGTCTGCCAAATTCCGCGAATGAAACGAAGCGGCGGCGTTGGCCTATGCGACTTTCGCGGGATCAACATCAGGATCGGCGAACGTGCCGGGCTGATCTACGAATATGACTGGCTGATTCGCAAGAATCCGCAGGCACAAGCGATACGAACTAGGTCACGTGAATTGCAGTTCGCTGGGCTGGAATCTGATCGAGCAAAACAACGCGGGACCATCGCGGACTACATTATCAAGTTCACCGCTCCCGGAGAGAACGCAGTCCCGATCAACGAGAAAAATCAAGTCTCTCGCAACCAGTGGATCGAGTGGGCCGAAGCGGCATGGATGGACATTCGCGAGACGAACACGCTGAACGTGAGAGGCACGAAGGGCGAGGATGACACAAAGCATATCTGCCCACTTCAGCTTGACGTGATAGATCGTTGCATCCGTCTGTATAGCAACCGTGGCGAACTCGTGTTCTCTCCATTCACTGGCATCGGCAGCGAAGGCTATATGGCGTTGAAGCTAGGCCGTCGGTTCTACGGATGCGAACTCAAGGATGAGTACCACAAGGCGGCGTGCAAGAATCTTTCGAGTGTCGTCGCGGAGACGATCAACCAGCCGACGCTGTTCGGCATTGAGGATACGGAGGTTGCCAATGCTAGTTGACTTCAACACTTCGTCGATGGACTCGTACCGCACATTCCTGCGGCTGAAGAAGATTCCGGCATACTCGTGGAAAGGAACGACGGCAATCGTTCCAGACCAGTACGCAGCGGCACTCGGACAAGCTACCGAATCGGCCTCGTTCGTGAATTGGGAGCCGTCAGGGTTCCTGTTTGATTATCAACGGGACATCACTCGGATGGCGTTACGCAAGCGTAAGTTTGCGGTGTTCGCGGCGTGCGGACTTGGCAAAACGCTCATTATGCTCGAGTTCGCACAGGCAGCGGCTGAAGCGTGCAAGCGACCGATCCTGATTGTGTCGCCGTTGATGGTCATTCCGCAGACCTGCGAGGAGTTCGGGCGGTTCTATCCTCACAGATCACTCGAACAAGTATCGGCAGCGAAACTGCAAGGATGGCTGAACGATGCCAGCAGGCGAACATCGAATATCGGAATCACGAACTACGAGGCGATTCGCGAAGGGCTGACGGCGGGCGATCTTGGCGGGCTGGTTCTCGATGAATCATCGATGCTGAAGTCGCATTACGGTGCATGGGGAACACGACTAATCGAACTCGGCAAGGGCATCGATTGGAAGCTGGCGTTGACTGGGACACCGGCACCGAATGACCGGATCGAGTACGCAAATCATGCCGTCTTCTGCGATCACTTCCGCACGGTCAATGAGTTTCTCGCTCGCTACTTTGTAAATCGAGGCGAGACGCAAAACAGATGGGAGATTAAGCCACACGCAGTCAAACCGTTCTATCGCGACATGTCTCACTGGTGCATCTTTCTTGAGAATCCTGCGGTCTACGGATGGAAAGACAACTGCGAGACGATCCCGCCGATCAACATTCACATCGACCACGTGGAATTGACCACAGAACAACGCAAGGAAGTTCAGTCGATCACCGGCGGGCTATTCGTCAATGACATTGGCGGAATCGGTCAACGGTCGAAGCTGTCGCAACTGGCGAAAGGCAAATCGAACGGCGAAGCGATATCGACCGAGAAGCCTGGATTCATCCGCAGATTGGTCGATTCGTGGCCAGATGAATCGACAATCATCTGGTGCAGATACAACAGCGAACAAGATTCTATGGAGAAGATGTTTCCTAATGCAGGCTCCATCAGGGGCGACACTCCACTCGAAGAACGAATTCGCATCATCGACGCATTCAAGCGACGACTGATTACGGATTTGATATCGAAGCCGAAAGTACTCGGATTCGGCCTTAATCTACAGGTTGCGACTCGTCAAGTGTTCAGTGGGCTTCAGGACTCATACGAAGAGTTCTGGCAGGCTGTTAAACGGTCGAATCGCATTGGGTCAACCAAGCCTCTGAATGTGCATATTCCGGTCACGGAACTGGAAGTGCCGTTTGTTGACAACGTCTTG
>JAAOEI010000938.1_pt1 | contig 10951 bp, 19 predicted proteins | sample 7059261 | NCBI WGS metagenome assembly JAAOEI01 (sample SAMN14008812, study PRJNA610033) | viral metagenome | isolation source: viral particles filtered from seawater | place: China: Hangzhou Bay, Yangshan Deep Water Harbour | collected 2017-10-31
GACGTGTATCCGTTGCCAGCAACCACCTGGTCTAAGCTCGGCGCATACATGTCGGCCTGACCACGCCCGCCAGATTGGTGCGCAAAGCGAAACTCAATGCCCGTGTATTCGCATCTGCCTTGAGTCAGTCGGCCTTCAATGTCTGCCACGTCCAAGGCGAACGGCAACCCCGCTTTTCTCGCCCGCCGGCGCGCACTATCGACCAGCGTAGTGGCACGCCCGTGCATCGTGTTTCGATATTCTGCTTTGTATTGATTGAAGCATGCCTTGCAGTCAGCCCTGCGCTTCCCTCGATACCACATCCCAAAATCAGAAATCGGTAACACGGTGCCGCAAGTGCGGCATGGCTTCTGCGACATGAATGAAAATTGCGCCTGATTCACTTTGCCCTACTGCACCAAGTTGCTGGTCGTCAGGGGTTCCGATTCTGCCTCGTCGCGCTCGGCCTCGGGCTCGGGTGGAGGCGGCGGCGCGACTGCGGGCTGCACATCCTCGAGCTTCCCGCCGATGTTGATGCGCTGGCGCACACGGTCGTGGCCTGGGCTGTTGGACAGCAGCACGTGGGCCACGCCATCGACATAAACCACGTCGTCACAGATCTCGAGTTTCATGGTCAGGTCTCCTGATAGAAGTCGGGTTGGCGCCCTGCCGTCGGGCGTCCGGTCGACTGATAGTGCACGTCAGCCGTCAGCAGGTAGATGCCATCGGTGTTGTCGACTGCGCCATTGGTGATGCGGCGCACCCGTGTGTAGATGATGCCATCGGGCTCGGTGATGCCGAGCGTGAGCAGGTCACTCTCGGTCGTGTAGGACTGATACTGCGTGCCGCCGACGGTTTGTTCCTTGAACACCGTGGTGCCCGTGAGGTTGTACGCCAGTTGGTTGAAGCCGGGCGCATAGGTGTAGGTCCACTCCCACCGCACCGGGTTCGAGTCCGTGCCATCCGGCAGCCAATGCGCATGCAGCAGGATGTCGGTGTTAGGCACGTAGTCGTGCGGGACGTGATATGCGAACCACATCTGGTCATTGACGGCGAAGTTGTAGGCGTTGAACGGCGTGGCATTGATCTGCTCGAACGTGGGGTCATTGGCACCGACGCCGCGCACGATGGGCGCACCCAGGATGTCGTGCCACCCGAAGCGCGGCCCGTCCGGAAAGACGTGCTGCTGCTTGCCGAGGACTTCCGATGGGCTTTCCGCCCGGTTCAGGTAACTCATGTTTGGGCTGCCAACTGCTGCTGCGCGACCCCGTTCCGCTTCTCATACGAGCGCATGCCACCGAGGCCGAGCATGCCGAGCAACACCGTCATGAGTTCTCCCATGTCCATTTCCGGCATGCCCTTTAGGTCGGTGCCGGCGAGGAAGGCAATCCAGTTGGCAAACGGTTGGGCGATGAAGTGGTAGGCGAGCGCGAGGCCGCACACCCAGCCGACGAACGGGCGCCATCCGGCGACGAAAATGCTGGAATGCTGGGCTTCCTGGGCGTTCACCTGCATCTGTCCGACGGCGAGTTTCACGTCCGCGTCGAGTTCGGCGAGTTCGCCCTGCTGCGTCAGTTCCAGTACGCGGAGTTTGGCGGCTTCCGCGGCTTCTTTGTCCGGCAGGATGCGGTCCAGCACCTTGCCGATGAGCGGTAGTGCGGCAACGAAACTCACGACACCCCCTGATGTTCGAACGAGAAATGGACGCTATCACGTCCGCGGAAGTCGCCGCCCCAGCGGGCGAGCGGGTGCATGGTCTTCCACTTGGCGCCGAGTTTGGCATAAGGCTCATCGTGCCAAGTCACCGTCCCGTTCTCGACCACGAATAGGTCGAGGGCGAGTTTCAGGCGGTGGTTGGACTTCCTGATGCCCTTGCCCTGCTTGGCATAGATTTCGGCCTGCTCGGGGGTGCGGAACCACTCGGCACCCATGACGGCGATGCCGTTTTTGTGCGCCCACACGATCAACTGCGCGATGTGATTGGCGAACTCTGCCTGCTTGTCGTTGATGGTCACGTCAGCGGTTCCAATGGTGCGTCGGATCGCGAGGGATGCCGCGTGGATTCGCGCCGTAGCGGGGCAGGAATCCCATATCTGCCGCCGTTTTTTGTTTGTGATGGCGGTCGCATAGCCCTTGCAGGTTGTCGACCGTATCGGTGCCGCCATTCGTGAGTGCCACGATGTGGTCGAGCTCAACCCAAGGCGTGTAGATGTCCGACTCGAGGCAGTGCATGCACCAGGGCTGCCGGCGTCGCACCTGCTCGCGGCGTCGCTGCAGTCGGCGACCCCGTATCCGCTTCACCGTTCACGCACCGTGATGTAGATGGTGCGGTCAGCGGTCCGGGCGCCCGCGGTGACGATGCGGTTGGTGGCTTTGTAGCGCGTGCCTGCGGTGCCGCCCGATACCCATGCCTTGGCGATCTGCGACGTGTTGCTGTCGCTGTCGAGGGTCAGCCCTGATTGGAGGGTCCACGAGGACGTGCTGATGGTGTCGACGGGTGAGACATCGGCGAGCCATGCCGTCCAGTCCACCACGTAGTCGAGCACCGAATCGGGGTCTTTGGTGAAGTGCCGGGTTCCCATGGGTCGCTAGTCTAGCGCGAATGTGCGCGAGCGGTCGTCAGGCACGACGAACGTGCGGTCGCCGGAAACTGTGAGCACGCGGTTGTCTGCGGTCACCACGAAGATGCGCCCATCCGGCAACGACAGCACGGTTTCCGCGGTCGCAAGCACTGGCACGGCACCGGCGAGCGTGAGCACACCCGCGGGCAGCGTGATGAATACGGGGATGGTGGGCGCCTGCCCGGCGAGGGTGAGGGCAGCGGCGCCTGGTGCGCGCAGGGAGGCCTCGGTGCGCAGCGGTGTGGCGCCTGCTGCGGTGAGCGTGCCGGATGCGGGGAGCCGAATGGAGGCTTCCGCGCGCAGCGGCGTGGCGCCCGTGAGCGTGAGCACTGCGGCATCGGGCAGCATGGTCACACTGTTGTCGCCGGAGTCGACCACGAGCGGCGCAAACCCGAGCAGCGTTAGCACCGCAGATGCGGGCAGGCGTATCGAGTTCTCGAGCCGGGCCGGCGTAGCACCGGTGAGCGTGAGCGTGCCTGCCCCAGGTGCCCGCAGGGAGTTCTCGAGGCGCACGGGCGTCTGCCCGGTGAGCGCGAGCGCGGCGGCAGCCGGTAGACGTATGGCGTTCTCCACACGCAACGGTGTCGCGCCCGTGAGGGTCAGCGTGCCCGCAGGCGGCAGCATGGTCACACCCGCATCGCCGGAATCGGTGACGGTGGGCGCGAAGCCCAGCAACGTCAGCACCGCGGACGCAGGCAGGCGGATGGACGCCTCGAGGCGCACGGGCGTTTGCCCGGTGAGTGCCAAGGCTGCCGCGGCGGGCGCGCGTATCGAATTCTCCAGCCGGATCGGGGTTTGCCCGGTGAGGCTCAGTGCGGCGGATGCGGGCAACCGGTTGGACTGCTCAAACCGTAGCGGCGTCTGCCCGGCGAGCGTGAGCGTGCCGGCTCCCGGCGTCATCGTGACGCCGGCAGGCGCGTCGTTGAAAAGGTACACCCCCGAGATGCCGTCGGCAGCGGATGTCATCCCGGTGAGTTGAACCGACGTTACTGAACCAGTGAAGTCGCGCGTCCAGACGCCGATTTGCGTTTGAACCGGACCTTGGTCGATGGCGACATTCAGGCGTTCAGTCCATCCAGACAGGGATGGCAGGGATTCGGTCGCGCGGTGAAAGCACCAGAACACGGCGGATTGCCCCGATTCCGCATTCATCGTGTGAGTTGCGCTACTTGTCGAACTGCTGTGGGTCGCGATGGCTGACCCAGCCGCGTCTAGCGGTGTGCCGGAGTCGACATCTTCAACAGTGATCGCGATGCCATTGCGACCGTCGTCGTCACCCGTGTCGACCGAGTAATCGCAAGTTCCCGCCGTGGTCGTGCTGCCGTGGTGCCTGTACCCGGCAAAACCACCCATATTGTTGCCGGGGTTCCAGTCATCGAAGCCCGACTCAATGGTCAGTGCATCAGACCCACCACCGCCCTGGTCGAATTCCTGACCAGAAATCGCCGAGGGCCGCGGATTGCCCAGGAGACCATGAACGAAAACCGTGCAGAGGTTGCTGCCGGAACTCGGCGTATGCGAGCCGCCATTGACGGTGATGGCGGTCGAGTTTAGATAGGCCGCCACTGTGCCACCTTGCCGTTACTGCGCAGTCATACCAACGTGAAAACGCCGTCCGTGCCGTCCATCTGAATCGTCAGCGTGTTGCCCGTGCCCAGCGTGAACTGCGTGGTGGTCAACGTCGAGAACGCGAGGATGAGTCCCGAGTTCGCGGCGATGGACGTGACGATGACGGCGGTTTTGATGTTCGGGATGGTGCCGCCGGTTGCGGTCCACACCACGTCATCGCCATCGAACTTGATGGTGGCGCCCAGCGCGGTCCACGAGGGGTTCGCCATGGCAGCGCCGCCAGTTACGTAACCGTTGCCGTTCGCGACCTGCGCCTGTATGGCGGATACGGACGATTGGATGGTGATATCGGTGCCGGCGGATATGAGCGTGCCGGCGGACTGAAAGAGCGCAATGCGGTAGGCGTTGGCGTCCAAGTCCCCAAAGGAACCGTCGCCGATGCCGAATTTGGCATTGTTGAAGATTTTCCAAGCACCTGCGACCAAGGCTACGCCTCCTTTGCTTCTGTGACATTCGCGGCGTGCTGGATTACGTTGGCTATCAGCCCGTCACCGTAGACGATCATGTCGAGTTCGTGCTCACCGAGGAACTTCACTTGGTTGATGAACTCCTGGGCCTGGCTTGCCATCCACGGATAGCACGGGAACATGCGCCCGTTGGCCTCGACGTTCATGATGTTCCGTCGGCTGTCCTCGAGATCGTTCTCCGGCTGATGATACGCATGATGCTGGAAGGCGTCATTCTCCCCGGCGAGGCACGAATCGAACCCGTACACGTGGAATCGGTAGTAGCCGAGCATGCGGAACAGCATGAGCGCGCGCAGCATGACGGTGGAGCCGCCGATGACCGGATACCACTGCTCATACACGGCGTCGATCAGTTGCCGGATGTTGGCGTCGTAGCCCGCGTGGAAGATGAACGTCCGATCCGGGGGCAGGCCTTCGAATAGCGACGGGTGGCATTGGCTCGCGAGGAAGTATTTGCAGTCATCCACCACCGGCGTCAGGAACCGTGCGTTGAAGTCGCGGGCATCGATGACCACCTGGGCGGATGGCGTCAGGTTGCGCTCGAGACACCAGTTGTAGGTGCCGTTCATCGTCACCAGCGGCATGCCCTCGCCGCGCTTCTCGGCAATCTCGTCCTCAAAATCGCTCAGACTCGGCCCGCCGCCGAGCAGCATGATTTCCGTATTCTGCCGCTCATACGGGCGGAACTGCTGCCACCGGTGGGCGCCCGATTCCTCGTCCCAATCGGACTGCACGTTGGCGCGGATGTTGGCGTAGATTTCCTCGTAGGCGGTGTTCTGCTGCCCCAGGGACACGAACTCCTGCAGTTTTGCCCAACGCGACACGTAGAAGAACGCATGGTTCTCCTCGTCTTTGTGCATGAACACCGTGCACTCGAGGGCTTCGAACTGCTTCAGCCACCAGGACGCGGGCTTCACGGTGACGTGCAGTTCTTCGCCGATCAGTTCCCCGCACTTGTCCTCAGCGGTCGCAATCTGGAACCAGACCTTGTTGGCGGCATCCAGGATGTTGTGCAGCACCTGCTCGACGTGCTGCTCGGGGATGTGCTCCATGACATCGGTGCAGTAGCCATACGATGCCCGGAAGTCGAGCGCGAAGGGCTTCAGCAGGTCGTGCTCGAGGAACTTGAACTTCCACGGTTGGGTTTCGCAGGCGCGCGCCAGCTCGGGGTCGAGGCAGTTCGGGGCGAAGTCCACCATGGTCACGGTGAGGCGGCCGAGTGCCGCCAACATCATCGAGCCGCGACCGGTGCCGCAACCGAAGTCGATGCAGGTCGAGCCCTTGGGCGGGCGCGCCTGCTGCAGGAAGAACGGGGCGAAGTTCTCGCCGGGGGCGACCGCCCGATACTCGGGCATGTCCCAAAGACGTTCGTATTTGGATTTCTCAGGGTTCACGGCGGGTTGAACCAGCACCCGAGGGGTGCCGCCCTGGAACCCCATGCGTCCGGATTGGGTCATCGTTGGTTTTTCCTTCGGTCTACTGACTTTCGTCGTTGTCCAGCGGGTCGCCATTGCACTGCGGGTCAGCACGCATGCGAATGGAGAAGTTGTCCTGATAGTCCGCGGTGCCGTCGCCGTCGTTGTCGAGCAGGTCGTTGCACTCGCAGAGCACGGTGATGTTATCGCACTCGGCGGGCGGTGGAGGCGGCGGGGGCGGGTCGCCGCCACCATCATCCACGACAATCACCGTGGCACCGGCTGCCGGCTGCCCCACCGTGATCTGATCTTCGAGGCCCATCTGCCCCTGCGTGCATTGCCCCGTGACCGAGATATCGCCACCGCACATCCCGCAGGCGCGGAACCCGAACACGTCGCCGGCGTTCGATGCGGTGATGATGGGCTCGCCGTCACAAGGAACTGGTCCCTCGAAGTTCCCGTTGCGGAACAGCAGGCATTCGTAAAGCGCGGTCATGACGGTGGATGATCCGCCCGCCCCATTGCATGACCCTTCCACGCCAATCTCGGGCGTCGAATAAGTGATGGTGGAGTCGGCGGACGTGAGTGCGGCGAGCAGGGCTGCCGCGGCGGCGAACGAAGTCCTCATCGTTTCCCCTTGTGTCGTTGGACGCGCGAGCCGCGACAGATTGGGGACTGCTGGGTGCCCAGACCCGGACCAACGAAACCAGGCCTGCCGGGCTCGCGCAGGCTTCAGTCTAATTCAATCCCGCCCGCAAGGCTTCCACGAAACGGTCGACGCGCTCGAGGTTCGACTGCTGGGCATCGTCGCGGGCTTTGTCGCCGGCGTTGTAGAGTTCCAGGTCGCCGATTTTGCCGACATCGGCCTTGGTCAGTTCATCGCGCACGATGGCGCGGATGCGCAGTTCATCGATGGCTTCCGAGCCCTGACCGTAGGAGACCACGAGCGCGGTGATGACCGACACCACAAGGGCGGTGGCGACACCGACGGCGATGGCGACGGCGTGCTGCTTCATTTTCCATATTCCTCGATGGCTTCGAGTAGCACCTGCTTCAGCGGATCGGGGCGGGGAGTGGACCGTTGCGCCAACTTCGCCTCGAGGGTGTCGACGCGCTGCTCCACCTGAGCGATGTCCTCATCGTGGTCGAGCGAGTAGGACTGCATGGCGTAGTCCGAATAGGTGGTCAGGTCTTCGTAACTCACCTCGGGCTCCGGCGCGGGCGGCGGCGGTGGCAGCGGGATGGTGGGTTCGTATTGCTCGAGGCACGCGGCCTCGGAACCGAAGTCGCGCCAATGCAGCTTGCGTGAGCAGTACGCGGCCTTCGCGGCGTCGTCATTGCCTCGAGCGGCGAGCCAATCGCTCCGGTGCATGGCGTAGAGGTCTTTCTGCAGATAGCACAGTGCGCCTGTCGCGGCCCCCGATGCGTTCGACCCACCGAGGCCGATGCATACCATGAAGTCGGCGGTGGACGGCGAACTCCAAACGCTTACGGGCGGGGCGGATCGACGGTTTGAGTAGTTGAAATCAACTGAACCCCCGTGCCCGGTGCCACCTTCCACGTGCTCGACAGACGCGCTGCCACCGGTTGCTGTCGCGCTTCCGCCAACCGCTTCCGCATTCGCCGAAGACTGCGACGCCGCATCCGCGCGCGCATTCGATTCATGATGGTCATGGTGTGGGGTTCCTCGAGGCTGACCGTCGGCGGCCGCCGTGAACGCAACGACGAAGGCAAGCAGGTATCTCATGGTGGACCGTCCCCGAATAGTTTCTGGATGAGCTCCCAAAGGCCAACCATCGCCCCACCGCCGCCGAGCGTGCCAGTGGTTACGAGCGCGGCATCGCGGCGCCGCCCATTCGTCGGGTTCCGGGCTTCCATCGTTGCCACTTGGAGTTCGAGTGCGCGCAGCCGATCACGGATTTCGGCATGCCCCTGCCGGTTGTGCTCCTGGTTCTCGTCAATCTTGCGCTCGATGCGCTGCATGTCCGAGATGGTGCGGTCATCGGCCATCGCGCGAGCCTAGCAAAAAAAAACCCGGCACGAAGGCCGGGCAGAAACCACAAACTCAATGAAGAAGGATGTCCATGACAGACACCGGGAATGCTACCACTCCATGCCGGCCACGACATAGATGAGGAACACGATGACCAGCATGAACGCCGCGCGCAGGATGTTGCTGACCCATTGGACTCGGTTCATTCGTCTGTCTCCACAGTAATTTGCACCGCAATGCAGGAGTCTCCCCCGATCCGGACGGGGACGCGGATGCGCCACTCGCGCACGTAGGTGTTCGTGTCGTCGGGGAATATGTGCTCCTGCACCAGGCAGTCTTCGATCATTTTGCAGGTGATGGCGTAGTTGGCGATGTCCCACCGGCGCACGCCTTTGCCCAGCATGGGCGTGAACTGCAAGGCGACAGGCTCGCGGAAGGGTGCCACGTGGCTGCCGCCTGCAGCGCGCACGGCGGCCGCGCACTGGTCTTTCAACCGCTTGTACTCCATCGGGTGTCGACCGCGCCCGCGGTGCCAATTCACGGAACGCCCGATGAACGGCACGAACAAGGTGGCGTTCTGGACTACGAGCATGGCGCGCGCACACCGTCCTCATACGCCATACGGAACTCCACTTCCTTCAGCCTGAAGATGCGCCCGGCACCGTCGGTGCGCTGGTATCGCACCATATCGCCGTCGGACTCGAGCAGCCGGACGGCATAGCCGAGCACCCGGTGCCAATACAGTCGGCCCGACTCGATCGGCATGGATTCGTCAATCGTGATGGTTCGTTTCATCGTTGGTTTTCCTCAGATACACCACCCGCCTTTTCCCCCACGGAACATGAGGTACTCCGGTCCCTTGTACCCTCTACACGAGGCACCCGCTACGGGTCTAACGGCACAGTCGGTCGGTGCCGGTGTCTTTCCCCAGGGTCGCAACAACCGACGAACCATCACAGCCTGGGCCGGTTGGCACCAGTGCGAGTGCTTGCGTTCGGGTTGGAGTGTCGAGGACAATGACCGGGTTGGTCATGTTCGTCCACGGTTCTTCTGCAACCGGAACAGCATCGGACTCGCACATCCGATACCAACGTCTGACAGATTGCGCCCCGCGCCGCGCACCTGTCAACGGAAAGCCCCGCTTCGGCGGGGTTTTTTGTGTCCGCGTGAAGGCCCCCAAGCCCGCCGACGGTCCACCGTCGGGGAGGCGGGCGACGGGCCGGCCTGCTCGCATGGAATAAAAGGCAGTCGTCTTTAGAAGAACACGGTCACAAAACCGTGCGAAATCCGTTGCGCGCGCGCCTCGCGTAGTCCATATTCACTACACCAACGATTTATGCACTGTGCGAGGTGCAGATTATGAGCGCGAACCCGCGAACCTTCCGCATTTCCTTCACCGGCGTCCATGAGCACACATCCATCGCCGATATTGCCGATGCCTGCTGCTCTGCCCTCGGCGCAACCGCGTGGGGTTACGATGAGCTCAAGGCCGAGAACCGCGATTTGCGAGAGGAACGAGATCTCAGGGCCGAGAACGAGCGCCTACGCCGTGAGCGTGCGGAGAAGGACGCGGAGATCGCCGGGCTCAAGCAGGACATCGACGGGCTACTGGAAGCGCGCATGTCTCAGACGGCGGAGATCGAGCGGTTGCGCTCGCTGGCAGTGAGTGCGGCGGCGACGGCTGTCGAGGTTGCTCTTGAGTGCTGGTCCATCGACGGAGAAACCGGGGTTCCGATGGCTGACGATTCACCGGTGATGGATGATCCAGTCGTCGCAAGCGCGCTGCGCGTGCTGCGCGGCTACAAGAACTCAATGCACCCCGCCGATCGCGCCGAGCTCATCTTCGCCTTGCGCGACTATGGCGACATGCGCCGTGAGAACGCAGAGCTTCGGCAAGGCATCCGCGAGATCGATCGCAAGCTCGACCATGACTGACAGGACCATTCAGGACGAGGCGCGGCGGCTGCGGGGTGACTGGCAGAACCCAGTCCCAGTCGACCTGTCCGCGTGGATAAAAGATGCCTTGGCCCTTCTCGAACGCATCGCCTCCCAAGAGCAGGACGAAGCGCCCGTCCGCGTCTCAACACAAACCGACGCGAAAATGACCAATCCGCTGTTGAATCGCACGCAGGCTGCCGAGGAGCTGCAAAAGACCAGGCAGACACTGATTGCCTGGCAGAAGGCCGGCATTCTCAGGCCAGACGCCAAAATCAATGGGCGCTCCTACTACACCAGCACGAAGATCGAGCGTGCGAAACGGGGCCAGTTCGACCAGCAAGGGGTATCGGCGGAGTGAGAGAACGCCGGCACGGTAACTACGGCGGCCCGATCTGTTCCAACCCGGATCACCACCGAGACCCGTCGCCCAGCGAAGCGCCCGATAGGCACGAAGGAGACGACGATGGGTGACGACGAGGCGATTTCCATCTGCCGGCGCTGGCTCGCCTACCTAGACGAACAGAAGGCGAAGTCCCAGAGACTTCAGGAACTCTCGGCGCAGGCACGGCAAGGCCCGTCCCAGGCCGCTAAGGCTCAGCGAGAGCTACGACAGATCGACAGGCAGCCTCGCGTCTTCGACGGGGCCACCCTGGAGCCAGCAATCAGGCACTTGGTCAAGCGGCACGAGGGATCACCTAGCAATGACGAGATACTCAGGAAACTCGCGGAGATCTATCTCCTGAAGTCGGCCGAGAAAGAGCGCAACGATCTCAGGGCCGAGAACGAGCGCCTACGCACACTGACGGCGATTCGATATGACACTGACAACTGAACAACACTCAACCCGACTCATAGGCTCATCCGACGCCTTCGTGGCGTGCGGATTCCAGGCATTCGGCAAAACCCCGC
>JAAOEI010000939.1_pt1 | contig 10949 bp, 20 predicted proteins | sample 7059261 | NCBI WGS metagenome assembly JAAOEI01 (sample SAMN14008812, study PRJNA610033) | viral metagenome | isolation source: viral particles filtered from seawater | place: China: Hangzhou Bay, Yangshan Deep Water Harbour | collected 2017-10-31
AAAGTTTATTATGAACGCAGAGCTAATCGTTCCGATGTTCCTGGAACTTTTGCTGGATCTAAAAAACATATGGGTACGGTCTATGAAAGTGATCTCTCAAGAATGGGCAAACGAGAAATTGATATGCTTATTTCTTTATTAACCCAATATATATATGGGAAGGTTACGCCTGTTTTTGACGCTTTATGGGATGATGATGGCGTTGGCTTTGGATACAATGATCAATCTGGATATGTGTGGTTGCAAAATTCAGATTACATGACAGCCATGAGTAATGATGGAGAGCTGGATATATTTATAAATACTCCCTATTCTGGACACGAAGGCTTTTTAGATGAGCTGGCTTCCGAAAAAGATACAGCTGGATGGGATGAGGAAGATGCTGGATATTTGTATGAGATTTACAATGCACTTCCCCCCAGCCCCTACAAAACGAGAATTTCTAAATACTTTGAATGATGCACTATTTGAATCAAAATGCCCAGGAAGAAAAAGATACAGCTGTAAAGACAGCGGGGATCGTAGGAATGAATGTATCAAGCTTGCTAATAGCTGGAGCGATCCTCTATTGGGTAATGAAGAAATAATATGTTTACAGGATTAGAAGATCAACTAACTATTGCTATTACCAGCGCGGTATCTTTTGCTGCGGGCTGGATCTTGGACAATGGTATTCCCCGAAAAATAGCTGGATGGCTTATTGGCCTGGTCGTTAAAAAAAAATAATTCCTAAATGGATTTCTGGATCTATGCTGGGCCGATTGCTGTTGCAGCGGTTGGTTACTTTATTGCTGCGGAGATCTCAAATCTCCGAAAGCAAATCACAAAGCTCAACGATACGCAGACGCAGATGGCGATTTCCCTGGCCCAGCTCCAGGCGAAGCTTGAACGATAAATAAAGAATTTACAAGCTTGGAGAGCGAAGCTCCAAGGGTTGAACGAAGGGGGAGGTGCTTGCATCTCCCTTTTTTTTTATATACTTGTGCTGTTCAACCAATTAAAACTTCGCAAAATGGAAAAACACTTTGATCACAAGCAGCTGGTTGCCTGGCTGGAAAGAAAGGGCTGGGATGTAAGCTACAGCCTGGATGATCGCCATTACTGGAACGCTGTATGGGAAACGCCCAAGATCCAGTATGTTCTGGAAATTCCTGTCTGGCCCTACACAAAAAACACCTGGTTACAAGGAAAGCTCCGAGGCCGAGCTGTACACAAACTCTCTGGAGAGGTTTGGGATGCTCCTTTCTTTACTTTTGAGATGGATGCCGAACAATATCGGATCTATAACGATGTGCGGATGTGGATTTCCTATTTGATGGCCCAGGATGAAAATCTGGTATAGATCTACAGAGATCCCCGAAGATGTTTTATTGGAATGGCTGCTGGCTTTTGAGCCAGAGAATCTACAGATCCTGGAAACGGATTTCAAGATCCAAGCTATTTATCAACGGCAGCGAATTTCTTTATGCACAGCTGCAAATCCAGGTGATCCTTTTCGCGATCACCTGGAATTATTTTATCTAAATTCAAAACTTTAAAACCGAAACCATGACAAAATATCAAATGATCGTGGATATCTATCCAGATCCCCCCTTAACGCTGATCCTTCATGATTACGAAGAACTATTAGAGGCCATGGAGATGGTCATGATCTTTTCCTCTACTCGCGGGCAATGCTTTAATCTGGAGATAGAGGAGCTGTTCCTGGAAGATGAATCCTTAAACTGATCCTTATGGCCTTTACTAATCGCTTTGAGGCTGATATCAGCCCTAAAAAAACACGCCTGGATGCGAAAGCTTACCAGAAACATATTGATCTACCAATCGGAACAAATCCAGAAACAGGGCAGATCTATACCTTCCGAGCTTATGTAGCTGTACCTAAAATGCAAAAAAAGCTAAACTATAAACCTACCATATTGCTCACTCTGGCCTTTTTTAAATACAAATTCCATCTCCAGAGCAGAGATTTTGATGAACTAAACAGCTCCTTTAGGAAGCTTTCAAGCTGGTTTGATCTCCAGGAGCGCACTATTAAAGACAATTTAGCAAAGGAAACAGAAGCTTATGATTTGTTTGAAGCTGAATACCTATCCAGAAAAATATCCAAGATTATTCCACTAAAGCCTTGAATATCTCATTTTTTGTCTATACCTTGGTCATTATATATCGTTATTAAGACCGAAGGTCTTTATATATAGATATATATAGAGGGGGTAAAGCTTCTTTCGGTTAGGTTTTGGTTAATGAAAAGGGGGTAGAAATGCTCCCTTTTCGTATTTTTAGGCTCTATGAGAACGAAATATCAATATAAGTCCCTGGGGGATACCTTGCGCCAGATGAGCGCGCAAATCGCAGAATCTGTGCCTTATGCGGATGCTTTTATGCCGAGATCCACAAATACTTTGGAGATGTGGTCAATCTTGAAGGATAACCTGGTCTATAAGAATGATCCTCCTGGAATTGAATTGCTCCAGAGCTTTCCCAGCTTGATGGAAGATAATTATTGGGGAGAGCCAGGAGCTGGGGATTGCGATTGTTTTACGATTGCAGCTTGCGCTTGTGCTGTAGCCAGGGGAATCCCTGTGCGCTGTGTGATCGTGGGCAATGATCCAAAAGCTCCCAGCCATATCTATTGTCAAATGTGGGAAGATGGTAAATGGATTGATTTTGATTTAGTAAATTCGGACTATGGATATACAAAGCCTTACAAATACAAACAAATCTTAAAAGTTCACTAAATGAATTATTTGCAGCTACATGACGGCCCAGGATCATTCCCTCCTTACAATGGAAAGCTCCAGCCTGTAAAAAATGCGCTTGATCCATACGCGCCTGGTGCGCCTGTTATGATGGCTGGAGCTTGTGCAGCTGTTTTACCTGGTGCGCTCCAGAAAGGATCTGCCCAGGCTTGGAATGACAGCATCAAAAAAGCTCTGGATCTATACAATACGATTGCAAAAAAGCAAGGCATGAGCCAAAGCTTTGTTCCTGGATCTTTGGCTGTGATCAAAAAAGCTATCCAATATCTTCCGCAGATCATTGCTTTAGGATATACAGCTTTGCAAGGATTTTCAAAAAACCAGATCAATGGTTTAGCCCAGGCGTATTATGACCAGAATCGCTACAATATGCAAAACCTGTGTAGTATGTCTGCCCTGGAATTGGAATCGCAGATGCTCACTCTGGATAAAGATATTGCGCTCGCAGCCCAGAACGCGGATCTGGCTTCCTGGGGACAGAAAGGCCAATACAAACGACAGCTGGCTGTTTTGTCGGAATTGCGCGTAATATATGAGCAGCAGCTCGCGCTCATGGGAGGCGTAAAAGCTCCAGGAAAAGGCCTTTTGAATATCGGCTTGATCGCAGCTGCTCTTTCTTTATTCCGTTAGGATCATGGAGGAAATTCTTTTGGCTACTCTGGTAGGATGGATCTTAACCAGAACGATGAATAAAAAGGAGGAGGAGATCATTGCTCCAGCTACAGCTCCAGCTCCAGGATATAGTCAAAAGCTTGGAAAAGTTATAAAGCCTTGGCCTTCTGTTGTTCCTGGATCAGCTGGTGCTTTCGCCAAGCTCTTTACTACAGATGAGAATTTTATTTATCCAGGCGCACTATGTCAATGGCCCCAAAAATTCCAGGTGCGGGATATGATCCTCCAAAGCTTTGTTTATGAGAATCAGCTCGCATCTACCTGGTCGCAGCTTTCTCCTCCAGATCGGGAAGGGAGAGCTGGAGATGCAATACTTGATGATATCCAGGAACAAAAGCAGCTGCGAAAGGATCTATATGACAATCTGGTAACGGCTTGCGGATCTTATCAAGCTGGATCTGGAGGATCTTCAGCATCACAAACTATTTCTCCAGGATCTGCAAGTAGAACTATTGTACCTTAATTTTTTTTTATACATTTAAACGCCTTAATTTTTAAAACATAAAACATGGCTTATCGTAAATCTCCTGTGCGCCGTCGTCGCACTACTGCTGCTGCCCCCGCAAAACGCCGCGCTGTGCGCCGTCGTCGTGGAATGGCTGCTGGAATGTCCAAAGCTTCTGTAAAAGCTGCCGTTAATACAACTTTGTATGGCGCAATCGGTGGAGCTGCTGCATCTATTTTGACCAATGTGATCGGGGATAACCTGGGCGCATTTAAGCCCTATACAGGTCTGGTCGGTGCTGTTGCTACTTCCATGTTCTTCAAACAGCCTGTGATCGCAGCTGGAATGGCTGGATATGCTGGCGCGAAGGTTGCAAGTGATCTAACAGGATCTCCCTTGCTCGCTGGCTATTTGCCCGCTTCCAGCTCTATGTATCTCCAGGGATATGATGTTCCTGGTATGGCTGGAGAAAATATCTATGCAAGCGACTATAGCTTGGCTGGATATGAGGTTCCTGGTTTGTAATCGTTTAATCGTTTAATTTCTACACTATGGCGTTATCAGCCCAGGATAAGATCCTTTATGTAGCTAATAAGCTTGGCTTATCTACATTGAAAAATATGCAAGGCAGCACAGGTGCTGTTTATGACTATGACACTAATAATAGTGGTGTTTTATTCGGAAATGCAAGCCAACATTTGAATCCCCAGCAAACAAATGTTAATGACAATAAATTTGAGGTCAACTCTGCATTGTTGATTGAAACTATTGCTTTTTTTGGCGGTAATACTTCTTTCACAGGCGTTGAAGATCCTATCGCGGGCAATCTGTACGCAAGTGGATTTTTGAATGCAAATGAAATGATTGTTTTTGATGTCATTATTGGAAACAAGGTGGTATTGAAGGAGATGCCTATTTATGCTGCTGGAGGGCCTTCTACTTTTGCAACAGCTGGTGTTTCTTATCAAGTCGGCCCAGGTATCCAGTTAAATCCAAGTCCGCGCCATCAGGTATTTTTGGAGGGTGCTGGTATTTTAATTCCTCCCCAGGTTGAATACAGCATTAACTATTCCGTTTACGATTTTAATACAGGGGCAAAGGTTACCCTTGATCCTAATCAATTTCTCATTGGTGCGTATCTGTTCGGAACTCGTGTGCTGTTAAACTTTAATACTTCCATTTAATCATGAGCCAGATCAGTAAATTAAAATATGTCAATGCGGAGCTTGGCGCGCCCACAGGCGGTCAGCAAACGACCAGAGTGCTGTACCATACTCTCTTAAATGCGTCGGGCAACACTAATGTCTTTTTTAAGCAATTTCAAGGTCTTACTTTAGGGCAAACTAATTTGAATCAAAATAAACTTGATTCTGCGGAATCAATGGTGATCAAAACGATTAGTTTTCAGCGGGTTAATGGTGCTGAACTTTTCCCTTTTGCAAATGGTGGAGGTTGTACATTTTCCATTATTGTAGGGAATCAAAAAGTCGTAAAGGATTTGCCTATTACCTTTAATACAGGTGCGACAGGACAGCCATTTGATCGGCTACACAATTCTGGTGCAAGTGGTCAAAATACTGGACAAGGCCCAGCCCAAACGCGATACGCCCCCCCAGCTGAAATACGCTTTATTACGGATATCGTGATTCCTCCCCAAACGGAATTTTATGTAGAGGTTTCGGGTGGAGGTTTTGGTGGAAACACTTTAACCTGTGCTTTGGCTGGATATGGTAAGATCTTCTCTGCTGGATCAAGCTTCTAAATTTGATTAGTTATGAATGATATTACTTATCGCCAGGGACTGCGTACCAAGGGCTTCCAGATTAGCGTACCTACCACAGGAGCGCAGCAGACACTTTCTTTGTCTGGTCTGGCTAAAAGCTTTGAGGGTATTCTGTTCTCTGCTACAACAGGAGCAGCTCCTGGTGTACATATTGATCCTTTACAGCTGCGGATCACTCTCACGATCAATAATGATGTCGTGATTGATGATGATGTCGTGGATATGTATTCTACAAGCACAGGTGGTTTCACAGGTGGATGGCCTTATTTTATTCCGCTTCCGCGGAGATTGACAGGCCAGGACACGATCATCTTGCGCGTTACTAATTCTTCTGGCGCGGCCCAGATCCTCAACACTACGATTTACTATCGTAACAGCATTTAATTCTGTTAAATGTCTTATCTTTAGAAGGCCAGCCAGAAGGCTGGCCTTTTTTACTAAAAAAAAGAAAATATGAGCTGGTCAATTCCGACACAAATTGAACAAGATATCATAGCTGGAAAAGCTACATATCGCACCTTCCAGACAGGAAATGGTGGTCAATCTATTCTCCCTGTTCCCGCCAATGCTTATGTCGTGATCTTCGGCTACGATTTCAGTCCAGCTGGAGGTGGTATTGATGTCGTTGGAAATGTATTATCAAACGACGGAGGATTTACGGGATTAGGTGCTGGACGGCTGCGTTGGTTTGAAACGCAGCAAATTTCGTTTTATACAGGAACGGATTTTTATCCTTTTATTCACCATATAGACAGAAAAACATCAGGAGTTCCAGTGGATGCAGCTGTATCGTCATATCGGACTATTGAAAGCATTGACAACACACCTATTGCACGCCAGGTTTACCTTACAAGTGCAAACGATGTAACGATTACGCATGGTTTGGTATTAACTGCTCCCAGGATATCTGCAAACGCCATTCCTGTTACTAATAGAACGCCAACAGGTTTAACTTATGGAGGTTCGCCCCAAACAATGAACACGCAAACAAATTACGGCCCAGCTGTAACGCCTTTGCAATTTATGCAGCCAAGCCCTAAAGATTACCAGGATTTTGGTTTTGGCCTTTTGCCTTCAAATGCAGATGGACAATCTTTTGCGACTCCCGATGCTACAAATGGTTTAAGAGATGCTTCTAATTTCCTTGCATCATTAGGCGGTGGGTTTGTTGATGCTGCTGCTGCTAACTACTACCTATGCCTTCACTACGCACTTTATAATCGCCAGATCCCTAATACTCAAGGTTAATAATTATGAACGCAAAAGAAGCTACAAAGCAGCTCCTGGATATGGGCTGCCCCTACCTTCGCGTAGTGGATATGGATGGCGATATTATCGTGGCCCAGAATAGAAATACAGCGGAAGGGAAATCTGCTGCTGGATTGAAAAAACAGGCCGAGCGCATCCATGCGTTTATGAATACAGCTCCTAACGGCACTTATGTGATCCAGGGGAAAACCAGCCCCCAGAGCAAAGCTACAAGCATTGTTATAGAGAAAGGAGAGCAAGCCCCTGCGACAGCTGCTTCCGTTGCATACGCAGCTCCCTCCAGGGGCATCTCCGATCCAGGCGAAAATGTATTGAGCTACGGATCAGCTTTAAAGATGCAAGAGGAGCTTGCGAATTTAAGAGCTGAAAATGCTCGCCTGGAGGATCTGGTGGCCCAGCTTACTGCTGATCTGGAGGAGATGGAAAATGCCGATCCAGGAGAAGCTCCAAGTATGGCTGATTCTCCAGCGATGGGTGCTATCGGACAGCTCGCTGGAATTTTGCCCGCTATCGTGGATAAATGGTTTGAAAACCAGAAAGAAAAGCAAGAGATAGAAAAGGCCAAGATCATGGCTATGATGCAAGCTCGCCAGGGATCAAATAATCAAGCTCCAGATCACAATGAATGGGCTTAAACACTTTGATGAGGTCGTATCTCCAAAGCTCGCGCAATGCAGCACAGCTGCCGAGATGCTCGCTGTTCTGGATGGTCATTTTAAGCTGGATCAAAAGCTTGGCCTGGTTACGAGCTTGGCTTTTCGCCAGGGATTACGCACAGCTGTAAACATGATAAACGCGCAGCCCAAGTAATGGCCTACAGGATCAAAGATATCCAGCGCAAAAATGCACAGCGGTTGGGGGTAGTGATTCGGCCCAGCAGCGATCCAAAAAAAAAGCTGGATGTCTTTAAAAATGGATTTATGGTAGCCAGGATCGGGGATATTAAATACGATGATTATGCGAAATACTTACAGGAGGAGCGCAAAGGCTATCTCGCTCCAGGAACGGCTGAAAAACGCAGAGAACTCTATGCAATTCGGCACTCCAGCGACAGGATTGTTAAGGGAACGCCAGGGTATTACGCTTACGAAATCTTATGGAAATGAAAAATCTAATCAACTTGATCTTTTTAGGATTCCTGGGCTATAAGGTCTGGGATCAAGTTAAAGGAGATGTATCAAAGCTCCAGGAATGGGACTATGAGATCACAAACTTTTATATCAATAAGCTTACAGGATCGCAGATCCAGGGAACTATTGTCTGGAATTTTATCAATAAAAGCTCCCAGGCTGGGGGTATTAAAGATGTCCAGGTAGATGTTTTATACCAGGATCGCGTTATTGGATCGGTATTTGCGCCTGGGCCTTTTCAAGTTCCTGGCAATGGATCTGCGGAAATTCGCACAGGATTAAACCTGGATCTGGGAGCTGTCGGTGCTAAAGCTGTGAAAATGCTCCAGGATCTGGCTGTCGGAAAAGATATTCCATTATTTTTACAAGGCACAGCCAGAGTACGCGCTGGATCTGGTTTCTATGTGAAGCTTCCGATCCAGATCCAAACGACGGCTAAAAAAATTATTAGTTATTTTAATTAACATGGCTACAAGAGTACAAAAAGGAGATTTTGCAACAGCTGGACTATTAGCAGCTGTAGGCATTGGGTTGTGGTTTATTTTATCTGGAAAATTAAAAGCTGCACAGCTCCCTGGAGGAGCTGGTGCGGATTATAATCCTCCAGCTGATGGATCATCTCCTGGGCTGTCTAATACAGAGATCCAATCTATCGCAAGTACTCAACACTCTGCGATGGCTGATCTGGGAACAAATGAAGCTTTGCTATTTAGCTCTATTAAAAATCTTTCTGGAGCTGATCTAATTCGCGTTTTTAATGCTTTTGGGACAAAAGCCTATGCAGCTACAGGAGCATGGTTTGGAGTTGGTTATCCCCTGGATCTGTTCGGATGGTATAAAGAAGAACTTGGCGAATCAGATCTCCAGAAGATGCGCGGGATCTGGGCCAAATCTGGTTTAGCTATTACTTTTTAATCATGGAAGATCTTATTGAATTTCGCAGACCAGATGGATCTACTTATTTCGCTAAATTCCCAGAGAATGAAGCGGATAAGCTTGTGTTACCAGGTGCTGATGTAACGCCTGGAAAAGCTGGTATGGGAAAGGTAGGCTGGCTGGTAGTCGGTGCTTTCTTTTGGTGGTTCTTTAATGAGCAGATCCTTCGTAATGTTGGTAAACGCCCGCGGTAATGAAATGGTGGCCTTGGATAGTAATTGCAGCTGTACTGATCATGCAAAAAGCAAGTGAAAGATCCCCTGGATCATGGAGCGCAAATTTCTCCAGGAATGAATTTATCAAGCCTGGGGATCGGGATACTATTTCAAAAGCTTCCGAGGACAGCTTAAAAGCAATCGTAACCAATGTGCTACAGCCCGCCAGAAATAAGCTGGGCCTTCCTATTCGGGTAACTTCAGCCTACAGATCTCCAGCTCATAATGCTGTGATCGGGGGCGTACCTGGATCGCAGCATATTTTTGGCCAGGCTGTAGATGTGCAGCCTGTTCCTAATACGCTGGAGAACGCCAAAAAGCTCTGGGATATATTAGCATCTGGTACTTACGATCAGCTGATCTGGGAGAACGCCATAGCCTTTTCTGGAAAGCCCAGCCATCTCCATGTGAGCTATGTGGTTCCTGGCTTGAATCCAGCAAGCCCAAAACAAACTAATAGAAAAAAGAAACTACAATACCTTAATGGTAATTATTCTTATATTTGATCACTATGGCTAAAAAGAAAACTGCGGAAACGCCACAAACTAAAGCTCTAACTAAAGCTGAAATTATAGAAGCTTATTTTGCAGCTGCGTATAATGTGCCCAGAAGCGAAAGACCAGCTGTTCTCGCTAAATATCAAAAGATGTATAACGAAGCAGCTGAATAATAAGATCATGCCTGTAAAGAAAAAAGCTCCAGCAAAGAAAGCGGTGCTTGGCCCAAAAGCCAAGCTGATGAAGCTTTCGGTAACTACTTTGCGATCCAAGGCAAAAAAGCTTGGTATTTCCAATGTTACTACACGAACGAAGGAGAATCTGGCTCAATCTATTATGCTGGCTGAAGCTCGCAAAAAGCGCGGAACTACAGCTGGAAAAAAAACTACAGCTAAACGCAGCGCAAATCCTAATCGCCAGATCGGTGTTCCTAAAAAAGGATCGGATCGCTATTGGGCAGATGCTTCCAGAAAAGCGCAAGCTCCTGGGCGTAGAACTTCCAAATCTGGAAAAGTTTATTATGAACGCAGAGCTAATCGCTCCGATGTTCCTGGAACTTTTGCTGGAATGAGCGAAAAATACAATGGCTGGACAAATTATTGGACCTGGAAATACAATCTGGAGCTTTTAGATGAAAGCTATTGGCGCGACCAGATTGAAGAAGGATACTATAGCAATATCTACGATTTAAGTAAAGGACTTGAAGAATCTGCAGATGAGCTGATTGAAACAGCTGGTTTGCCAGATTGGGCTGAATTTTGGATTTCAGCTGCCTTTAGTGAAATAAATTGGTATGAGATTGCAAAAGGCATAGCAGAAGATTTTGATTTGCCCGCAAATGATTTAGGTCTTTCTGGCGGTAACTCCAAACGCCAGAAGATGATGGATCTGTTAAAAAAGAAATATAAATTTGATTTCGTAAGGACTACCGAAGAATTTGATGGTAGTCCTGGAGGTATATGGGTAACAGGCGAAGGCCCTCAATCTGTAGGCGGTAAAAGGATTTATGACTATTACAAAGATGACACAGCTTATGAATTAGGTGTTTTAAGGAAATTTGAACAAGCTTTAAATAAACTGGGCTGGTATAGTGAATGGTACGATCCAGGCACTATCATGATCTGGCCCGACTAACACAAACAAAAATGCACTACTTGAATCAAAACGCCCAGGCAGAAAAAGATTCAGCTGTAAAGACAGCGGGGATCGTAGGAATGAATGTATCAAGCTTGCTAATAGC
>JAAOEI010000940.1_pt1 | contig 10948 bp, 8 predicted proteins | sample 7059261 | NCBI WGS metagenome assembly JAAOEI01 (sample SAMN14008812, study PRJNA610033) | viral metagenome | isolation source: viral particles filtered from seawater | place: China: Hangzhou Bay, Yangshan Deep Water Harbour | collected 2017-10-31
ACATCGGTACTCTATGGTTGCCGCCAAGAGAAAGGCGATCACGGAAATGCCCAAATAACAATATAACTACAATAAATGACAAAACAAACAAGAAAGACTGCCGCAACAAATGCTTCGGCAAAGTCTCTCATTACTCTGCCATAGTAAGTTGTGAGTCGCCAACCTCTTTAGCCGCTGCTGGAACGATAAATGATTGGGTAAATGCCGCACGAGTAGGCGCATCCATTAACTTCATCATTGAAGAGACAAAATCACTTGTTTTACCTTTTGGTATGCCAACAGTCATAAACTGAGCTAACGCACCAGGATTCATCATCAACTCAGCCATTTGCTTGTTGTAAGCATCAGCATTACCTCTTTGCAAATATTCAACAGCCGCCTTCATCAATGTAAATGTTCTGTCTAAAAACTGTGGTGCTTCTTTGGCAATATTTGGCCCACCAATATCCAACGCACCAACTTTTCGTGCAAGTTCTTTTGCTTTTGAGTCTCGCTTCAGATCAGCTAAAACATTGTTAACAGAAGAAACTTCTTTGGGTGTTAAAACATCGGATAACTTTTCAAATCTTGGAATTCCAGTTGATTTTTTGATTGTTCCCGCAGCGTTTTCAACAGCAGAAGCAAATTCACCAGCGGCTTCTTTACCCAAAGGAGTGTTTAAACTCTTCGACAGGTAATCTCCAACCTCCATGCGATTAAGTTTTTTACTGTAATCAGCATAAGAAGTAAGATATTTACCCCACAATCCATCAGATGACTTATTCAATGACGCATCAATAAATTGCTTTGCATTACCTAAGGCTTTAGCCGCTTGTTGAGGAATTCCACCAGAAGCATATTGCTCACCAAGATTTAGCATTTTTGCAACATCTTGATTTGATATTTTTCTAATGTTTTCGTACACATCACGACTATTTAGCAAGCCATTTTCATCAGCCTTAGAAACAACTTTATCCCTAATGCCTTGCAAAACAGCTTTGCTTTGGTCAGATACAGTCCCACGAATGGCTTTATCTAGTTGTTCTGTTAAATCAGATGCACGTAATGGGAAGAATCCATTTTGTTCCAAACTATTAAGTTGGAATTGTTTTAATTGGGCTTCACCACGCAATGTTCCTGCAAGTTCTTTGTATGCTTTTGCACGACCTGCCGCTTCTGACGCAATGTCACCCGCAGATAACCAACCTGGCCGACCTTTTTCTGCCAAAGATTTTTGAATTGTTGCCGCCAAACCAGTCATTCCAGATGTTTGTTCAGCAGCAGCCAAACTATTAAACTTATCTGAAATCTCTTTTTCTAACTTAGTAACAATAGGGCCTGCAAGATTAGTTTGCTCTAATGCCGCCTCACGCATTGGAGTTGTTACGCTTTCTCTTTTTGCAATTACAGCAGCTCTTTGAGCCTCTGTGCCAGCAATAGATTGAAGCTCTCTAGCTCTAGCCGCTTGTTGTTCAACTAAGCGCTCTTCAAATCCACCTGCAACTTTAGGTTTAGCCGCAAGTTTCTTTTGTGCTGCAGCCAATTCAATAGCAGATGGAATATCTGAAATTGCTTGTGCCGCAGTAGGCCGAGAACCACTAACAATTTCTTTAGCATCACGTAATGCTTCAATAACTTTTGTTCTATCAGTACCAGCAAGCTCATTTAACTGCTTTTGCATGAACTCTTGGCGACCAGTTGGAGTTAAACCTTTTAACGTGTTTAACAAACCGCCAACAGCCTTTACACCACCTTCAACAATAGGGCCAAGAATAAAACCAGTAGCCATTTGCTCTAATTTGCGCTCACCAAACTGCTCAACAGGAGCATTTACTGGTTGTAAGGCACTTAAAGCCGCACCCGTGCTTCCAGAACGAACAATATTACTAACGATACCCGCACCTGCCAAAGGAGCTTGTGTAACGCCAACTAATCGGTTAACTGGGCTAATAACATTGCCAAGCGTCTGATATGGGTCAAAACCACTACTACCAACTCTTGCACGACCTTCTTGGGTTGCTTTTTCAACATCGCTAACAAGTTGCGTAGCGCCTTTTTTAATCTCGCCACCAAACAATCCTGTGCTTGCTAATAGTTGATTAACTGCCAAAGCAGGATCAACAACCGCACCTTTAATCGTTCGAGCGATAGGACTACCAGCACCAAACATCAATTCCATGCTTGAAACAGGTGTTGTTTTTATACCAAGTTGGCTATAAAAAGTGTCTTTAGGTATGTCTGAATAAAATTTTGAATGAAAAGCATCCGCCAACTGAGTATCAGTCATGTCTGAATACTGTGGGTACTGTTGACGAATTTCAGCAATCGTAGCCATAAAAACTCCTTAACGAATACCCAATGGGTCAGACTTATTCTTTGCAGGTTGAGCAGCTTCACCCTTAAGGTAACGCCTTGATAGATTATCTAAGATTGCCAAGTTTGCTTCTTTTGTCATTCCTTCGCTACCAAGAGAATCTAAGTACGTTTTCAATTCAACATTGGAGTTAAGTTGTTGCGAACTCATGCCAGTAGCTTCTTTTACAGCATTTAACAACTGTAATCGAATGCTTTTTAGCTCATCACGTTTAGCTTGCTCTGGAGTACCAAATACACGACCACCCATTTGACCAACAGTTCCTGTTTGCAAAGATGTAACCAAGTTTGCAAGAGGGCCTTTTGAGGTGCTTGTAATGCCACCCATTTTGGCTAAATCTTTGACTAAGGTTTCTGCTGTAGAAATTGTATCTCCCAAAGCAAGTTGGCCTTCTTGAACCTTCTCAGCTTTTTCTTGAGCTTTAAGAACTGCCGAACTTGGCCCTTTGAGAGATGCCATCAATTGAGCAAGTTCTCTTTTAGCCTCTATTCGAAGTTTCTCTTTTTCTATATCAGTTTTTGCTTGTGCTAGATCAGACTCTAATTTAGCCGCAATTTTTTCTCGACCCAATAGAAGAGTAGTTTCTCTTTGAGCTGCTTTATCGGCAGAACCTTGTAAAGCCGCAATAACTCTATCTGGAGAACCATATTTAGTCAAAACCGCAAGAATGTCATCTTGTGTCGCATCTTTAGGCAATTTAGACAATTCATCACGAAGTTGTTTCTCTTGGTCAATGCCAAGTTGCGTCTTAGCCGCTTGAGCCAAGGATGCAGTTTCTGCCGCCCGTCTTTGTTGCGTCTGAGCCATCTCACTCTGTGCTTGACGAGCATACTGAGCCAAAGCCATAGCGCCTTGTTGGTCACCAGCTTGTGCAAGCATCTGAGCGCCTTTTAGGATCGACTCAGGGTTAGTTTGGTCTATCTGCTGGGCAATGGTATTCCTAGCACTAATCATCTTTAACTGAGGGTCTTCTATGCCCATAGCACCACCAATGGCAGTACCAAGACCTTTAGCACCACCATAAGTTAATGCCGCACCACGGGCAGCAGGGTCTAGTTGAGCAAGGGTAATACCTTCTTGCAAAGCACTTGTTCTTTGACGCTCACCATACATTTCAGGGGTTAAACCGAATAAACCCGCTACTATATTTTCTGCCATGATGAATCCTTATGAAAATAAGCCACCAAGTACTTGCCCAAATGCGGGAGAAGCACCTAGTCCACTCAATAGTGTTGAATAGGGGTTAGTTGTTGCCGCAGGGCCAGTAGCCAAACGAGTACTGAACTCAGCACCTGATAGACCTAAACGACCCACATTAGCACCTGCGGTCGCCGCTTGTTGACCAAGAGCCGCACCCATTGTCAAAGGTTGTTGTGCAGCAGTCTCAAGACCTTGCACTTGCCCCAAAGCAGTTGTGTAAGGCTGATAAGCCGCCTGTTGACCCGCATAGTAGTTGCCCATAGTCTGTGCGCCAGTACCCAACAATCCCGCACCAAATGCGACATTCTGTTGTCCATACTGTTGAGCATTAGCCGCCAATTGAGCCTCTTGTTGCGCTCTAGCGTTATACAAAGCCTGTAGTTCAGGAGTTGTAGCGCCTAAAGTACCGCCTTGTGCAACCGCTAAACCGCCACGACCTTGTTGTTGGAGTCTGTTTTGCAGATTAGCCAACTCTATCTCTCTGCCTGGTTGCAAGAGAGCCATTTGACTCTTCAAGTAATTTGCCGCAACTGCTTCAGGAGTTTCAGCAAGATACCCTTGACCTAGTTTAAATAGACTCTGAGCGCCAGTTTGTAGTGGTTCAAATGCTTGTTGAGCGCCTTCTGCTTGTACCAAACCTTGTTCAGCCAACTTGACCAAGCGGTCTTGAGCATTCTTAGCTTCAGGGCTTAATGTGTATCCTGCGCTTGTCAATTGACCAGTTACAGGATCAACTTGAAACTGTGAAGTACCAAATCGAGTAGTCATGCCAACAGGTCGGAACTGAGCCGCTTGTTTGGCAGCAGCAGTCTCTCTGTCAATCATCTGTTGCGCTCTTTGAGCCGCTTCACGAGATGTTTGTTGTTGGAGAAGACCCGCACCAGTAGTCAGGCCACCAGATAGCAAAGCGCCTAGTTGAGCCGCAGTAAGACCACCTAGACCTGTTGTCGCAGTTCCTAATCTAGTACCGACACCAGTACCCACTCCAGTACCTATGCCAGTTCCAACACCCGTACCTACTCCTGTTAATACACCAGTTCCAACTCCACCCAAAGTAGTGCCAAGAGTAGAGCCACCAAGCAAAGTATTAGCACCTGCTAAACCGCCAGCAGTAGTCAATCCTGTAACTCCACCTGCGCCCGTGGTTAAACCAGTAAGTCCACCTGCACCTGCGGTTAGTCCACCAGCACCGCCCATTCCTGCAACAGTACCGCCTAGAGCACCTGTCAAAGCACCAGTTCCACTACCACCTGTTAGATTGGTCAATGTACCTGCTAAAGCACCAGTAGTTAAAGAGTTAGCAAGAGCAGTTGCCCCCGCAGTACCACCAGCACCACCAAGAGCTAAGTCTAGTTGGGCAAGTTCACCCATTGTTAAGCCTGTAGTGCCAACAGTTCCACCCGTTGCAGCACCACCGCCACCAAATAGACCTTCAAAGCCACCACCTAGTCCACCGAATAAAAGAGCAGAGCCTCCCAAGAACTTCAGAAAGTCTTGACCAGCATTAACTTCTTGTTGAACACCAGTTCTCGCAAGTTCACCAGTAGGTGTGTATTGGTTGTAGCCACCACCTGCTTGGTTTTCACCAACTTTATAGGTATAGACATTCTCAAGACCACCGATCTGCTGATTCTCACCATCACCAATAACTTGATACTGAGGTTGAACAATGGTGTCGCCCAAAGTAATGGTTTGACCTTGAGGAATAGTAGCCGCCACACGGGAAGCAACCGCACCCTCATCCAAGCCAACAGCACCAGCCATTTGAGCAGGAGAAACCCCATAAGTTTCCATAGCCGCAACGATCTGGGCATCACTCAAGCCAGGGTTTGCGGTTAGGAAATCCAGTATTTGTTGGTTAGATATAGCCATTATTTTTCTCCATCATGTCACTTCAATTTTATCCTATGCCCATCTCTTTGCGTATTTTTGTTGCAGAGATAGCGTGTATAGCATCGTCGAATGACTCTTGCTCGATTTTGTAGCCTACATCTCTGCCATAAGTGATATTCACCACATTAGGAACAAGTTGTATCTCATACTGACCTTGGTATAAAGGGTCTAAATCACGTTTAATGAAGTCTTTGACCTGATTGGCGGCAAACGGGTTTGAGCCGTTCCAACCCTGACAATCTCTGATCTGAATGACCACTTGACCTGTCTTAGCCAATGCTCTCTCAAATAACTTACGATGGCCTTCATGCCAAGGCTGCCATCTGCCAAGCATCTGGACAGTTTCTTTCTGCCAATCAAAGACAGGGCGTTGGCGGTTGTCCAAGATGTGTGCAGCAATGAACTCGCCCCACTTCTCAGCCTTTTGCTCAGTAATCCTAAAATCATATTGCTCTGGCGCAACAAACACCTTGTTAGTGTCCTCAAAACGGCCTTGATTGATGGTGTCAACCCAGACAGTCCAATCGGCTTTGAAGTTGTTGCGCATCTCAACCAGAGGAGCTACAAAGTCGCAGATCACATAATCCACATCGTAACTGTCAGCCAAATCACGCATTCTTAAACTTTGGCGAATACGGCCTTCATGGGAAAAGTCCCAATCGTTGTATTTCTTGCGTACATCATCAGCATTCAGCCACATGACTGTCTTTTTGCTGTCTTGCAAGTGGTCAAGAATGTGCTGCGCAAGGTAAGTCTTACCAGCACCAGGCAAGCCCATGATTAAGATTCTTTTCATCCCTTGACCTTATAAAGTTGTTTTATTGCAAACTCTGGGGCTGGTGTGCGCCAGAACTCTTTATTGCCATACTTATCCCAAACCGATTTGGGCAGAATTGATGGGCGTTCTTGCCATGTCACTTCTTTTCTGACTGTATGCAGATTTTTCATGTTCAAGGCTCTGTCAAATACTTCGTTCTCATATTCAACATTCTTGTAATCGTGTTCATAAAAAGGCTTGCCAATAAACCCATAAATCTCACGCATCACGCTCTCAGGGTGTTTGCATAAAGATTCATATTCAACCAACATAATCATGTCGGGGTTTAGCAGTAATCCCTCTTCTAAGAAGTAATAAGGCTTAACAACTTGGCCTTCCTTCTGGACATCCATTAAAGCATCGCATCTTGTGGTGACTGTTTGATTTGCTTCATCATCTGCCAAAGTTGCACCATACAAAGAATTCTTGGCAGCAATGCGCTCAAAACTATCTAGTATCCAAGGCAAGTCACGCACACAACAAATAATCTTGGTCTGTGGGTATAGGTCTTTGAGGAGTGATGTTTTGGATGTCCAACTTCTGCTGGTGTCAAATACTGTATTCGGAGTAACTGCTTTGTAGTAAGCATTTAGTAAATCTTTAAGTATTTGCTTACGTCTATCTTCATCAATCAGGTGATTGGTTTCGCTTCTCGTAATGACATCAATGGTTGATGCCACTAACTTCTGCACTGGCGAGGAAATGTCTGCATAGAACTCAGGGTTCTGGCGCAAGATAGCCGAAAGCAGGGTCAAGCCTGACCTTGGCAAACCAGAGATGAAGAAAAACTCTTTCATTCCGCAGGAATCCAGTTAACTGTGGCTTCATCCCATTGGTAGCGTACATTGCCGCCATTCATAACGGCATCTGCGGGTCTAGGTATTGGCGCACCCCATGTCATTGTGTCCGAGTAACCAATCCAAGATGGGTAAGGTTTACGTGCTTCATGTTCAGCAGTTCTAGCAGCGTTGTATTCTTCTTCGGTCAAAACTTGCAAAACACCAGCGATGGTAGTGTCTGCATCATCATCGCAAGTGCCATAGTATTTGGGCGCACGCAAATATGTTCCATCAGAAGCCATTTCTATAGGCCATGATGAATTGTCACTCCATAAATAAATCCATCCTTTGACATCAGGCATAGATGGGCCTGTGCGTTGTGGCTCGGATGTGCAAGGTATTTTAGTTACTGCATCAACTTCAGTTAGACAAATATATTTCATGCGGACACCCTTCTAACTGCTCGGACACGATAGGAATTAAGTTTACTTTCACGATATAAAAGGCCATAACTAAAATGCTGTCGCCATGCCGTAGCTTCATTACCCGTATTTGCCGTACTAGACCAGTAATTATTGGCAGTAAACGCTTGCGCACCACCTGATTGGAAAGCCGCTGCTGAAGTTTGTGCTGGTGAACCAGAACTGTAATTAGTGCTTATTGGCTCTGGTAATACTGCATTTTCGTTTGCGCCAGAACTTGTGTCATTAGCTGTTGTTGTAGGTTTTAAAAAGTAATAACAGACTTCTAATTCATTTTTAGCTGGCATATACCAATCACTAAAACCGCCAGTTACAAGGTCATTACAAAAGTGAGCAGCTGGATAAACAGTTGAATTACCATCAGCCACCAAATCAGCAGTGTTTTGTGGGCCATCTATAAGACTAACGGGAATAATTCCAGTACCTATATTTTTCCATGCTAATTGACTTTGAGCCGCTGACAAAGGGCCTACAACAAGGTTATAAACTGTTCCACTTTGGTTAATTTGACCCGCAAAAAAACCACCGCCATATGCCGCACCAATGTCTGCTGGCAAAGGAGGAATAAAACTTCTTTGGTTTTGAAAAACAGCTTGTAGTGCGCCACTCATGTCAAACCACTCCCTGAAATAAGCCAAGTTGTTGAAGTCATCTTGATTGCCGTTGCCGAACCATATTGAGCAAGACTTCGTGAGCCAGTTGTGCCAGCAGGAGACAAATACATTGTGTCTGTCGTAATGGCAATTGTCACCACTTGGCTTGTCATATTCACAAATGTGACTGCTGTTCCTATTGGATAAGCAACAGAACTATTTGCAGGGATTGTGTATGTTCTAGCATTTGCATCGCCTGATGGATGGAAGATGTGCTTTCCAGCATCAGCCAAAACTAATGTGTAAGCAGCAGATTGACTATTCTGTGGGATGTTTCTAAAGCCAACTGCATCTGTGCCATCAACTGTGCAATTGCTTAATGTGCCGCTTGATGGTGTACCCAATACTGGTGTTGTAAGTGTTGGAGATGTCAGAGTCTTGTTAGTCAACGTGTCAGTTGTTGCTCTGCCAACTAATGTGTCTGTGCTTGTTGGTAGCGTCAATGTACCAGTATTACTAATGCTTGAAATAACTGGCGCAGTAAGAGTCTTGTTTGTCAAAGTCTCTGTGCCTGTCAAAGTAGCAAAGCCACTAGCAGTAAATGCCGCTTGAGTCCAAGCCGATCCTGTCCAAACATACAAAGTGCTTACTGTTGTATTCCAGTACAAAGCACCTGTGAGCAAAGCGTTTCCGTCATTGTCAACAGATGGTGCAGAAGACTTAGAACCTAAATATCTGTCATCAAAAGCATCATAGGACGCTGCCGCATTAGTTTCACTGGTAGCCGCATTGCTTGCACTTGTAGAAGCGTTAGAAGCACTTGTAGCCGCATTAGAAGCAGAGGTAGCCGCATTAGATGCAGAAGTTGCTGCCGCAGTAGTCGAACCAAATATCGAATCTATTTCAGTTTTGGTATAAGCATTTGATATGTTATAGCCAGCAATAGTCGTTGGATTCGTTCCTGCCGTTGCACGACCATAAGCATCAAAAGTAACAGATTGGTATGTTCCTGCTGAAATGCCAGAAGTAGCCAAATCAATGTTGTCGCCATTGACAACAATACGACCAGAAGATGCTGTTCCCACATTGAGAGTGTTACCTGTCTTTGTAAGACCATCACCTGCGGTAATCTGACCCGCACCAGAGAACTGCGCCCATGTAATCGATGTGCTTCCTAAAGTTCCACCTGCATCAATCGTGCAGATGAAACCAGAATCAGCGTTAGTTGTGCCTTTTTCAACAAAGGTAAAAGCCGCCACCAACTCAGCATAAGTGTCAGCGTCTGTTGTGCGAGTCCAAGAACCTGTAGCGCACAAGTAAATACCATTAGCAGAAGCAGTAGATTGGTCTTTAACCAATACCCGATCACCCGCAATAATCGAAATGCCATCAATGGTTTGTGCGCCAGACAAAGTGATATTTGCAGTAGTAGCCGCAACCACAGAGGCTTTAGCATCAATACCTTGGGCTAGTGCATCGACATAACCCTTGGTAGCCGCATCAGAATCGTTTGTAGGACTCGCTAGACCAGTAATGGTTGCCGATGTACCGCTATCCATATCCAATGCGCCAGAGATGGTCACATTGTTGAACGTAGAAGTGCCAGAAGCGGCAGTTACATTGCCTGTCAGATTGCCAGTTACGTTACCTGTAACATTGCCTGTAACAGCACCCGTTACATTACCTGTGACGTTACCAGTTACTGCACCTGTCAATGGGCCACTAAAGCCTGTATTTGCGGTAATGTTCGTACCAGTAATAGCAAGGGGAGATGAGCCACCGATGACCACACCATTGATTGTTCCCGCACTAATGGCAGCAGAAGCAATCGTAGCGGCTGTGCTAACAGTAAGGTTAGTAAATGTTCCCGCAGCAGCAGTAGTTCCACCGATCACCGCACCATTTATCGTACCCCCAGTAATCGTTGCAGAGGAGTTATCTGTCTTAGTCGCAATGGCAGTTGCAATATTATTGAACTCTGTATCAATCTCAGTACCCTTAACAATCTTTAGAGGATTGCCAGGCGAAAGATTATCTTTGGTTGCGAAATTCGTACTTTTTGAATAATTACTCATGGTTTATCCTATCTTGCCTTCTTTGGCTTGAAGTTCAATTTTCTGAATTGACAACTGAGTGCCGTTAATAGTGGCTTCGTAACCAGTTTGTACAATTTTACCTGCACTTGACGCATTACTTGTTAATGCTTTAATGGGTATTCCACTTGAGAAGTCTGCAATTGCATACTCACCAACCCCATATTCAAAATAGCCTTGAGGTGGAATAAAGACGTTCTCAGACTGATAAGCACCAGAATAGTCAAAAGCCCACTTGATTGTGAGGAACTGGTTAGAACCACCAATCACCACGGCAGTAATAGACTTTAGAATGGAAATCTGATTAGGGTTTCCTAAGTCGGCATTGTTTGTGTAGTACAAGAATCGATAAGTAGAAGCATCATCAAGATAACCACCATACTTACCAATGTAGCCGTTCTTACCAATGTATAAATCACCATTACGCAACGATCTGAGTGCTGTTGGGGAAATATTGTCCCATTTGGTTATACGGGAAGCACCATCTTGGAGACTCTGCTTTGTATCAAAACAGTAGACTTGCAAAGTAGCGGGTAAAACAAGCAGGTAAAAAGCGTTCTTCTCTGAGTAAACAGACTTGACGTTTGCTAGTGTTTCTCCCGCCAAGGAAGATTCCAAATCAAAACGAACATTTTTAGATAGGTCTCGCAAAGGTGCAGACTTCTCTTGGATAGTCCTCATCAATGAACGAACACCTGAGTCTGACAAGAAAACAACATCAGTACCAATACTTTGTAT
>JAAOEI010000941.1_pt1 | contig 10936 bp, 19 predicted proteins | sample 7059261 | NCBI WGS metagenome assembly JAAOEI01 (sample SAMN14008812, study PRJNA610033) | viral metagenome | isolation source: viral particles filtered from seawater | place: China: Hangzhou Bay, Yangshan Deep Water Harbour | collected 2017-10-31
TTTTGCTGTAACCAGCGAGTATCATGTCGTTAATATCTTTTTCTTTCAGTGTGTCAGGCCAGATAACGACATTTCTTCCCTGACTTATATTCTTTTCAATCTGTTTGCAAATCTCTTTGTTTCTTGGCTCGTTGTCAAATATAACTGTCAACTCACCGTTCAACATCAGTCTTCCACCAATCGACAAAGGTTTGGAGAAGTCTGCTCCTGCAACTGCGATACAGTTATCAAGGAACATACTATCTATCGGTCCTTCAACAACCAACACAGGTTTGTCATGTGTCACTTTGTCTAGACCATAAATCTTGTCAGCATCTTCGTCTAACTTGATGGTGATATACTTGGGAATTTCTTTCCCAAATGCCCTACCTTGATATGCGAATATTTCTCCTTTCTCGTTTCTAAATGGAATCAACAACCTTGGGTGGTCGCCATCCAAGGAAGGAAATTTATTTTCTACTAGTGTATTCGTGAATTTGAAAAATGTTGGGCATAAAAATAGATCGTGGGAGTATTCAAATAATTTTCTCTTTTCAACCATTCTTCTCGCCGGGTGGGTGGGGGCCAATTCCGAAATGGATCGAAGTGATTTGAACACATCCTTCTTAAAAACTGGCGCATCGAACTTAAACTCCGGCTCTGGATTGTTTGTCTTGACACCTTTGCGATATCGTTCTAGTATATAGTCATCGTAAGTTTTTGAGTCTACGTGCTTGATAAGATTGCCTAACGATGCACCTGTCCCACAGTTATGACATTTGAAGAACAAGTCATTTTTCTTACGAAACACATATCCTCTGGCTTTCGTGCGAGATTTCTGTGAGTCTCCACAGTATGGACAACGGAAGTTCCAAAGATAATCCCCCTTCTTTTTGAAGAGGGGGAGCATTGGACTGACTAGATTTAGATATTTTTGATCAATATAAGACATTTACAGATAGTAACATCTCTGTAATAAAATGTCAAGATACTTCTAAGAATTTGTTTAGAATAAATCCTGCTACAATGGATGCACCAATAAGAACGTGTCTCCATTTTTCTAGGACACCAACTCGATCCTTGAGTTCATCTCTGATTTTTTGTATTTCTTTGTTTTGCTCTGCATGTTGCGAAGCAGCAGCTGTCATAATTTCTTTTGTATTTGAAGTTATACGAGAGTGCAGTTCATCAATTTTAGCAGTCAACTCTGTTCTACGAACTTCAATCTGTTGCTCTGCCTCAATTATTGCTTCTTCTTGTCTGGTAAGCTTTTCCTCATGCACTGCTAACATACGGTGAATTGAATTGGAAACATCAGTCAATTTCTCAATCGCAATATCTAATCGGTCATGAATTTTTGCTTGATCTTCTAACTCCTTTTTGAGAAGTTTGACCTCTGTTTCCAACTCAGCCATTTTTTAGTCTTTCTTCAACATAGACCATACACCCCAAACAAGAGCTCCATAAAGAACTACTTTGGTCAGGGTAAATCCACCAAAGAGAACCAACGCTGCACATGCGGCAACGATAAGCCCTTGGTGACTTGAAACCTCTTGGATTCTATTAGCAATATATTCGCTCATTTAAATCTCCTTTCTAAACCTCTTAAACTACTTCCAAACTTTCGTTTCGATTGGCATCTTCTTTTTTGAGTAGAACAAGAAATCATCTCTAATTTGATGTTTTCTACGGTTAACACCTTTTTGGTGATAACCAATTCCCATTAGTAACAAAGGAATGTCTTCGAGCAACGCTACCTCTTGAACTTTATCTGCATTCATGCATTGGCAACAACCTGTCCTATAACCAAGAAGTGAAGCCGTCAAATTCAAATATCCTGCTGCAATTCCGAGATTAGTGTGAATGTCTTTTGTTAAAAGTTCTTCATCCTCCCATTTACCATTCTCTTCAAAATAACGAGCCTGCTCGTTTCTTCTAACGTTATCATTATGTAGACGATCATTTGGTAAATGTCTTTCAAACAACACCAGCAAATTTCCAAGAACCTGTGTATTTGTCTCATATCCAGATTCATGTTGCTTTGTAACAAATCCTCTGGTGTGTTCGTGAATGTCTTCAATCAATCCACGGTCCTCTATGAAGTGAACCTTATAGAAAGCAAGATTATTTTTACTGGGACACTCTGTCACTGCTTTCTTCATCAGCTCAAAATCTTGTTTCGGTATTCTTTTAGTCAAATCAAAATTTCTTTGGGCGTGTTGACTTCTAACTATCGCCTTAGAAATTTCATCATGGGTGTGTTCCTGTAACATTTTTATTCCTTTATTTACCGTCATCTTTTGTTAAAATAGCAAGTTGTTCCAATGTCTTCAATCTATGGTCCAAGTTACTTATTTTTTCAGCAACATTAGGGTATTTCTTTTTCCATGCTTCTTCTTCTGCAAGCATCTTTATATTTAGTTTCCTTGCAGCCCAAGAGGATATCTGGTCAACCTTTCTGTAAAACCAGATACCAAGTTTAGTTTCTGCAAACCAACTGTCAGCTGCATTACCAAGAATGCTTCCTGCTATCGCAGATATCAACCAGAACCACATTTATACTTCCTTTGCAAATTGCCATAGGGCATAATCCCCAAATAATACAGTGTATCATACATGGGCAATCTCTTCTTCCATAAAACATGACACCTACGAACAGACTTTTTCATTTCTTGAAGATCATGATATGAGATTCCTCTGCCATAAGATACACCATGTTCATGAGATATCTTACCGTGTTCAAACACTATTCCCAATCCCAATCGCTCTGATCATGATAGCACAATTCCGAGTATCGTTTATAAATAACCTTTGCTTTGTCCTCACACAACGCACAACGACATGCTTTACAAACTTCAATCTCTGTTAATCCAGCTGCATGTGGTTGTGACCTATCAACTGCTTTCCTCAATGGATTACCACAGTGTGATTCATGACCGCAGTTCTTACACCTTGTCATTAGTCTGGAACTCCAATGCAACAAGAACAAGGATTATCTTCTGTGCAATCACACATGATGCCAGCATCTAAGTTCTCACAATCACAAACGGGGTTTTCACACTGTTCATTTGTGCAACCCATTTTACTCACCTCCAGATAAATATTTCACTTCTTCTTCTGCTGATGCTGGCCAACGACCAAACACTCTAACTGACCAATACGCAGACCAAATTTTTATTTTCCAAACAGAGGGTTCTGCACTTTGCATTCCCAACAAAAAAATCTCATCCGAAAGTTTTCTTGCAGCTCTCCACTTGTCTTTACTCATTCCACTTGAATGATAATAACTTCTTAGTGATGCATAAAGATGATCATGAATAACAGCAGCACGGGCAACATCCCAAGGTGAAATAAGTGCCCAAACAATTCTTGGAACTGATGCAAGATCAGTTTTCATTCCTTTCTTACAGGATATACGACCAGTAGCGGCAATGTTTACACCAATCTCTTTCAAAAGGTCTATGTCTGCTTTAGTCAATAGATGAGTTTTAAAAGACAAAACTCTTTCAAGTTCCCAAGTTTTAGGTGGTGTGAACTCTGCACTTATCTTGTCGTTAAAACTACCTTTTGGCATCCTTTTTCTCCTTTTTCTTTTTGGGTGTTACAGCCTTTTCATAGTAAACAATAATCTGTTGCTGCTGATCTATGAATCTTTTCAAATCTGCCATATTCAAAGAAATAGTTTCGTAATCTCTAACACTCAACGCATAAAAAAGAAGATCGCCATGTTCTTTTTGAAATCTTTCTTTAAACCCATCAAAGTTTTGTTCCGTAACAACATAAAAATACACATCGCTCATAGTGACAGGTCTTGGTCTTTGCTGTGTTGGTATATTTCTCTCTACCTCTACAGTCTTAACCTCTATTGGGACAATCTCACGCCAACTACTACAACCACTACTTAATAACAGTAGTGGGGGGAGTAGCACCAGTGAGGTTTTCCAACGACCTAAAAAGTTTCTTTGTTCCATTGTTTATCTTCTTTTCTACCAGACCCGGCTTTTTGAGACTTAGTTTTGACAGGTCATGTTTACGCAACTTATCTATCAAGGTATCTCTATATTCGTTTGCCTTAGTTAACTTAATTTGCAATTCATTATTCAATTCTGCAAACTTTTTTGCGTCTTCGACTAGGGTATTTATAGTTTGATCTTGTATAGCCTTTGCTGTTTCAAGTTTTGCATTATTCTCTGTTAGTGTTTGTATTCTTGATTGTGTGTCTTTATAGTAATAATAACCACCATAGACCACACCACCAACAAGTCCAACAACCACTACGAGCAGGTATATTTTTAACATCATTTATCCCTACCTTGACAATGAGCACGTTGCGAAAATCCTTTTGGATTGTTGCAATCTATGCTTTTCTTATATTTATCACTCCACTTTTCATTTTTTTGTTTAGTGATCTTTTTCATCTTCTCTATGTATGCACGATACACTGCTGCCTCTGCCCTCTTCCCCATTTCTTTTGCACGTTGCTCCATAGCGATTGCAGCTTGTATCTTGTGTGCGTGTTTCTTACCAGAGTTTTCTATCTTCTTAACACTTGCTCTCGCAGTCTCTACATCCTTGAAACCTAGGCCGTGAATAGTCCCTCTAGGATTCTCGTCTGTGTATAAATCAGAATGTTTGTCGCTCCCTGCTGGTTGACCTTTCTTACGAGGTATTCTTGGTGCTTCACTAAATTCTTCAAATGATAACTTTGGACTTGATGCAGATGTGGTGAAGTTTTTCTTTCTCATCACAGTCTTTGCTACCAACTCAATCTCACCCTTTTTGTAATTTAACACAAAGGGCATGTTGATATCAGTTTTCATATCATGAATGACAGCATTTGCATCATCCGACATTTTTGCAATCTTCTTACCGTATTTTTTATAAGACTGTTTGAATAACCGAACAAGTTCAGATGTGGTTATCTGTTTTACGTTGCGAGCGTCATTCACTCTATCCATGAAATGTTTGGTGAACTCTACATCAATACCCAGCGCAGCAAACAACTTGTCAGCATACCTCTCCACTTGATCAAGGTCTGACTTTGTAATCTCACGTTCTTTCTGTGAGTACATAGGATAGATAGGATTACGAGGCGGTATGTCTCCCAAATCTGCAACTGGAGCAACATGACCCGCTGATGGTCCTATAACTGTTCCGGCATATTCTTTAAATAGTTTCATCTTCTATATGCTTTTCTATTCCAAATTTAGACATACCATCAACGACATTTTCTGTAAATTTGCTTCTTTTTTGTGCGCCCTCTTGTCTTTTGATTCTTGCTCTCTCTAATCTTTCTCTGTGTTGACGATATGCCTTCGTGCGACCATCAATCAAAGTGTCTTTCTTTTTCTTCTTTTTTACGCCTGGTTCACCGCTGCCAGGATATCCAGGCTTGTCAACTCCAAGACCGGCGATTGCTCCACCCCCTGCTGCATTGGCAGGAGCATCTTCTTCCATTGATTGTCCACTATATGGACTTACCTCTTTCCATGTTTTCATTGGTTCAAATCCTCTAAACTAACGTAAATCTTTTCTTGTGTTTTTTCATGAACAACAGGGAATATATCAACTCCAAGAACTGTATCTATTGCAGCCTCATCATCAAAGGCAATAACCTTATCTCCCTTTTTCGCTGATAACTCTTCTTCTTCTTTATTTAATATATCATTTGCCAAAGTATACTCGCCCTTTGGTAGTATTTCACCAAATCCTATTACCTCTTCATTTATAGAATCATCAAGTTCATATCCTTGCTCTTTGAGGTATTTCATGAACTCCTTCTCAAACACATCAGGGTCATCTACCGATTCCTTGAAAGTGTCCTTGAGTAGAAATAGAGCTGCGGCATAGGTTCCTAACTTGGTTCTAAGTCCAGGCACTTTTCCAAAAAGTTTTTTAATATTGAATACGAGTTTGTGGAGAACCGTATAAGCATTTTTCTCTTCAGATGTTCTAAGAGGTTTTGGCGTTCTATTCCACACACCAACTTTTGGTTTGGGTGGAATCACACGATTACCGTTTTCATCAATAATACCTAATTTGTAAGCATCTGTATCTTTAAATGGCGTTACAAGTAATTTGATAAAACGGTACGTTACAAATAAGTCTATCGCTCTTCCCATTATAGTTCTCTCAAAACCTCTAGTATGTGTTTGTCCTCTTCTATGTCACCCAATTCATCTGATCGTATTAAGTTAAGAAAAATTAGAAATGATTTTAAAGCCTTCCAATGCTCATTTTGAATTTTAAATAATAATAATGTAACTGCTGCTTCTGGTCCAAATAAATTTTTAATCACAATCAGATGGTTTAAAAGAAGTCTTTCTTTCAATATACCAGTTTCATGATACTTTCTAAGTAATCTTTTGATGTACTTAAAACGTTTCATATCATCATTAAACTCTGCCTCACTCTCACAATGTGGATTATCATAATGTTTAATCGCAAACATATTCACATTTGCAACAGTTATCTTCTCGTACATCTATGAGATTTTGGCTCGAATCCGAAACTGGTTAGTCTCTGTCATTTCATAACTAACGTTCAAACTCAATCCACCTTCAACTTGGTTGCTTATACCATCATCTTGTAAAAACTCATCATATGGCGTATTTTCATCTTTACCAAAACGACCACCGAACAATGTAAGGGGCATGCTAAACTCACCGTTCTCCTCACTCATAGATGGATACTCTCCAAAAGTCAAACCAAGCTTCAACAAAGAATTACGCATCAGCTGAAGTCTATTATATGGATCAAACTGGTCCTCTTCAAAAATTCTACCTACAACAGAGTTGAGTTTTCTAACAACATCTGCTGTTAAATATCCATTAGATGGGTTGCGACCATATGTTGGTTCATTTGGAATCTCTGGTTGCCCAGCTTCGGCAACGAATTTACTGAACTTTTTCATTTTCCTCTCCATTCTCTACAGGCAATTCTGTGCGAATTTGCTCCTCAAGAAACTGCGATTTTGGTTTTCCATAGGTGACTTTAATATCACCGTAATATGGGTCTTTCACATTTATTGCATCCGTATGAATATGACCTTTAATTTCTGAAAGCACTTTCATAGTTATTCTCCCTCACTATATTTATAATAATAAAAAAAGGGAGAGGGACAAAGCCCTCTCCCTCTAATAACACCGAAATACCAACTATTAGTTGGCGATGTCGATGAGGTCGGCAGGAATGTCGGCGCCAACATCGGCAAAACCGATAATCGCCCACTTCGTGCCCGCCCACAAGAGCATTGCAGTGTCGCCATCGTCAACGAAGTTGAGGTCAGCGAAGCCCATTGGGTCAGCAGGTGTGCAGACTGTGGAACCACCGTCCGTATCATGGACAATGATCTTGATCTGGCCCTGAACTGTACCATCAGCAAGTGTGGTGGCGTTCGTGCCAGCAGTCTGGAGCAACGTAACAGCAGTCGCAACCGAAATCGCAGTCTGTGTGCCGTCCGAAATGTCTTCAATCGAGTTCGAGAACCCGATGAAAGAAGGAAGGTTGTTGATGAAGTTTGTCACCGAAACCTTCTTGTTAATGGGTGTGCCCGTAGGGTCATCGACCACATGGAGCAAATCAGCACCGGCAATACCTGTCGAGAGGTCTGTCAGAGCTGTAATTTTCTTATCAGCCATTTGGCGTCTCCTTATAAACCCCCATGCCTAATTGCACTTGGGGGGGAATGTTACTGAAGGTATGAACGCATCACCCTTCATCACTTACTTCATTACCAATCTTACTAAGAAAATCGTCACACTGTTGAACCGCACCCGTAAGTGCATTTTGCAGTGCAACGTTTTCTAATTTTTGTTTTTCCAGTTCAACTCCTTGAGCTCGAACCTTTGTCAAATCATCCAGAAGGTTAGCCTTCCGTTCTTCAATCATTTCTTTATTAATCATAATTACCTCATTGTGTAGTATTATTTATAACAGTTTTTACGACGAAGCTGCGACTGTCACTCCATTTAGTACAGATGCAGTTCCCGTTGACGAACCAGCCTGTGTGTAAACCACAATATCACTGGTGTAATCTTCAGCAAGAACACCTTCGTTTGCATTTGCCGATGTTCCATCAGTGCCGTCAAGGATAATTTTGTCTTCACCTTGATCATCACTTGCACCATCTTCCAACAGTCCAATGTAAACTTCACTGTCTCCACCTGTCAATGTCAGGTCTGTGATATCGGCTGTTCCTGTGGAACCAGCGATTGTGAAGTCAACACCTTCCATGTGAATTTCATCACCAGCATTTGCAGATGTTCCATCTGTTCCATCAAGAACAACTTTATCGCCAGGCACATCTCTTGCACCCTCTTCGAGCATAAGTCCAAGTATTGAACCGCCGTCTTCTTCTGCGATATCAGCAGTTCCGTTAAACAGAATTGCAGTGCGGCCTTCTGCAGCACTGTCACCAACACCGGCACCGTTGAACGCAAGGAAACCAGCAGCTGCATTAGTCTGAACTGTTCCTCTAAAGGTGATTTGGTTAGTTCCCGAACCAGAGAAGTATTGACATGCGACTGTGCTATCTTCAACCATGTCTGATACTCCCAAACGAGACAGTAGTATGTGTGCCTTGTTTGTAACAGTTTGGTTAGCAGACCATGCAGCAGATGTGACATCAACCGCTTCGTCAAATGTTACTGTGATATCAAATGTTCCTGTATCTGCAACCTCACCTTCGGTAAACCCGATAGAGATTGGTGTAGCAGAACCGAAAACATCAGCCAGATTACGAATGCAAACTAGAACTTCTGGTTGTGCATCTTTGTTATCGTTGCCAGAGTTGGCATGGCCAGGCGAAAGGGCCCAACCCCCAGATACGGCAATGGCATCCTGTCTTGAACCGCCCGATCCTTGTGCGTTTGAATCAATTGGTAGGAACTTAGGACGACTTTCAGCAGTTGTGCTCTTTCCCCATAAACCCATTGTGTTTCTCCTTTATTCTTGCAAGAATATGTAAGTTTCTTTCTTTATTTATGTTATTTAAATCCTAGACGCTTCAATTCACCAATGGTTTTACGAGGGTCAGTGTGGTGAACTCCAATACCACCTTTGCTCTCCCATTCTTTTATGTTTTTCATGTAGTCATCTATTAGAATGTTTGCTTTACCATCCGTAACAGCATACTGTTGTTTTTGTGACCGCATGACAAGGTGAATGCGAGACTTTTTAAAGTTCGTATTCTTTGCCAACCATTTCATTTTACCTGTCTTTGAAGTGGGATCACGACCAGATGCAGCAGACAGAATGTATGGATTATACTTTTCGATGAACTGATACATCCTCTTTGCACCCGGCATCCACTCAAGATTTGCCCAGAAACCTTTTGTTTGATTGATTGCAGCCCAACGGTCCTCTTTATCAGTGGTTCTAAAATCACCGCCGATTGCGTCCTCTGCGCCCTTTAAAAAGTTACAAAGGACTTGATCCATATCACAGTAGATATCCGGCAAGTCTCTCTCTGTTTTTTTTGTTAACTCAAGTAGTGATTTCATCTTATCTCTTTTTTTCGTTCATTTTTGGTTCAACATCAACTTCATCAACTTTCTTTCCAGTTAATGTTTTACCACCTTTCATCTCTTTTGTCAAGTCTTTTTTGTCTTTTTCTTCCTCAAGACCCCAAACTTTTGCGAGAGCCTCTTTCATGGACTGCATTTTCATCCTACCATAATCCTCAACTGATTGACCAGGCGTGACATCTTGAGTATGTTTACGATACTCATCTGTACCAATCTCATAAGACTCTTCAACAATCTTGTTCTTCGCAAAATAATCTACCATTGCCTGTGCATCATCAAAAGACTTCTGACCCTTCTGACCTTTCATGCTCACCATGAAACTATCTGCGCCACGGTCAAAGTCAGCAGTTCCAACTACCTTACCCTTATACATAATTTTGGTAATGTCACCATCCCTAACTGCTTTATACTGACCCTTGCCCCCATGAGCAAGAACCTGTTTTGTGCCTTCATCAAGAGACTCTTCAACTTCTTCTTTTTTAGGTTTTGGTTTAAACGTGTCCAAATCTTTTCCACGTTTCATTGCACCTTCTTTTTTGTCTTTCTTTGCTGTCTTTCTCAACATGGCAAAATCTTTACCATCAATATCACCGTCCTTGTCTTTGTCAAGTTTCTTTTGACCACCGACAAGTTTTTCTTGTTTTACTGCAGCTTCTTGCCATACATTTAGAATGGATGACTCAAGGCTATCTTTTTTTGTGTCAAGGTATCTCTTACCCATTTTTCTTCTCCTGTATTTTTTTGTTCATCCGTTCTAACGTGGATTCTTTTTTCATATTTCCAATATCTTCTTTCAGTGCAGACAGCATATCTTTGTAAGACTTACCGACCTTTGTCTGGTATTTCTCTTTGTCAGCTGGTTTACGGAAAGAGTTATATTTCTGAAGAACTGCCTGAGCAACCTTCTGTGGGATTTTAACTTTCTTTCCATCTGCAAACTCTACATCAAAGGAACGCAACGAAACTGCCTTCCTCATCTGCATCATTATATTCTTGGATGCTGCTTTTCTCTCATCGTCAGTCGCAGAGTCATCTTTTGAAAATGCTCTCTGTTTCATGTCTGGATCACTACGCATTGCACGGCGAGCATCAGCAGCTGCACCTTCATCAACTCCTTCTGTTTCAACTTCTTCTTTATACATATTCAACTCAAATGGTTTTGAACCACCCTTGTTATACACTTGAACTTGGATGGCACCCTTGTCACCTTTCAGACGATATTTGTTAGTCTTGCCCTCTGATGGTTTTCTAGGACCAGACGCAACCTTGTCATCAATCTCCTTGGGGTCAATTGTGATACCATACATCTTCTTAGCCATCTTATATGAATGTTGCATAGCAGATGAGAAATCTTTGTGATAGAGGGCATAGCTGGCTTCATCAAGTTCAACTTCCTCTTGCATTTTTCTAATCTCTGCACCTTTCATACC
>JAAOEI010000943.1_pt1 | contig 10929 bp, 15 predicted proteins | sample 7059261 | NCBI WGS metagenome assembly JAAOEI01 (sample SAMN14008812, study PRJNA610033) | viral metagenome | isolation source: viral particles filtered from seawater | place: China: Hangzhou Bay, Yangshan Deep Water Harbour | collected 2017-10-31
ATATCCAATCTTTTATCATGACCATCATATTTTTCTCTTTCTTCTTCTGGCACATCTACTACTGGAGCATAACACCAATTCCAATCAGTAGGTAATCCTTCAGGATAAATAACTCCCTTTTGTCCCATATTTATAACTGATGGGTACCAAACTAATCCTCTATCATTATCTATTACTTTCAAATCATTCATTAGCTCTGTATTGTTTTCTACCATAGTCTCTAAGTGTTCACTATCTAAAGCAAAGTTAGAGTTCGTAGTCATACCACAATCAAAACATAAGTAAGATTCAAAAGGGTTACCTTCTATTTCTGTTTTTTCTACAAAGCAGTTTTTACTCAATGTATCACATACTGGACAGGTTGTTTTTTCTTCCATAGTTACATCCTCTTTAGTTTAGGTAGTTTTACTTTTGCTGGTTTCTTTACATCACCGACCTTTTTCAATTTAGGTAGAGTTAGATTCACAGCTCTAGGTGCTTCTTCAAACTTTGGTAAATACTTCTCCAATATACTCTGAAAGGATTTTGTCATAGCCTTCAAAGAGAACTTACCACTATTAGCCATAGCTAACTTCTTAGAAACCTTCTCATACTTCCTATAGTTATTGAACACATGCATCATATACTTAGCAGCGTGTTGGTAATTTACAGTGAACCATTTAGCACCTTCAACCAACATCTCTTTTGGTAGAGAAGATTTATGCACAGGAGTTAGTACGCCTGGCAAAAGAACTGAATTACCTTTCTTTAGAAAGTCTACATGCCCACTCCAATCTGGTGCTATAACAGGTTTACCACTAAGAGACGCTTCTAATAATGGTCTACCAAATCCTTCACCATGTGTGAAAGTAATATGAGCTTTTACCTTTGGATGATTATACAATTGATTCATCTCTTCATCTTCTAAGTCACCATGCAATAAATAAATATTAGGTAAGTTTTCTCCACCCACACTTTCTTTTATCATCTTTATTTTCTTTAGAATCTGTTCTCTATCTATAACAGAAAATGTAGCTTGACTAGTCTTTAGTATAAGACCAGGTGCATTCTTTCTACCTCTGAATGTTTCCAAAAATACCTTTATCAACATAGCTAAATCTTTTCTATCATGACCAAAGTCACCTTGTAACCAGTGTCCAACAAACAAGAAGTTCCAATTGTTTTCTATGCCCTTCATCTCTTCTACCAAGTCTTTAGAAAACTCTTTAGTAATGCCATACACAGATAAATCAGCACCCTCAAATAAAACTTCAATTGGTTTTGTACTCCTTACCTCTCCAATCTTTTTATTGTTATTATCCATCTTATCAAAGACAACATCCTCAAATGTTTTCTTCACGAATTTTGATGGAACTATGTTCATATTCATTCTGTTCATACCCTCTATCCACTCTCCTTGTGGCGTAGTGGTTTCGATACCAGCAGTAATTCCTATATTGTATTTAGCTATCGGCGTAAACTCATTAGGTACACTAATCTGTATGTGTATCTCAGGTTGTCTTTCAGTATTATTAGTTTTCAGTATTCTATCGAATATCTTTTTATCTTCTTCATTATTCATACTCAAAGCATTCATTGGTGTGTTTCCCCACCTTGTAGAGTTTATTCTAATATCAAATAAATCCATATCTATAAGACTCTTAGCTATATCTCTACTATGAGCACCATACCCACTTCTAGTTGCAACTGGTGCTGTAAGTAATAACATTGGTTTCATCATATCTCCTACGCTTTATACACTTGGTATCTTTTTCTTGGTTCCCAATTCTTTTGTGCTAATTCCATATGGTCTATAAAGTTCTTACCTAACCATTCCGCACTCATCATAGCATCGTCTCCGTTCACAAATTCATAACCCAACTTACCACACCTTTCTCTTTCTTCACTACCCATATCATACCATTCTTTCAATACATCAGCAAAGTCTTCCGCATTTGCTCTGTCATCATAAATATATGGTGTCGGTAAAGAACCTTGTAATGAACGATTAGCAGGCCATACTGGTTTACACCATTCACCCCAAGTCAAATCAGAGTTATCTTTCCATTTCTTAGCATCATGCAAAGACTCTATCCAACTGTAGTCCTTATATGTTATCAACTTATCTTTGTATTTGAATCCACATTGGTCTTGTAAGCCACCAGTAACAGTTACTGATATTGGCGTACCACAATGAAGTGATTCACAAGTTCCTAATCCAAAACCTTCATTAGATGCCATATTCATAGTTACATCAGATAGGTTGTATAGGTAAGCAAGTTCCTTATCACTCAATCCTTGATGTGAAAATATAACATCATAATCAGGACACAACTCCTCAACAACTGCTGGTAAGTCTGTACCATTTGAATCTTTAGGATTGGTGTGCATTATCAAACACACTTTATCTTTTTTCTTATCAGGTAACATATCAGCAAACAATCTAAAACTCATTATTACATCAGCAGGTAATTTTCTTTTGATGTTTCTATTATTCCAAAATACTACAAAATCGTATTTCTTATCACCAAACACCTTTTTTGAAAATTTCACCAAATCCTTATCCTTCTTATCGATTGGATAAAATGTTTTTGTTTCGATACCATGTGGTACATATGTAGAATCCCAATTTGTTCTTGGTTTAGTTCGACATACATTCTGAACAATGTTATGTGTCTGTTTAGATATGTTCATAATTAAATCACAACTTTCATAGAATGGTTCATTCCATCTTGGGTATGGTAAGTCATCCCAAATGTTGTAATAAAATATTGGAAGTTCTTGTCTAAGTTCATGTTCCATCTGATATAACCAGTCCCAAAATCTAGGGTCTGTATAATGTAGAATAGCATCAGGCTTTTCTATGGACATTATTTCTCTAAGTAAGCCAGGATTACCATAGCCACTCGTTGGATATATTTTTAGAGAACCTTTTATTCCTAATTCTTTTTCTAAAGATTCCGACATATCAAATATCTTACCTTCATCAGGATGTTTTATAGCACCACCCAACTGAACCCAATCGTACTTATGTAAAGTATTAGTTACTATTGTCTTTGATTGTGTGGCAACACCACTATACATTCTCAAATCATCAGAAAGAAGTAGTATCTTCTTTTTAGCCATTCAAAACCTCTTTGTCATTTGTGTATTGTTGGAAAAAGTACTTATCCAACACTTCTAACTTATCATCATACTCAGCAATAATCCCCAACTCTTTTTCTATCGTATCCATAATGTCAGGATGTTCTGCAACACCGACAGCATTTCTCAAAAGATTATTCACATTCACTTTGTGTTTTTCAATGTGAGCTTTGAAGTGTAATCTACTAGCATCTAATATTTCTTTTCTCATTCTGAACTCCCTGTTACTGGAAAATAGTTTTCTATCAATTCTAATCTATTATGATATTTCATCATAAGGTCTAGATTCTTTTCTGCTTCTATCGTTATATCAAATGAACTTGTCACTTCAGTATTAGAGTTTAGAAAACCTTCCACAGTAGTTTTGTAGTTATTAATCTGTTCCGCATAAGAACTACTCATCTCTGATATTATCGTATCCCTCATAACCTACTCCCACTTGGTTTTAGATTGTCCCATTCGACAATAGTTTTTCTGAAACTCGCATCTTTGACATACAAGTCCATAGAACGATTTACTAATTTTTGTAATGTAAAGTTATCATCTAAATTTGATATTTTGAATTTTTTATATAAATCATCCAATAACTTTACGGTAGTTAGTTTTACATTATTCATATAATTACTCCGTATATATGTATATAAATATATAAGAACTAATTTATTATTACAATTTTTTTATCTCTTTTTGTAGCTTCGTGCTGAGCACTCTCCGTGCTTCTTGAAACTATGGCTTTAGGTATTAAAGCAACCATCACATCACAATACTCAGCTATCTGTTTGTTCCTATGATGGTAATGCCAAGTAGCATACTTTCTACCATAGTTATAACTTTCCAAAACACAATGTTGATTATACTGATAATGCTTTGGTGGAAACTCTGAATAGTTTACCCCAAACTCCAATGAATACTTTTTAGCATACCCATCAGCACCATCTTTCTGTCCACCGCTAACAACCTCTAAGTCATCCCCCCACTTCTGTTTTAGTTTGAAGACGAACTCTTGAATCTTTCTTCTGTTAGTATATTGTCTACTACCGACTATAGCAACCTTCATTCTCCATCGTTCCTTTTCTGTTTCTTAGGTTTCTCACCTGAACAAAATACAGCACAATCAGAGAACGATTTTAGAGCTGATATCAACTCATCGGGTGATTCGTAATTATGTATAAATCTTCTTCTGTCCCCCATCTGAGTGTCGTCTTCTTTTCTTATGATATCATACCATACAAATTCGTTTGGTCCTAATACTGGCGTAGACTTTATAACTGTTCTGATATGTAATTTAGATTTATGTTCGTCAGCAAATCTGTTTACAGTGTCCACATCTATCTCACCCTCATTACACCAAAAGTTTAGAAAGAAAGGTTTTCTATTATGACATTCATCTATGTATTCCATTATAAGAGGTTCATAGTCCGTATTGATAAACTCCGATAGTTTCATTCTTAGAGATACTTTATTCATGCCTTTACTCCCGCGTCACATAGTTCAGTTTGGTTGAAATCACAGAAGCGACAATTTTTCTTTGATGCTTCTTTACTATAAGTATGTTCTACATTATATTCTCCCTCAGAAGTAAAGCATTCTTTTAGAAAATTATCCAATCTAGCAACCACTTTATTTATCGATGGTTTACCATTTGCTGGTACAAACTTCTGAACCCTCTTCTGAGGAAAGTCTAAGTTTTCATATAACTTTCTTTTTACGATAAAGTATTCAACCTCAATCTTATCAATTGGATGATTGTATTGCTTAGCATAAAATTGTTTGTATAATAGTAATTGGTCTGTCTTATTCTTATCAGCCTTTTGCCATTTGTTCCAACCCATAGTAGATGTTTTGATATCATATATTTTTATAACATTTCTAACATTATCTTTTATAACCACATCAAGATAACCAATAAACTTTATATTATTTGGTAAGTCGTAATCTAACTTTACTTCGATACCAAGTAACTCATAACCTTTCTTACTGAAGTATTGTCCTCTCTTCTTTTTTAGAAAGTTTAGTATCTCAGTACCATGCACATAAAACTCAACCATCTCTTTTTCTGTACAGAACATCTCACCACCATTTTGTTTTAGTGCTGATTCAAAATTCTTCTTCATCCTAATTCTAAGTAAGTCATCCAAATCTAATGCTTCTGCTTTCTTAGCAGTCTCTGTATACATCACATGCAGAAAAGTCTGTATAACCTCATGCATCGATGTACCAAAAAGGGTATGTATACTTTCGGTAAACTCTCTGTGTCCATCTATATATGCTGTCTTCCATCTATGTGGACATTGAGCCCACATTGAATACTGACTATAACTTATCTTCTTCAATCCATCCACCTTCCGTGCTTTCTTAGATGCCAGAGTCTGTGTCTAAACATCTCCCATAACAAACCAAATAAAGTATCTGATTCATACACACCAGCTTTACACTCATACTTATACATTACTTAGCCCACTTTCCTCTAGCTACTACTTGAGCCATAACTCCATAGTTAGATATGTCTGAATAACTATCTACCAAACCTTCACCTTTGAGAGAACCATTGTCTCCACGCATTAGTATAGTTTTGATTCGTTCTACCTTATCGTTTATCCTAAACCAAATACCCATAAGAGATAGTCTCTTCTCCTCTTCGTTTACTAACATCTGACCTACAGCAATATTCTGAGGACCATAATCATGCTGCTTGTGTAAGAACAATTCGTATTGTTCTCTTTGTATTTTTTTGAACTCCGATGTCATTTTAGGATATTTCTCTTCCATAAAAGAAACGACATCTGTCGAATCTTCAATATGAGATGTCCCTTTAGGTGTGTCCTTTATAGTTTTCATATAACTCTCCATTTTACAGTATAAAGCTACGAACTTTTACGCTAAAAGTCAAGCTTTTTTATTTGTCTTTTGATTCTTTTATTTAGATAGTATACATAAATATGTTTTGGTTTTCTCTTCTTCCAAAAAATATTCTTGTCACCAGCATCATATCTTCTTTTTATTTCTCTACTATATGGTCTGTGTACTTGATTCATAGACCTACTATGCATTTCCTTACCATCCACCATTAGTATTCTAGCACCAGCACTCTCTCCTAAGTATTCAAAGTTACTAGCTTTGTATATTATACCTGAGTGTCCGTGGTGTTGGTCAGCAAAAGAAACTACGACTTCCATATCAGTATTTTGTTTCAACCACCTGAGAGTCTTACCTATAAAGTAACTCTCTGTATTTGTTGGTGTGTCATCAATACAGCACAACCTTCTAAGTTCCAAACACTTATCAGGATTTATTGGATTATACTTTTCAGCGGTTGCTGGCATTGATGGATGTGCATACATCATAGCACCAATCATCTTAGGTAAACCAAAGTTACCCTCACCATATAATCCAAAATGATACAGCGACTGTACACCATTTACATTATGCGAGTAATGGTGCTTTTCAATAAACTGAACTAAGGATTTTCTTGGGATTTCTTCTACAGTGAAATCTCTTACAGACACTATATGAGTCCGAGCTTCCTAACTTCTTTTTCTTCTATACCATATTTGAATAGTATGTCTGCTAACTCTGCTTGTCCACCAAATGTCATTTCTAACATTTCAACTGCATCTATTGCTTCACGCATACTAACCTGCATATCTTTAGCAACTGTTTCATAAACCCATTTAGGATATTTCATTTTCTTATCTCCTTTGATGTACCTCAACCACTGTCTTCCTTTGGGGAATATGTTTGTGTACAACTTATATAACACTTCAGGTTCTAAGTTATACTTCTGAACCTCATTTACGATATCTATCCAATCCATCTTCATTGATAGAAATCTATTTACCATATAATTAGACCAACTCTTTTTATCTTCATCTGATATCTCATCCCAATAATTAGGATTCTGAACATCAGTAATTTGTTTGATATGGTCGAATAAAGACTTAGCCTTCAGAGCTTTCGCCATCTCTGTAAACCTCCCCACAATTTCCACAACTATATACTTGTACTGGAACAATAGCTTCTTGTCCAGTAGGTGACATAAGTGCTGATATCTTTTTTAGGAAAAAACTTTGTATAAAGGAATAGTTACCACAACTCTTACAAACAATATTATCTGCTTGTGATAAGTCTACAGTGACTTGTTGTCCTTTATTACCACCCATTGGTTTCATTGGTTTCATACTCATACTTTCCTCACTTTATTATCGTTAATATTTTTACCATTGTAGCCATAAAGTTTATCTCTTTATCCACCACAACTATGTCATCTCTTTGTCCTTCAGCCAATATTAGGATAACCTCAGCGGTATGTCCACTAGCCCAATCATCTAAAGTATCATAAAGCAATCTGAATCCATCAGAGAAATCTGTAACCTTACTATCTGCTAATAGCTTTCGTATCTTTTTGAAAGCATCTTTCTTATTATCATTTTTCAATATTTCAACCAATGTTAGTTTGTAATCATTTTCAACCAATGCTTGTTCATCGATAACTAACAAACCATCTACCACTTGTCTTTGAGCAGAGTTTATAACTCTACGAATATCAGGATAACCCGCATTTACTAAACTGACAACATCATCCATCTTACAAGCAACTTCTTCCTCTGTCAATATATTATGTAGATGTACAGCAACCTCTTTCTTTGATGGTGGTACAATCTGAAATGATTGACAACGACTTTGTATTGGGTCTATAATTCTTTCTACGAAGTTACAAGTTAGGATAAACCTACAATGCTTAGAGAAAGTCTCCATAAGATTACGAAGAGCTGCTTGTGCATTTGGTGTGATGTAATCACACTCATCTAATATAATAATCTTCATATCTTTGAATCCAATAGTAGAAGCAAAGTTACGAACCTTATTACGAACTGTATCTACACTATTCTCATCCGAAGCATTTATGTATAGGTAATCACACTCTATACTATTCACTAACATCTTTGCTAATGTGGTTTTACCAGTACCAGCTCTACCAAACAATAGTAGATGTGGCATATCACCACTTTTCAAATAAACATCTACCTTACTCTTTAGATGTTCGTTACCAATATAATTTTCTAATTTTGTAGGGCGATATCTCTCAACCCACAAACTATGTTCTAATCTTTCCATTTGTTATTTTCCACTGTTATTTTTGTTATCTCAACATCATGCACATAATTTTTTGGATATTTCATTATGGGATGTTTCATCATTTTCTTGAAGTATCTATTTTCTTTTTTATTAGTAAGAAAATATATGTACCTATGTTTACTAGCTTCCTTCTTCAACCAAAAATCTCTTCCGATTGCTTTCTTTAGATTCTCAGGTGCGGCTGAACCATATTTGGAATACACACTTCTACTATGCATCCAATCATCTTCTTCATTTACTCTCAAAGAGTATGTTGGTGCTAACTGAAAATCACCACAACCTTGGTATATCCAGTTAGTAGCCTGATAGATAGCACCATCATGCGATTGTTCAGGATCCGCGTATGATATCAAAACCTTTATATTAGGTGCGTGTTGTTTCATCCATTTGAAAGATAGTGATATTGCCAGTGATTCTATATTCTTTCCATATCCATCGTGTATAAACAATCTAGTAAGTTCTAAAATGTTTCTATTTTCGATAATCTCTTCTTTGAATATTGAACCGACAACCCTTCTTCCTACTGGAAAACCATAACACGCAACACCAATCAACTTTTCATTCTTATCAAAAAATTGGTGCTGACTATCTTCTTCATAGAAGACTCCTAAAGGATATCTACAAGAAGATAGTCTGCCACTATAATGGTTTTTTTCAATCATATCTCTAGCTATCCTTTTATCGATAGGCCTGAGAGATACTCTTGATTTATCTACATAAGAGGTTTCCATTAGTCATTCGTTTCAGCGACTAGATAATACAAAGCATCGTAATCATCTACTTTGAATTGTATTCTAGCAAGTCCCTTTGACGAAATCTCAAGTGTTGCACTTTCACACTCTTTATTAGCAGTAAGAACATCCTTCAATAGATTTGAACTAAAAGCGACATTATCTATCTTAGATAGTTCTTCTGTTTCTACAGGAATAGTAACCCTATTTGTGTTTATCTCAGCATAACCGATAACAACTTTACAATCATCATCATTAGCGATAACAGTAAAGTTACCAGCATCAGGTAGTGCTGATACACCTGAGATGAACTTACTCATAAAAGACTTATCAACTTTTATCTTCACTTCAAAATCAGGCACACTTTTCATATTTGGTGCTTGACTAATAACAGATAAATCAGATAGCATATAGTTCACATCTGATTTACTATCAGAAACCTTTAGGGATACTGCTTTGTCACCAGCCTTCATCAAATCAATACTGATTTTTTCATTCAATACTGATAGCAGTTTTACCAATTGTTCTGTATTATAAACACCCATTTCAACATCATCAAACGAAAAATTGTCCATAGACAATTCACCCAATAGATTCTTATCACCAGTTATAAAGCGAGTAGATAATTTATTATCATTACTCTTTAGTACAACTGATGAACAGTTTCCATTTAGGTAGTATTTTTCGATGAAACGTGTAATAGAGACTTTATTCATTTATTACTCCTTATTTATTAATTGAAATATATATAAATATATATCGTTTACTTTTACCAAAATCAAAAAAATCTTTCCAATGATGTCTTTTTATTCACTGGAACATCCCACTTCAATGTCTCATAAAACATCATTATTTTTTTCTCTAACATCTGAGCATACATCTTCTTATGGTCTATGTATGTTTTGATGAACTCAATAATTTGTGGTGGGTCTTCGTAACCTTTGTAACCACAAGACTCCATAGCTAATTCATTTGGTTTTAGATAAACCCATTTTATCTTTTGTGCTTCACTTATCTGTTCGTATTGTTTACCACAACCAAAGTGTCCTAACAAGTCATTATAGTTTATAGCAGCCTTTACATGTGCTGGTGAACCCTTAGCAAACTGAGTAAAGTTACCATTCTTTCCAGCAGTATATTTCTTTAGGTTTTTTACACCAGTCGGCATCGCTATCCTATCAAAGTCTACCAACTTCATAGAGTCTTTGAAATTTATTATTCTTTCGTCAATCTTTTCTTTGGGTACATTTGCCAGTATGTCTTCCAACACGCTCTTCAGTAGTTCACCCATAGCCTTTGGAAAGTTACTACGAACTAAGTCCAAACCCTTTACATGCAGTTTGTTTACCTTTACTCCATTGTCATTGATAATCTTCATACCATATCTTTTCTTCACAATGAACAAACCACTCTTAGCAATCAATTCCTGCTTTATCTCAAACCTATGTTTGTCTAAGTTTAGAAACTTCTTACCAAAGTAATCATAAGACTTATTCAGATATGTCTGCATCTCATCAGCCACATCCAATATAACTTTACTCATTTGTGTTTCTGTAAACTCCCTATTAGGAAATCTTTTCTTAACTAATGGTAAAGCTGAATAGAAAACAGAATCAGTATCGATGTAAATACAGTAATCTTTACTGTCGCCTAATTCATTATTGTAAAAGTAGTTACCAATTTTTTTGGTGAACTTAATCAGTTCTTGACCAGTTAGTGTTGTAGCTTCCGCATTATCTAAGTCATAGAATCGGAATACTGGTAAACCCAACACACCATATAAAGAGTTTAGTACAACCTTTTGTATTAGCTGACGACTTTTGAAGTAAGTATACTTCTGTTCGTCACCAGCGTCACCAAACTTTTTCATCAACTTTCTATACTCCACACGAGTATCAAACCACTTTTCTAATAGAGCTGGAATCAATCCTTTCTTATC
>JAAOEI010000944.1_pt1 | contig 10917 bp, 7 predicted proteins | sample 7059261 | NCBI WGS metagenome assembly JAAOEI01 (sample SAMN14008812, study PRJNA610033) | viral metagenome | isolation source: viral particles filtered from seawater | place: China: Hangzhou Bay, Yangshan Deep Water Harbour | collected 2017-10-31
CTCTTTGACTATTAAATAATATTCTACCTGTTGAACCACCTGCCATATAAAGGCTACCTGATAAAGAAGCATTATTTGAGTGCGTTAATTCAAAAGCAGTTACACTATCGTCAAGATTTCTAAACTTTAAACCACTTCCTGCTGAATATATATACCAAGCATCAGCTCCTGCTTCAGCAGAATTGAATTTTATAGCAGGGTCAGAAGATGCTTGTATTTCTATTTCTCCTTCAACTTTTAAATTGAAGAAACCTGAACCTTCATTTTTTAATTCAAAAACTTTACTAGAAGAAGTATTTGTAGACATTTTTATTGTGCTTGTATCAGGAAATGTCCAATTATAGTCAGCTACGCCTGCATCTGTAAGCGTCAATACTGAATCAGTAGTAGAGCTTGTTGATGAGCTAATTGTACCTGCAAAAATAGAATTTTGTGAGCTATCTATGGTAAGAGCAGTAGTTCCTGCTCCTGTCCGTAAAACCATTGAACCATTAGAATCTTCAGTTCCAACAGTAAAAACATTATCTCCATCTTTATATCTTAATATTGCACCTTCATTACTTGTTGGGCTTCCAAACATTAAGTATCCATGACTTGCATCTGGTGTTAATATAGAAATTCCACCAGTACCATTTGTTTCTACTACAAGATTATCAGCGTTACCATTAGCTGTAACACTACCTGCTGAAGCTGTTTGAACGTGCAAAGAACTAAGAGCTCCTACCGAAGTAATATTGGTTTGAGATGCTGTAGCTAGTGTTCCTGTAATATCTCCACTAAATGTGGCAGTACCACCTACGGTTAGTTTATGAGAACCTGATACAGCAGTACCAAGTCCAAGAGATCCCATTTGGAATCCAGTGCCATCGTCATCTACTTTGTTAGCAGTAATAGCATCGTTTGCAATGTCAGCCGTAGCAATTGATGCATCCTGTATTTCAGTAGAGGTAATAACATCTGATCCTACCTGGACTGCAACATCGGCAGGCTCATTACCAATATATCCCACTAAGTAATCTCCATAATAGATAGTAGTACATCTAAGCTGCTTGAGGCAGATGACTTTACTTTCAATGTTTCGTTTTGATTTAAAACTAATTTGTTTCCTGCCATGACTTCTAAGGAGCCACCGCTAGGAACTGGTGCATTTTTTACAAGATAGTATTGTGTGCCACCACTGCTAAATACGCTAACGTCAGCAGTAACACTACTGTTAGTTGTATTAGCAAGACTGCATCCTACAACAATTGTCCTGTAACCGGATGTGTTACCGACAGTATAAACTGTGGTATCTGATGTTCCCACATTGTTTTGTTTTTGATTGCTAAACGTGTTGGCCATACATCAACCCAATGCAATCGCTAAAGATGTAGCCTCGTCAGTTACAGCATTTGAGTCTACAAATGTCCGTATAGTATTAGATGAATCTTTAAAATAGATTTTTGCTACATCGGTATGGTAATTAATAGCAATCTCTCCGCTAGTCAGATCACTAGTGCTAGGATCCGGACTGCTTGTATTGCTGCGGTTTTTAATTATAACTGTATTAGCCATTAAAATGTACCTCCATCAATTGTTGCACCATCTACACTTGCACATTTAATTCCTGCTAATGCATAACCTGTGCCACTGGTATCTACAGTATTACCAGGCTCTGCCTGAGTTCCTTTAAAGACAGTCATTACATCTGAATTGTCTTGATCAAAAAAGAATCCTTTATACAGATCTGTGCTTGCAGTTCTATACTTACCATACATACCAATATCAACAGAGTTAGCTGTGTTAGTTTTTGCAAGTTGTATGTTAACATCGCCAAGTGCTACACTACTGGTAGTCGTGCTTGTTAATTCACCGTTAACTAAAAGGTTACCTGATATAGTGACATTGTTTGGTAAACCTACTGTAAAGGTCCCACCTGATTGTGAGATCTCAACTTCATTGCTTGTGCCCTGTACTGTTAATGTAGATCCTAGTGCAACATTATTTGCGTTAGATCCATCAGTAACACTGATAGTACTATTTGCAAGCTTTGCATTTGCAATAGATCCTGCAAGCTGTGTATTGCTTACACCGCCTGATTTAATAGTTACAGCACCACTAGATACTGAAAAATCATTGCCGTCAAAGGATGCAACACCAAGGTTTGAGTCTGTAGCAGTTTCAGCAACAATGTTTATTGTTTGTGAAGAGTGTGTGATGTCAATACCTTCACCTGGATTAAACACCATTGTTTGGCTATCTAAATCTACAGATCCTGCACCTGAGCTTGTTTGAAAGTCAATATCTTGTGACGTAATATTACTGTCAACATACGATTTAATAGATTGTTGGGTTGCGAGATGCACATCAGAGTTTGATGCCATGTTGTCTTCATCTAGTATTCTAGCTCCAACCCATTCAAAATTGCCTGCTGATGTACCACTTGCGACATATAACTTTTTGCTAGTCGTACCAAATACTGGTTCACCTATACTGGCAGGGGTCAGACTAGATACATTACCATCAGCACCTCTTTTAATTATAATCGAGTTTGCCATTAGAAAGTACCTCCATCTATGGTCTTGTTATTTAAAGTTTGTGATCCTGTCACAGTGATTACATCACCGCTACTTGTGCCACCAATAGTGACTCCATCTAACTGATTGATTTCAGGAGCAGAACTTGTTATGAGTGAATTATTTAACATTAGTCCACTATTTGACCCATTGTGTGTCGCAATATTCAATTTAGTTGTACTAATTTGTATACAACTATTAACTCCCTCGCCATCGTTTACTTGTTTTAAATCTGTTTCCAATCCTTCGTTATCATCGCCATCATAAACCGTTAGAAGATCTTTATAAGTAGTGCCAGGTGATTTATTTCCCAAATCAGGCATTTACGACTCCATGTTTGTGTTAAATATTATAATTTTTACCTCTTTTGCCAATTTTAAAGAGGGAAAATCCTTTTTTTCTTACCAGTCTTACGGTAATCAACCTTCTTTAAACCGTAAGCCTCTCGTTGATTATTATAGAAATCTCTAAGTACTCGTGGCATTTTATTGCCATTTTCATCAGTAACTTCTTTTGCTAGACGTTCAGACAATGCGTTTAATCGTATTGCATCACGTACATATCTTTCAAATTTTTTCACCTGCGTAGGATTGTATTTTTTACGTATACTGTTTTTCATGTAATCATATACTAATGATCGCTCAGATATACCACGTTGGTCACGCTGTCCATAAAACTGGCGTACAAAAGGAATATCATTAGTAAGCTGCTTTTTGCCCTGGACAAAATTGATACCAGTGTCTACAGATCGTGATATAAACCTTCCAGTACCACCTGTTAAAAACTCAAATAAGTAATCAAGATCATAAGGGTTGAGCTCTACGTAGTAATCAGATAGCGTATCTGTAATGAGTTTTGCAGGCCTGGTAGGTAGTTTCTTTTCCCATATTAAATCAGATCTACGTTTTCTTGGACCAAACTGTGGCTGATCAGGTCTTATGGGACCACCATGAAACTTTTTATTTTCTACTAACTGAACGACAGGATCTAGTAAAGTAGGTGATACTGCTTGAAAAAAGGATCCGTCACCGAATGGACTAAATGCATCGCTAACAGATTTTATAAATCTACCTGCATTTTTTCCATAGTCAAGCTCAGATATTTTAGCTCCTGGCCTACTGCTCTCCCAGGATAGATCTCCTACAATTTGTCCTGCTACATGAAATACATTATAACCGTATGGTACACGTAGTCTAATGTCATCTCCATTGCCTAGCATAAATATTAAGTAATTATCTTTTTGCCATTGCGGTATCTTTTCCCATTCGTCAGGTGCAATTAAATAGTTGATAAAAGAAAGTGCTGATGTAAGTCCAGTTATACCTGCTGCTATCATTCTTACTTTTTTACTTCTACCAACAGCTACACCAATTCTAAACCCACTTTGTATGGTAGCATTACTAAACATATATAATGTATTAGCAATCTGTCCCCACTCACCTTTTTTGTTAAAGTTTACAGTAAGGTTTTTAGCATACTGTGCAGCACGCTTTGGAGACATGCCTTTTTTAACTAACGCATCAAATGTCGCAAGCCTAATACCTGACTCAACAGCCTCGTTTACATTATTTATTAACTCACCAAATGCACGTCCACCACTAGCAAAAGTCATTTTACCTTGATCTATTTGCTTGAGCTTTTTACCTACAGTGTCGATTTTTTGTTCGAGAGTTTCTATATTAAAGTAACCAACACGTCCACCTACTTTCTTTAACTCTTCATATCTATCTGCCCAATACCCACCTTCTTTTTGTTTCACATTTCTGTAAATACCTTTCATTGCACTAGGCAACACCTTAAGCACTTCTTTAGCCTTTACATTAGTTTCACCCTTAATATGTATTAATGCTGACTGTAAATCACGTTCAAAGTTTGTAATAATAAATTCAGGGTTATATGTTGTAACGATACGTCTAAAATAATCTGTCGCTGTGTACATAAAATTCGGCAGCCTTTTAACGTCTGATCCTAAATTTTTAAGAGCACTCAATAATGCCTTGTCTTTGATTTCTATAAAACGCAGCTTGCCACCTTCACGTACTGCAAATATATTGTCAGCAGGTTTATACTCAGGCCGCATAAAAATCATTTCCCCATCAGCGTTAAACTGTGGTATAAACTTTTGTGCTTTTACCTCACCCCAGGCATTGCTTTTAAATTCTCTTGCAAGGTTTAAAAACTTTAATCCTACTTTATTTTTTTCACCACGGTTCATTGCACCAATAGTGCTTACTATACCTGATATAGCAGGGTTAGCTCTAGCCTTTGCAGATCCTTTAGCTCGTTTTATTTCTGACCCTTGCGGTACACTAAACCCTTGACCCATGCCTTGCATGCTGCCCTCATCTTGAACAACAAAGAGAGGCACGTAATTTTTATAATAAGTATTAAGTCTTTCATACGTCTCCTGGTCTATAAGTCCTGCGTTACGTCTCTCTCTTAATGATCGCTTAGTTACTTTTCTGTAATACTCCTGAGCGAAGGCTTGTATCTTTTTGTCACCTCTGTACTGTTTAAGTACTTCCTTAGCCTCTTCATTAGTCATACCGGACCCACCATCAGGCATGTCTTCATTAATTTTAGCTATGTGGTCATTGCGTTCTTGTGCATGGCGAGCATGTAAATACAAACCAAAATCTTCTATAGTGTATCCTGCCTTAACTATGCGATCAAATAAAGATCCTTTGCTGTCATATATAGATCTTTCAAAGTCATTTATTTTTTCTGCTACTTTGCCAGTATATAATTCAGCAGCAAGGTACAGATCCTCTTCATCATTTACCTTTCGTTTAGATCTAATACCCTGCACAACATGGCCTAGTCTTGCCATACTGTCTTGTATTTTGCGTTGTATTAATTGCCTAGTATTCTCAGGATCGAGTTGTAGGCTATCGGTAGGTTTTTGTACTTTGGTGGTAGGGGTCTTTGCCCTTACCTGGAAGGTTACTTCTTGGCCGTATCCTTTGAGTTCGCCTGGGTTGCCCCAGTTGTACTTTTGGCTGTACCTTTCGTTGACGGCTTGGACATCTTGATAAACCTGGTTGTAAATCCGGATTGCAGCACTTTGCTGTTTGCTTTCGCTAATCCTTCTTCTATAATTTTGGCCATTTGACCCTCCTTCGTTTAATCGTCCAGTTGATAATGAACGCTTTAACTTAACAACTTTATTGCTATTTTGTAAACCTTTTTCTACCGCATTGTATACATTTGTATAAAAAGTGTTATTATCGACACCACTAAAAGGTACTCCTGCATCATCTGCAAAGTTAATAACTACAGCACCATAGCTTGTAGGCATGATATTAAATTGATCGCCTAAAGCCTTGTCTATGTCTGTCAATTCTTTTTCAGTTAAACCTTCTTCTACTTCAATTGTTGTAGCATTGGCTTTTACTTTGGACGGTGCAACAAATTCTTTTGTCGTAGCAACTGCATCTTGCTTAAATAGCAATCCTACTATACTATTAAATGTTTCTACAGATTCGTAAAAATCATTACCAATCTTTTTATTAATTTCTTTTTCTGATGCTTTAGAAGATACAAGTACCTCCATTTGCCTGGATGGACTTACTGCACCTTCCCAAAACCCTGGACCATCTAAGCTGCGTACTTCCGGTATACCTAATTCTTTTGCGATTATATTTTTATTTTTGTCATTCAAGAGAGCTTTGTTCATATCCATATGATATTCCATTTTCTCTTCGTAGCTCGCATTGTGTATACCTGGTAAAGTTTTTGATTTTGTACTTGGTATATACTCGTATGATATTCTTCCCTCATACACTTTCATAGCATCAGCGTAGTCTGTTTTTGCTAATTCTAATTTCTTTGGATCCGCAGGCGTTGATTTCATTTTACGCAGTGCAGACTTCAATGGCATTTTGTTGCCGTTAATAGTTTCCCACCTAGACTTAGCACCTACCCAAATAGCAGCCTGTGTTTGCTTTGGTGTCCATCCCATTTTAGTTGCTATCCTACGTACATCCTTAGCTACAAACCTGTACTGTGCATCTGTTGGAACTTCATTTTCGTAACCATATGCACGTTGCATCCATACGTCTACAGTAACCCTGTTGTCATCAGCTTTAGTCAAAGATCTCTTTAAGTTTTCAGCAAAAGAAACAACCTTGGCATCCTTCATAAGCTCAGATAATTTTTTACCTGCAAGTAATCCTTCAACTTGTTTTTTTACTGTACCAGGGAATCTGCCGGCCCCTTTTATGTCACCCTGTGCTATTTGATACAATAGTTTTACCATTTGACCGGTATTGGTTTTTACTGGCATACTAGGACTGGTTATAGCAATAAGATCTAATACCATCTCAGCCTCTTTTATATTACCACCAGTTAATCTTAATGCAGCATCCGCACTGTTATCATACCAATCTTTGCCAATTTCACCTTCCTTTACAAGCTCATCTACCCTATCTCGCATCGTCCTTAATTTGCCTGGGGTATCTACTCCTTTGGGTGCTCCTACAAATACACCTTTCCTGCGTACCTGAAACGTAATGTCTTTCCCTTTTTCATTGGCACGCCTAATTCGTGTTTTACTTAAATCTCGTAGTCCGGCTTTGCGATATATATTCTGTATAGCTTTTGGTATTTTCGCACCACGAACTTTTCGTATACGACCTATGAGTCTAGATAATGAATCTCTAGCTCCCTGAAATAGATTACGTATACCGCCTGCCTCTTCATGTAGTTTTTCACTAAAGAAAAAGTCTCGACCCTCTTGACCAAACATCTCATTTACTGATCGCTTGTCTCCTCTACTTTTGTGATATTTAGAAAAAGCGGCTTTTTCTTTTTCGGTAAGAAACTCGAAGTAGTCGTGGTAGAACTCTTCGACCACTGTATCGGCATCGTGACCTTTATATAGCTTGATAGCTGTTTTAATTTGTCCTTTTTGATACTTACGTGCTGTTGATCCTGTTGCTGTAAACTCGCCTGCCTTCGCTTCCTCTCTCGTAATTCCCTCTTCTTCAAAAAACTTATCAGGATCCTTGCCCAAATTCTTTTTAATATATTCATCTGTTAACTCCAATACATCTTGTGATATCTCTAAACTTGCTCTTGTGTCAAAAGATGGATCTTGCTCTATAAGTAGCCTAGCTACCTTAGCCGTTCCTTCTGTAGTATCTCCTGCCTCAACTGCTGCATTTATTTCATCTATTGCTTTTGTTTGTTTTGGTCTTGCCTTCTTTGGCTTTTCTTTTACTTCTTCTTTTGGTGTTTCTTTTTTCTTACGAACTTGCAGATTAGCAGCAGTCCTTATACCGCCAGGTACTGCAAATGCTGTTGCCTCTACCATAAGCTGATCTAAAAACTCAGGGCTTGTGTAGTCAGGAAGTTCCTCGCCTGTACCTATTCCAGGTGTAGCTCTACCTATTTCACCCAGTCTTTCTTCGCCAATCTCTGCAAGTACTCCATTAAATCCGCCTTTACGTAAAGTCTCATTTAATTTTTCAACCCCTTTGCCAGGATTAGTTTTCTTCCAACCTTTAATTAATGCTGTCCTGGCAATAGCCTCTTTAGCAGGCCTGCCTAGCTCATTGAATAAACCACCGGACCTTTCAGCTATCATTTCTATCCACTGGTTTTTAGTAGCTTTAGTTAGTGCATCCAGTGCTGATTCTCCATCACCAGTCACAATCAGCTTTTCATTTTCATCTAATTCTAAATTAGGTAGCTGCCTTTCAAGTGTTTCAGCAGGTATGCGTGTTATTCCTGATACAGGTGCCCTAGCTGTTTCACCTGCTATCGCTGTAGCAGATTTACGTACAAGCCTTCCGGCTCCCTTAGATACTGCCTTGTCTAATTTTTTCTTAGCACCTTCTGTTAAAAGTTTTCTAAGTATTACATCCGCAGATTCTGTAGCAACCTTTCTACCTGCTGTAGCAATACCTCCTGTTGCAATTATTTCTCCCATAAATGAAGGCATAGCTGCAACAACATCTGCTACCTTATATCCAAAAGATTTATCTTTTTCGCTAAATGCTACATACTCTTGTAGTAGCTGTGCTTGTTCAGGTGTTATAGTATCGTTTTCTAAAGCCTCAGCAGCACGTACTAATTGCAGCATTTCACCTGTTTGCTTTACTCCACTAACAAATGGAAGTAGTTCTACAACATTATCCAGGTGTTTAAATTCTTTTATCTTATCAAAAAAAGTTAATACTTCTTTTGGCTCATCTGTTTTTTTACGTTGACTCGCTACCTCTGTAATAGTTTCTAGATCATAAATACCTTCTTTAACCATAGATCTAATTTGTGAGTATGATTCAGGGTAGGCTTTTACTAGATCTAATACTTTGCTTCGAATTAATTCTTGCTCTTTTGCTATAACTCGTTGGCGTTCAGCCTCATCCATAGCTTGCTGTACACGGCCTTTATTTTGATCTAATGTTTGACCAACACGTGACTGATTCATATTGGCCATTATATCCTGAGCGTAGTTTTGTACTATTGGATTATCTTTTTGGTAGCCAGTATATCGTGATGCAAACTCTAAAGGATCTTGATTGGTTTCATTCCATATCTTATCAATAACAAATCTGCTTGCCTCATCACCGGTTTGTAAGTCATTATATTTTGCTGTGTAATATGTCTTACCATCTTGGCCAGTAAATGGATCGCCTTTAGTAGCACCAAACATATTTGCCATATCTTGGGTCCAAACATGGTTACTCCAATTAGAATGTTTCCGGCCACGGTCACTATTTGTGTTCTCAAACTTGAAAACGCTGCGATATACGTTTTGGTCAATCATTTCTTAAATTCTTAAAAATTTTTGTCCCATAAATAGGCCTAAAATCCACGATCTCATCTATAAGCGATATAACTATCGAGTATAAAATAAGTATACAAGAGTATACATTTTAGGGCCTGATTTATCATTTATTACTTTATAGGCCTTCTAGGCTTCATTTTGTACGCATTTCGTTCCATCATGCGTTCACGCCAATTCTTTTTAGGTTTTTTCACAGTAGGTTTTGGAGCAGGCCTAGATCCGGCTGCTTGTACTTTAGGCTTCATTTGATTAGCTACAGAATCCATTTGTGCCACAAACGAACTGTCCGGTTGTATGTAACCCATTTGTGCTGCAAACTTTAGATAATCTCTAGAGTCTGTAGGTTTTGTAGGCTTTGATGGCTGAACAGGTTTTTCGGATCTTACTTGACCTGTTTGCAATGGGCCTTGTACCCCTGCCGGCATAGGAGCAAGTGGGGGAGTGTAATCAATAGGCTTCATTCCTAACCTAGCTCTTATAGCATTTATTTTATCAAACTCTCCTACAGAAGAAGTTTGCCTGGCCTGATTGATTCTTTTTACATAATCAACAACTTCAGGTGGTGCACCATCAGGTACAGACAACAAACCTCCACGTTTACTTAAAACGTTAGTTAGTCTTGCTAATTCTTTTTGGTCAGCATCTAAAGCAGCTTGTTTTTTACGTGCACCCATATCGCCATACACTGCTTTAAGATCTGCAATTTCACGATCTATCTGCCTTTGCATATACTTAGGTATTTTGTTTTTATCCGCCATAAAGAATCTTCGCTTTCTGCTCAGGAGTTAAATCTTGGAACCAGGGTTGGTTTTGTATTTGTTGTGATCTAGCAGAGCTCTTTAATCCTTCTAAATAATTACCGCCTATAGATGATGCTGCACCTAGCAATTCGTTAGTTTGTTGATTTCTAGCAGCACGTCTACTTACAGCATCTTGATACCTCATATCTGAATAACGCACTCCCATTGCACCAAACTCTTGTTCTGCTTGTCGTTTCATCTGCATATTCCTTGCAGCAATGTCTCGTGCTACCTGGGCCATACCTAATTGTTGTGTAGCTCCTACTTGAGCTTGCATTTGTGCAGCAACACCTGAGTTTTCTAACCCTTGCCTGACTGCTGTACCCTGTACGTTTGCCATTTGGTTTTGTGTCACTTGTCCTATGTTACGTGAGGCCATGCCAAGCTGTTGATTAATTTCCGCACCTGTCATTCCCTGTCTCATTCTGCTTTGCAGTGCATTCATGTACTGCCTTTCTTCCTGTGACCTTTGACCCATTCTTGTAGGTGGTTTATTGCCACCTGTTAACCAGTCAAAACCTTTTTTGACAACCGGTGCATATTTTGCAGCAGTGGCTAATGTTGCTAATATTGCCATAATATTATCCTACCTTTACTCCTGTAAGTTTGTATAGATTACCGTTAATTTTAAAATATAGTCTTCCTTCATCTTGTGCCGGAGAACCTGGACTCTCAGTTCCTTTGGGTACTTCAGTCATAGATACTTCACCATCTTTAACTTCCTGTGACTTTATTACACCTTTAGAAATTTTTATTGCTGACTGTTTTT
>JAAOEI010000945.1_pt1 | contig 10905 bp, 15 predicted proteins | sample 7059261 | NCBI WGS metagenome assembly JAAOEI01 (sample SAMN14008812, study PRJNA610033) | viral metagenome | isolation source: viral particles filtered from seawater | place: China: Hangzhou Bay, Yangshan Deep Water Harbour | collected 2017-10-31
GGTATTCATCTACCGTCATATTGTGCTGACGGGCTTGACGTTCCCAGTATTTCACTACACTGGCTTTCACTTGTTCGTTGGTCTTTTTCATAAGGTTGTTTCCTTAAAGGTGGTTGTTCTTAAACTTACTATACAAATATACGGAATTGCGCATTAAGATCAAAGCATTATTTTACTTTTTTGTGGTATCGGTAACTATTATTTTTTTACCTTTGACCACTGCGCCACGGTCTGGAACATGGACACCATAGCATAACACTATGAGAAATAAGGTAGTTACGCCGGTTTTGAGGTATTTCATATCACATATCCTATTAGTTATCATCAATTTCTTATACAAATATAAGGCGTTGGCATGAGAGATCAAAGCACTATTTTGGGGTGGCTGTAATTTGGATTTAGTCTAAATAAGGATAAGGGGATATAGGGGTTAAAATAGGTCAAAAATGGGGTATCTAGGGGAGGGGTGTAACCCTATGGCGCACAAGGATTTAGCTAACCCTCTAGGTAGGGGGGTGGGGTAATTTCACGTAACTCCTTATGGGGTAGGGGGTTAGGCCTGCCGGGCCTAGTCCGTTTCCAGACCGGAGCCAATTTTTTGCTATAGGAAAATCGGTCTTTCCCTATACCCCGTTGGGTATAATAATTCTATCACCCTTTCACCACTCAACATTATCGCCATGAAATTCGTCATCATCTGCAACACCCGTATCATCACCAGTATTAGTAATGACATCTGCATTTCCATAAGGAACGGGGTCAAAGGGGTCAATATCCCATTGTTCCCATGTTTTGCCGCCGGTCTTCTCCACCACAACCCTATCCAATTCCCCAGCACTTGTGAATATCAAGTCATTGACCATATAATGTGCAAGTTCATTTGCCATTTGATGTAGGTTTTCATTGGGGTTTAGGTCAGTAATATCTTTTCTCATAAACATAACACACTCCAGATAGGTATAAAACATATTACATAAATAGGACATATTTATATTTACAATGATATGATGAATATAAAGGGTTGCGGTGTTGGACACCACCCTAAACCCTATCATTCAGTAATTCATAAAATATATTATAGTGAGTGTAACATGACTGTTGAATTGATGAATAAAAAATTTACACTGTCTGTATCTACTATTGTGGGTATTGTGACTGCTGTGGCATCCATAGTGGGTGTATATTGGAAAATGAGTAGTGAAGTGGCTGTAAGTAAGGCTGAGATAGCTACTCTGAAAGAAACGGTTGTGGAATTAAAGGGTGAAATAAGTAAGGTAGAGAGCACACTATGGGATGTTACGACCGCATACAATGATATGGCGAAGGGGTTACATTCGACATCGACACGGAGGAGTATTAGATCGTTGTCTGTGGGTGGCGATGTGGGAGTGGACACCGTTGATTTGGGTAGTCTGAAACCTATTCGTAAGGGGTTCAAACGATGATACGACTGAAAGACTTGGTGATGGAAACTCTGTTGAAAGAGTATATTGACACCGACATGACCAAACTTATGGCATATCTTAATTCCACACCTGAGGATAAGTTTAGGGAGTTAGAGATGACTATTGGATATGATGCAATGATAGAGTATTATGTTGGTAACTCTGATGTCAGAAAGGGTTGGAAAACCGATGAAGAAGAGATGATGAAAGAAGATGAATGGGATTCATATGGTTCCTTTGATGTTATGAGAGTAAAGAATAAAGAAGATTATGGAGCAATCTTCAAGTTCTATCTTCTACGAATGGCGGGCATGGGTCTTGAAAGTCTGTATAACTCATTAGATATAGGTTCGGAGAACATCCCCTCATGGTATTGGATGGAAGAACCCGAATTGGTAAAGAATCAATGGTTAGTTCATGGAACATCACAAACTGATGCAATGTTTATGGCTAAACAAGGATTCATTCGTGGTGTTAAGGATTGGAGGAAGTTAGGATTGACCACATGGTTTGATGGTAAGAGTGCAGAAAAGAAACTTGGTGGATATAACTTTGCATATACAGTAGAAGACTTTGCAGGGTATGGTTTGGATGGTAGTTCGGTTAAATATGGTGATGGAACGATATTGGTATTCCGTGCTTCAGGTATACGCAGTTTCCATACCGCAGATGATGAAATGCAAACTATATTCAATGGTAAGACTGCAACAGACATTGTTCCGATATATGATATGATGGGTTCACTTCGTATTTATTCAAAGAAAAGAAAAGAATTGATTACATTTAATGATCACATGGATGCTGTTAATTGGGTAGTTAATAATTATGATCAATACCGTAAAGCAATTGGATGGGAGAAACCAATTCGTAAGGGAAATACACGATGAACTATTTTCAAAGGTCTATAATAGATATAATTAAGACGGCAGGTATTGCTATTAGAGATAAGAACATATCAAATCTATCACAAGCACTTGCAGTGTTACAAAACGAGATTGTGAGAATAGAAGACCAATTACAAAATCTAATATACAATATGATGTTAGATAATGACCACCCACTTGTTAAAAAGGAAAACAAAAGAAAGTTGGTTATGGAACAATTTGTTAAGGGATTTGAGATGTATTACATATTCCTAACAGAGAGTTCTACTGACTATGTTTTTTGGGCAAACAGTTACAGTAATCACTATCAAAAACTTCCATCAGAGATATTCAATGAGTTAATTCACACTGGTGAGTTAGACCAATCATCAGAAGAATATGAATTATATCGTGCACTAAAATCAGTATTGAATCCAAATAAAACAAATACACCTGATCCACAACAAACAGATACAATTAAGTTATATTATTTAATAGATGATGTAACGAAGGTTGCTCAAATTAAGAATACTGGTAAACTAATTGTTTCTCCTTATAGCGACCAACTATACTTTCTTTCAAGTCCGGAAGATATTAAAAAATACTATAATAAATATCAAGTAAGAGTCATGGACACATCGGTTGATCCCCCTATTATGAAACCATTGACAAGAGTAACGGTAGCTGAGTGTGTTATGACAAACAAAATTGTTACATCAAACCCATCAATATCGCCAGATGAACCACCTACATTTTTGGTTAATGTAATATACATACCTTGGATTCTTGTCACAGACGTTACTGACTTACTTATTGAACCAAATAAGATATTTTCTCGTAGAATTGGCCGTGCTAAAGTAGGCACGGGTTAATTCATAACCACATATTTATAGACATGATTAAACTCAAAGACATATTGATGGAACGAATATCCGATGTAGTATATCACTTCACCACAATGAAGGGAGCAACAAACATTATAGAAACAAATCGTTTTAGACTTAATCCTGTTCCAGTAGATTCCAATGTTGATCCTGGTAAGAAATACCGTGAGGGATATTATATGTCTCTAACAAGAACAAAGTCGGAAGCATATACAAAGTGGTTGTCCACATCAGAATGTTTCTTTGTTCGTTTAGAATTAGATGGTGGTAAATTGTCAAACACTATGAAAGGTGGTGCTTACAACTTTTGGAAAGACCAACATGGTAAAGATGACTATGAGGAATATGAAGATAGATTGTATTCTATGGATATGTATGTTCCCAATGCAATTGGTTATATTAAGAGATTGGATTTGGATGTGAGCAGACAATGTAAAACAGGTTTTAAGTTCGAGACACTTATTAAGACTGCAACTGGTGCAGGTATTCCAACATTCTTGTTTCCAAGCAGAGAGAAGTGGTCACAACAATCAGGTGGTATTGAAGTAAGGGATTTGGATAGTTACAAGATATTCATGCAATCACTGGTCAAGTAAGTCTCTTGCAATAGCAATAAAGTGTTCTTCGTCTATGGGGAATACTGTTTTCAATCTTTCTATAAAGTCCATAATACCGGACTCATATCCCTCGTTATACGCTTCTTCTACAAGTGTTAAATCATTTCCTTTAATCATGGTGTTATTCGGTTGGTTAATAAAAAGTGGGGCACCGAAAACAACCACGAAAACGGTGCCCCGATAGCAAACTCCGGGGAGGAGTATGTAGGGAGTAATTATCTATTTTTTATTTTATCTACTATCCAATACCAAACTGATAGTAAAAACATACGGTATATGTAAAGTCTTTCCTTTGTCATTTTCTTCGTTCCAATTCATTCAATCTATCAACTTCTTTTTGCATTGCTTCCAATCCCTTTTGAACCCATGTATCATTCGGGTTTTCTTTCAGAACTTGATTAGCAATTTCAATCATTTGTTCTAATTTTTCTTTGTTATTCATATTATCCTCCATTTGTGGACCCAGCAGGACTTGAACCTGCAACCTAACGATTATGAGTCGTTTGCTCTAACCGATTGAGCTATAAGTCCTGTTTGTGATCCCAAGGGGGCTCGAACCCCTATTATCGCCGTGAAAGGGCGGTGTCCTAACCATTAGACGATGGGACCTACCGTTATTCTTCTGTATCTTGTGTCTCTACATACTTTATCATAATCCATTGTAGTAATTTTAGGTAAAGTCCTATAAACACTATTATCGGTAGTGCAAGTAATACCATAGTCAGCCACAATGGCGATGATAACATGAGGTTCATATACCAAAAGAAAAACCATATAAGAAAAAGTAAAGCAACGAAGATTAACACAACCACAAGGGAAACAACCACGAAACCTTTGAGACCTGTCCATAATACAGACAGACACCCCATATTAACTTTGTAGTTTTCTTCGTTACTCACTTTGTCCTCCATTCAACTCATATCTACGGATAATTTCATATATTCTATGTTCATCACCAACCGTATGTGAGTTTTGTTGCCAGATGATTTCACCACTATCATTGATAAGAAAAGAATGTGGAACATTATTTACATTCATCATTCTTCTCAAATCACCATTAGGATCAAGATATACTTCAAAGTCCCATCTTTTTCCATTAACAAACGGTGCAACTTTTGCAGAATTACGAACATCATCAACAGAAATTACAACTATCTTAACATCAAATTCATCACGCCATATATCATATACTTCATTCAATTCATTCAACTCTTGAATACAAGGTTTACACCAGGTTGCCCAAAATGAAAGATAGATAAGATTTTTTCCGTTGTTTATTGTTGATGCATTTATTGTTTCACCTTTTATGTTTTTTATTGTTGCACTCGGTAAAACAGTTTTTATGTTTGTTGTATCTTTACCAAATATAATAAAATTACAAGATATAAGCAAGAAAAAAATAATCTTTTTCATAATTTCTCCATAACTGAATTGGTTGCTGTTTGTGCATACATATCACTTAAATAGTATGCTTCAATTTCATACGGGTTCTTCTCATACCCATATTGTTCATTCCATCGTTCATACCAACCGCCCTTTGTGGGTTGTAGGTAGTGTATGTATTCATGGATAAGCGTTCTGATAAAATTCTTTACAGTTCTATGTCCACGAGCTCTGATGATAATTGTGTTGGTTTCATCTTCAAAGTAAGCAAGACAATCTTTATTCCGTTCACCGTCAAGAGTGTTCCATTCCCAACAAACATACGGATGACCTCTTTGTTCGTTCATACCAAATTTTTCTACGCACCAATCCATTGTATAGTCAATTATGGTATCAACGGTTTCATCATCCACGTTGTTCTTGGATAGATACATAGTCTCCGCCGGTATTGGTTTTACCGGCGGAGCCATTGCAAATCGTTTTAGATATTTGGTTTTAACCATTCTTCTTCGCCGCGGATAGTAGTTGATCATTCATGGCCTTCACAACTTTTGGAATTTCATCAGCACGGTTTAGATGAACACAATTTGTTTTGTATGTGTCCAATACAGTTTGGAAGTCACCCTTACTGCCGATGAAATATGTGAGAACATTGATACCGCGAGAACGCATACGCTCAATTTGTTTTCTGGAGTGTATTTGTGCCTCAGCACCAGCATAACGGAAACCTTGTTTATCGTGTGTCATAAACGGTTCACCATCACAAAGGTTGATAAAGTAAGCATCGGTGTTAGCGGATTGTTTGATAATCTCACCCATAATCGCCTCAAAGCAAAGGCCTTCTGGTGTTGTGTTTGTGGTGTAGATACTTTCAAAGACATGACGAATGTGTGCAAGGTTGTGTTTGTTTGAATCATACAGATAAACAAGGTATGGTGTATCATGTAAGGATGATTTGGTTCTACTACCATACCCCATGTTGTCTGAATACACAGATCGAGCACTAACTACAACATGAAGATTTTTGATTTGTTTAGCAGCAACAGCAAACATTACAGCAAGTTTGACTGATTCTTCAAACTTGTCACCACTCATTGAACCGGATGCATCAATTGATAGGTGAATGAATGACGGTTGATATTCGTGAACATTGATTTGTTTGAATATCTCGTAGTTACTACTACCAATTTCATGTAATAATCTCGCATCAATTTTACCAGCTTTGAGACGGGTAGATGTAGTTACTCTTTCTTCGTTACGAATTTGTAACTTCTTAGCGAGCATTTTACCGAGAGCAATATATCTGGACACATCGCGTCTTCGCCAACCGTTATATTTCCTATTGACGCCGAAAGGTATAGATACTTCACTATCCATGAATGAACTATTGATATTGCGAATAATAACAGTTTTGATACCGCGAGTTATTCTACCATAGCCATCAAGGAAATTCTTTGCAACAACTTGTTCATCGAAATCAACAGATGCAATAGCATCAACTTTCTGTGTCTCTGTTTTTGTTAATTTTGTTTTTTTAGTGTCACCGTTGATAAGGTCTATTTGTTTCTTGAACAACTTTTCAATTTGTTCTCTCTGTTTGTCTGTTAGTGGTTTGTCACTAACGCCGTCTGGTATTTGAGGACCAGGATTGTAACCTATTGGTTCATAGTCATAACCGATACCGTCACCATCGCCGTCGTCACCAGCATCATCGCCGTCTCTGTCAATAGGTTCTTCATCGGTATCATCGTCTTTTGGAACTTCCTTTAAGTGTTTCGTGATAATACCTGCAATTGTGCAAGCAAGGTTGATACGGTCTTCGTCAGTTTTCAATCTACGAATGTTCTGCAAGTCAAGTGTGTCCCAAACTAATTGTAGTCCGGGTAGGGCATCAAGGTTACGGAAAGGACTGCGGAAATTACACAAGTGGAAAAGATAATTATGTGCAGTAGGTTTCATAAATGTTTCGTCATAGAATCCACGGGTAATCTTTTCGTCACCGAAAAACTTGTTGTAAAGTGATTTGTAATAGATACGATAACCGGGAGCAGCAGCATAGGTCATAGCATCAATATACAAGTCTTCAATGATATTCACAACTGATTTGAAAAATTCTACTTTCTCGGAATAATTCTCAAACAGTTTTTCTACTTCGTCTTGGTTGTTGAAAATTAAATTACCGTTTTCATCCTTCAGGAAATTTGCGGAGTTATATGTCAAGTCAGACACGGCATCCCGAAACTTTTTCATGTCTGTATAAAGAATGTGACTGCTTTCATGTAGGGCAAGACCAACATTTGAGTCAAAGTCTTTTTCATTCACGGATGCAGAAAGGTGAACGGTTTTGCCATCGGTCATATTTTGATTGGCACTATTATACTTGACACGAATTTTTGGATCACCGGTCATAATATGAACAAAGTTTGCAACGGCTCGTTGATACTGAGCAAGTGCAAAGTAATCATGTTTTTCTTCTTTGAAGCCATATTCATCGTTGAACATGGATTCCCGTTTGTCAAACAGACCACCTTTGAGCCAGTAATTGGTTCCGGCTGAATACTCGTCTGAATAGTCAGAAGCATATTTGTTCCAAAATTGGTTTGTTCTTGCACTTGCTTCTGCAAGAACACTTTTTACTGATTTTTTGAAAATACTCATACATAATCCCTTTATGGTTGTTATTGGTTGTTTCTATAAATATAAATAAAGTGCGGGGCGAACCCCGCACTATCACCAGAGTGGTTCATTTCAAGATTTAGCAGTATCGCCTTCATCGAACATATTATCATTGTCAAGACTTTCAATAGGAATGAATTTCTGAACAATTTGGCGAACAAATGTTCTTTCACTATCGGTTCCACCATCTTCGGCAAAGTATGGGAATACACATACTTCAAGTGCCTCACCGATAGTAAAGCCGTCACAAATGAGAGAAGCGGCACGAAGAATTGTTCTGGTTGAAATACTGGTGGAAACTTTACCGTGACCAGAAAGAACTTCGTTGTAAACTTGTGTATAGATTGAGGTCAAAATATCAACTGTTTGTTCGTTAAGGTTTGGACAAACATAATTGATAAGTTTACCTTGTTGTGTTTTGTCCAACAAGTCCATTTCAAGAATAAGGAAACGGTCTTGGATAGCACGGTCAATTACACGGGTTGATGTATATTCAACACCGATATTGGCGGTAGCAAGGAAAGAAACACCGGGTGCAACCTTGATAACTTCAGCATCAGGACTTTCATCAACACGAACATATCTTTGTCCGTCATCAAGAACGGTCATCAAGATATTCCACGCCTCTGGATGAGCACGGGACAATTCATCAAGCAGAATAACTGCATCAGGAATTTGAATTGCCTTGATAAAGGTGGATTGATTGAAATATGTTCCACTTTCTTTATCAAAGTGGGTGGTTCCAATGAGAGCCGTTCTTGGATCCTGTGTTGAACCCAAATTGAAATAAAAGAACGGTCTATCCATAGCATCTGCAACGGTTCGGACGGCAAGAGTTTTACCGGAGCCGGCAGGACCAGTTATCATAAGATTTTGACCACGAAGAACACTACGGACAAGATATTTCCATTTTATGTCCGAAAGAATTAGAGACTCCGGGCGAAATGATGGAGCGGTTGAAATAATGTCTGCAACAGACAAATTTTGTGATTTGGTTTTGGTTGTTTTGGTTCTAGACATAGAACAATTCCTGTAAGAAATGAATAAGGTTGTTTTTTAAGATATACAAATATAAGGCATTTTATTGAGAGATCAAAGCATTATTTTCAAGTTTTTTGTAAATTTTTGATAATTTCTTATCTACCAACAACTTAACAGCATCTTCGTGAACCAGATATTTTACTTTCTTTTGGTTCTCTTTCTGGACTTTGAGGACAAGAGTTTGATCAACTACTGGTTTCTCATGTATTTTGTAACTTTGGTATTTTCGGGTTCTTCCATTTGTCAGACGGCGGACATACTGAAACGAACATCCGAGAATTTTTGCAACTTCGGGTACTGTGAACCATTTGCCTTGCGGTGTGTCAATCATTTCTTTCTCCTGGTTGTTTTGGTTGGTTTAATAGATTTGGTTGTTGTTTTCTTTGTAGTTTTCTTCGTTACCTTAGCAGTCTTCGGTTTAGCCGTTTTCTTCTTTGTTGTTTTGGTAGCCGACTTTGCAGGTGTCTTTTTCTTCTGCAACTTCTTCGTTATCTCTGCAGAAATTTTATCATCGAGCGTCACTTTCTTTTTCTTGTTTGGTGCAGGTGGTTTGATTTCCGTTACCGGTAATGTTCCAAACAATTCTGGCTTCTCTACGCCCTTATGATATACCTTGCCGTTCTCATGGACAAATTCCTTAAAGAATTTCCAACCGCGAGGAAACCCGGTGGAAACTGTTTTCTCATTCAGAGTAGGACCTGGAATCTTTGAAGCAACACATTTCCAACAAGTGGCAGAGACTATGCCTTCCATAACACGCAATTTCTCGTTACAGTCACGACCAGAATACCATTTACTATTTGGATCACCGCCCTCACAAGTTACTGTTTTCATCTTGATATTTTCAAGATTTCTTGTGTGTTTTTTTGATGTTCCTTTGCGTCTCATAATTTTATTTCCTTATCTTAATAATTATTTCTTAATACGGTTGTCATGGTTGATTAAATATGGTTTGTAATTACCATACCACCATTTTGAGAAGAATATCTACCGATAGGTGTCCAATCTTGGCTATGAGGCCAAGGATGATTGTTCAAGAACCACATCCAATTTTTCTGATGAATACGGACACCCGGAATGCCGTTCAATCTTTCTTTTGTAGTCTTGGTCTCCCAACCTGCAGAACGAACATATATCATTCCGTCAGTATCGTCAATCTTTGCAATAGCATGGCCATGTAGGTATAAGGTTGTGCCGTCTGTGTAGGTATTGTCTCTGCGGAATTTCTTACGCATTAACCAATTTGATACGGCGAGCTGTGTTACTTTTCTCATTGTGAGATCCTTGAATGTGGTTGTTGTTAATTTCTTAATACAAATATAAGGCATTATTTTGTAAGATCAAAGCATTATTTTTATTTTCTTCAAAAAAATGTTCATATTTGTATTGGTTGTCATCATTTTATACTACAAATATAAGGCATTATTTTGTAAGATCAAAGCAATAATAAAAAAAATTTTTAAGTGGTTGATTTGTAAGGAGTTACGCTAAGTCTATAAAAACAAAAGACTTACACCATTTCTGATGTAAGTCCTTGAAACAAAGGTATTTAACAAAATCTACTGAATGTTCAGGAGAATGTCTGGCCTTTTTACAATTTCCACATTTCCAAATTCATCATCGAATAAGACATTTTCGTTATCCCAAGAAACAATTTGATCAGGGGATAAACAACCGTAGCGTTGAAAGTATGAACCGTAATCATCAAACATCTGGTCAATTTCATCAAATGTAATACTCAAATCAAAAACTGGTATGCCAGCACTAATTTCAGTAGAATTATCATCATACCATAGAGAATTTTCAAATTTACCAAATTTGTTTAAGTATTCACCTTTTTGTTCATCTTCTTGGATATTCGATATTATCCACTCAAATACATTTTCTCTGCTTATTTCAAGAGAAATATATTTTTCTTTGAAGTCTTCCAAATTGATGGCATCGGATGTTAATTTGAGATTTCTCTCAAATTCAGACAATAGTGTTTCAAATTTGT
>JAAOEI010000947.1_pt1 | contig 10896 bp, 20 predicted proteins | sample 7059261 | NCBI WGS metagenome assembly JAAOEI01 (sample SAMN14008812, study PRJNA610033) | viral metagenome | isolation source: viral particles filtered from seawater | place: China: Hangzhou Bay, Yangshan Deep Water Harbour | collected 2017-10-31
TAAAAAAGTTGTGACATACTACCTTGAGGACACAAGTTTTCCTGGTAGAAGTAACTATTTTACCATTCCTGGTAAAAATAAATGGTCTTACGACCCAGCACCCGGGCTTTTGGGATGAAAATTATATAGCATCTGGCTATCTCGCCCCTTGAATTTCGTAGGTTTGGTCATCATGTCGCTTGAAATTATCCTTCTGGTGGGAGCGGAAGGATTATCTAAATTTTTGGGCGGAGCCTTTGTTCCTTTGGAGATTTGTTAACGCTATTTTTTTTGAGAGCGTTTAAGGGACAGCGAACAAAAAAACATGGTGGGAATAAATCGATGTAAGGAATAAAGGTGGAGGGGAGAAAACTTTTGAAGCGGCCAGGTTATTATGGAGATCACTCGTAATAATAACCTTTGACCGAACCGGCAAGGCAGAAATTCAAGGGGCTCTCGCCAGATGAAATAGAATTTTTAGAACAAAAGCCTAATCGCTGGGTCGTTTTCAATAGAGTTTGATGATGAATCAGGCTCTTTTGAGAAAATCTAATTGTGGTATTTGCTGGGTCTTGGAACCAAGAGATTTTACACTACACATTGGTTCTAAAAATAAATCGCCGCTACCCCTGTTGTTTTCGCCGCTATGTGGGTCGTAATCGCCGCTACCGGCGATTTTTCCGGTTTCCGGTAATAGATTTCCGGTTTTCGAAGTTTTTGGGCATTATTTTTCCGGATTTCGGAGGGTCTTTGAACATCAAATCGCCGCCAGCGGCGGTCTTTGAACCCGTAATCGCCGCTATCGGGTCTGTAATCGCCGCCATCGGGTCTGTAATCGCCGCTACCGGCGGTCTTTGAACCACATTTTAGGCCATTTCACCACATTTTGGCCTTGTTTGAAAAGGTCTTGAATACACGCTGAATTGTGGTATTTCGGGAAAATCGACTATATTATCTGAACAACAAACAAACATTAAACTTAAGTATTTGAAAAATGTAGTCAACGATATGGATCGTGGTCCAGGAAGTCGTCCCCTAAGTGAAGATGAAATGATGGAAATGGTATTTTCTAAATGGGGTGCTCAATTAGGTCTAATAATTACTGGTGTCTTCGGACTCTATGTTTTCTTTAGTGTAGTCTTACCATAACCGTAAGATATAAATACTTGTTATGGCTGCTAAGTAATTATGACGAAGCGTAGTGGTCGAGATACTCGAATGTATATTGAAGATAATCCTAATTTGAAGGTTCATCCTATAGATTGTGTGCCTTCAAAGCGTTCTAAGTCTTCATGGACTGGTGGTGTAGAAGCATTCCAGAAAAGAACATCTACGACTGAAGATAATTTGGTTGGCTGGTTTTATCCACCTCGACTACGCAATAAAAGACATCACAACCGATTTGGACCTAATCCTAAGATAAATCGTTTGGCTTCATTAATTGAGGAGGAGGAGTGAATATGGCTACTACCTATTGTAACGAATGTGGTTATGGGCGGTTAATCGTTTCTGGCTCTAATCGTGGTTGCTCTTTTTGTAGAAAGAGAGGATTGTCTGATGGAACTTTAGGAATGTTTAAGTATGTTCCCGAAACACATTCATTCGTATTAGTAAATAAGGAGGAGTAAACATGGCGACAATAAATACATGGAATAATGGTTTAACAGGTTCGGAATATATTAGAGTTAATCAAAACTCTACTCGTAAGCGAAAGAATATCTATGTAGTTAAGAACAAGTATGGTTCGGCTACTTATGATTTGTCTGGTTATTCTAATTCTCAGCGAAAGAGATTCGTAAAGAGAATCTTAGCAGGTCATAATGAGAAAGTAGATTTCGATACACTTCCAGAAGTTATTATTGAGGAGGAGTGAGTAAATGAGTGCAATAGTGGGTATCGAAAAGGATTATGAACCTACTATACGCATTAATTATGCTGATGGTGATTTTCAACCTCAGATAATTTCTGAAGACGAATCATATACTTATTACTCTATTAAAGATGGTTATTCCAATTGGTTAGATACCTCTGCAGGAATTACTCGGGTTAAATTAGATGCTGTCGAAGCAATTATTATCGAAGATAGAACCGAGGCTGATGACCCTTATACAGTGTCTATACACACTTCCTTTTCTTGTTATACTGTGCGATTTAATCACGCTCACGAAGCCGCTAATTGGGGTGTCTGGTTTGCTAATCAAGTAGCCACCTATCAGTCTAATTAGGTGGGATATTTCGTGCCTAATCATTGTAGTAATATGCTCAAGGTATCTGGACCTGAAGCCTCTCTTAATCGTTTCAAATATACAGTTCTCAAGAAAGGCGATCCAAAAGATGGAACTTATTTGGATTTCGAAGAATTAGCACCATTACCTATTACTGAAGATGAATCATGGCCTATTCAAGTTACGACAGATGCTTGGGGCACCAAATGGAATGCTTATGATGCTTCAATAGGTATTGTAGATAATCCACAGAATGAATTTTTAATATATTTTTCAACGGCTTGGAGTCCTCCTATCACTGCGATCATATCTGGATCCAAATTATTTCCTAATTTAGATTTTGTATTACTTTATTTTGAAGTAGGGATGGGTTTTGGCGGTATCATACACATTAAAAATGGGAGGGGAATAGATGAAATTTTTCATGAAGGGGACGAGGCTGCGGAAGGATTTTATAATTTGATTTCGTCCGATCCTACCTTAGAGCAAATTGATGCGTGGTGGATTCTTTCTGGAAATCCTATTGGACTTAAAGAACATCTAATTAAAATATTGTCGCCCGGAAAATTAACTCAATGGGTTGATGAAATTCCACCTGCACCCTCTATCTATAGACAATATTATTTAGAGTGAAATAATTCAGAAGTATTAAGTAGGTAATTAAGATTGTTCCCAGTATGGACCTCCATCAAGGTGTTATTCAAGAGTTCGAGAACACCGACCCGGCTATGATTCAGCAATTATTAGAGAGTCCCAGTTTGATGGATGCGTGGATTTCAGAAGTTTCTGAGCGTATTGAAGTTACGCCAGAAGTAGTGAAAACTACGGTAGAGGTTATTTCGGCTCGCCAAGATAAAGATATAGATAAAATAGTTATGCTCACTAATCAACAACTGAGCGTAGTCCATGAGCCACCTGTTGATGAAATTAATTATTGGGTGGAGAATGAGCAACAACAAATACGCCGAGATATTGCTATTGCTTACTTACGCCGCCGCCGTTTAGAAAAAGAAGATATTACTTATGCTGAAGTTTCTCAATGGATGCCTACTGAATCACAGATATTTAGTGTATCTCCATTAATAGAGTTACCTTCTTTATTAAAATTAAATAAATCTCAATCAGTTCCTCGAAATTTTGTTTCCAGCAAGAGAGAAAATATTCGTCAAGGTGTTTTAATATCAGAGATTTCGAAATCATTAAAACATTTTAATAGTCATGGAGCCACTAAGACACAAATTTTAAGACACATTAATAAAGATACATCTCGTTGGAGAACTTCTTTTGATTCCGTTATACAAAATATGATTAACTCACAATCCGTTTACAAAGTTAGAATGGGGCGTAATGAACTGTATTTCGCTCCACAATATCACAATATAGTTTTAGAAAATGATATTCATCGTAAAATTTATGAATTCCTAAAGACCACACCGTCTACCCAAACTGCAATTGTAAAGTTTTTAACATATAATAATTCCAAGGGACACCGCCGAGTTAAAGAGGCTCTAAAACTTCTTTACACTGAAGGATTAGTAATTCATGATGGATCAAGATGGAAAGTGTTAGAATAATTGAGGGATTGGAGTGTATGGAGAACTGTTAATCATCTTATTCGTTTTAGGCATTCTCCTCGCTGAATACATTTTTTCACATAATAGTTGATAGGAGATGAGATAATTGTTGCCAGGATCTGATAATCAAAACGATTATGTAAGTATTAAAATAATTTTATTCTTGCTGGCTGTATATGCGTCTGCTATTTTTACTACGATGTGGAAAAACAATGTTATTTGAAAACATATTAAAGATTACCGAAGACTATAAATACTTGATAATTAGGTGAATGATATATGACCGAGATAATAGCCATCAAATTTGCTGAAGAAGAACCTTCGGGTTTGAATTTAGTGGAGAATATAAGACAATTTTTTACGCAGAATAAATACACTTGGGATGAAGATACCGGCATTTTACGCAACGGTTCTGATGGTTGTATTTTCTCTTTTCTGGGACCCTTTTCTCTTTTTAAGGAAGATGATGAAGATCTTCCCGAAATAGTTTTCCATTATATTCTTTCACTTCAGAATGATGAAAACACAATTGTTTCCATGATTGAAGAAGATGAACAGGGTTGGACACTCGAAGAAACCGTAGCCGATTTCTATTTGAAAGATTTCCGTGCTTCTTTGTTAAAAGAAATTTCTGAGTCTTCTGATGCGGGGGTTTCGGCATGAGTAATAATCTTCAACATTGGTGTTGTCCTGAGTGTAAGTCGATGACTAATTATCGTGGTCTTTGCCGTGATTGCACAGATAAAGAGAATGGTATTTACGTTAAGCGTGAGCGTGTTAATGCTGATGGTTCTCCTTATCTTAAATCACAAATTTCTGTTGGAAAAGGTCTTGATTCCGATTCTATGCGAGCACACTTTGTAAATGCTCGCCGCCGACAAAAGAAAACTCATAAAGAGATGGCCGCTTTACAAAAGGCTATGAAGGTCGGAAATGAAGAAATTGAATCCGTAGCCGAGAACAACGAAATAGACGAAGATACGGGCGAAATTGTGCTCGGAGTGTCCGCAGAGGATGAAGTAATCGAAGAAATTAATTCGGAGGACTGAGATATATGAGTTATAAAAGGATTAGTCACTATATGATATTCGCTTTCCTTGGTGGATTAGGACTTTTTAATAGCACCCAACTGGAATCGCGTTATGCAACTGATACTAATCAAGAATTAATTTTCCAAAACGGTCAAATAATTTCCTCAGCCATAATCATACTTTGTGTAGCCGGTATTTTGGCAGAATTCGCAATTCTTCGTAAGCAAAAGAAAGATGAGATAAGAACTCGTAGGAGAGCCGGAAAGTCTACTACTATCGTTAATCAAGAAATTCCTCGATGGATGTCGAAGAAAAAGAATGGTAATTTCATTTTAAATGGTGATAAAAAATCATCTGTATTGGATTCTGAGAACTCTGAGAACCCTTCAGAGAACCCTTCTGAAATAGATTCCGAAGATTCTGAGAACTCGGAGAACTCTGAAATAGAATTAGGTGTTTCGGTAGATTCAGAGGATTGAGGATTGAATATGATTAATAATAGTGATATTCAATATCCTTTTACGGATCCTGCACCTTTCGAAATATTCGATATAGTTCGAAAAAACAAGATATTAGGCGTAGAAAATAATAACATTTATTTTAGAATACCCGACAGTGTAGACGGTAAAAAGTATCGTATACTAAGTTTATCTGTAGATAATCTTTCTGATTCGGAACATATTAGTGATATTAATTACGCTGGAAATTGCGATCTATATCTTCACACTATGGATAAATATACGCTCATTAATTCTACCAAAAATCTTTTGAAGCCCGCTGAGGTAACTTCAGTGGATCCGGAACACGTTCCACAAAAAAAGTTTTCGGAGCATAACTTAGGAGTATCTCCAACTTGTGTAATCGATAATCGAGGTAAGTTACGCCGAAGTATTGGAATCTTTACTACTCCTATATTTGGTGCTTTACGCCGGTTTGTGGCTTGGGGTGATCAAAAATATGGTTCCTGTGATGTATCTTTGAGCGTAGTTCCTCGAGGTCTTGAAGCCAATACAGGCATAAATCATAGTATAAATCATATAGATGATACGCTTAGTGCTACAGAATTTTATGCTAAATACGCTGAGGAGGAATAATTATGAGTGATGGATTTTTGGTATTAGATATTGAAACGCTTAATTTAGATTTAGGCGAAGGCGTAATGTTCGGAGATTCTAAAGGTTGGAAAATATCTACGCTTTGTTTAACTTGTTCTTCAAATTTTAGCGTAATTGGGCTTAAAGAAATTGTTTTCGTGGCTGACGACTATTGGATGTTTATGCCTAAAGAACTTCAAAACGATGAGCGATATCATTTACTTTCGGAGTTCGAAAACTTTTTGATGTGGGTAGTAGTTCCAAACAAAATACCCATAGTTACGCATAATGGAAATAATTTTGACTGGCCAATAATTCTAAAATCCTGGAAAGACGGAGGAGCAGTTTACACTGAATGGCCGCACATGAGTCCTTCGGCTCAAATACCATTGATTACTGCTTACAATAGATTACAAGAAAATAATTTATTATTTGATACTGCGGCTGATCTTAAGGAAAGATATGGAAAAAGATTTCATTTAGCAGATCTAATTTCTGCTATTCACTCTACAGACAATAAATCTATGAAAGCCTCCGAAGCCCCGATTGCGTGGCACGAGGGCGAATATGAAAGAGTAATTAATTATTGTTTACAAGATTGCCACCTTACTGCAAAACTTTTTGAAACCCCTCTGAATGAATTCACTTGTAAGCCTTCGAAATCTACTGAAGAAGTTTTAATCGATACTAATCCTTGGAAAAAGTGGCTTGTATTAAATAGGTAGAGTAGTAAACTAATAATATGTCGGAAGAAAAAGATCCAGACTCAGAAAACAATTCTGAAGAAGACATCGTAATTAAGTTTACACCCACCCAAAAAGAAAGATGGGGAGAGCGAGTTAAAAAAGTTGTTTTTGATTCTACTGAGGAATATGTAGATGGATCCTTTACGGGCAATGTTAATCCAGAAATTATGGAATTAGTTCAATCTAATATAGTTACTGATGAAGTTCTTTCTATCGAAGATTATGAAATTAGGATGGAAAAATGCCATAGAAGTTTAATTGAATGGATCAACGATAGAACAACTGGAGTGCATATATTATTTATTATGACTTTTGTTGAACATTTTATGCAAGTAATATTTTCAGAAGTTTTCTCAGTAAAAAATACGGATATGCCCGACAACTATGAAGATAACTCTTTTTATGCTTAGGTTTAAATAGGTGAAAATAGCAGGTGAACTTAATGCGAGATCCATTTTTGGACTGGTTAGGAACGCAAATTAATAACGCTGAAGCGGATGCGACCACTGCTGAAGAAAAAGATCCAACGAATGTTGGGCGTATCGGTGAACTATGGGTTGCTTACGCTACGCTGTGCGAAGTGCGAGATGCCTATCTTTCGCTCAGAAAATTATTTCCACACAATCCAGTATGGCCTAATATACGCTTACCAGATTATTTACAACCTCGTTGGACAGATTCCGAAAATGATTTTACGCCCGATGATGCTCGATTCATGGAGTGATTATTATCTCTTACGCTAAAAATGATAGGGGCTATAACGCTCGTAAGCCTAAGTCTAAAGTAGATGTTGAGCGAAAAAACGCTCAAACTATGCGTAAATACGCTGAAGATTCTATTTATGATATGGATATACTACGCTTACAGGGATTAACTATATGCTCACAATGTAGTGAAATTACGCCTCTAAACGCTGAGTTATGCTGTGCTTGTGATAAACCACATCAGCAAAATCTGGATTAGTCATCTAAGCGTATTTTACCGAAAGGTATAAATACTTGATAAAGTTACCCTTTAAATATGACCTCAACGGCAACGAATATAAATCCGACAGTAGTAAATCTGGTAGCCAGCACTCGACTGGCTCCATCAATTGATGTAGTCCAACTCGCCCTCGATTTGGGCATTGACTATGAACCCGAACAATTTCCAGGCATGGTATATCGTGTAGCCAGCCCCCGTGTTTGTGTTTTGGTATTCCGTTCTGGTAAGGTAGTCGCTACGGGTGCTAAGTCCTATGCAGATGCTCGAACTGCTTTCAAGCAATTGCACACCGATTTGACGAAGCATGGTTACAATCCATCTACTTTCCCCGATGATGCTGATATTCTACTACAAAATTTAGTAGTGACTTATGATGTCGGCACACCGCTACAATTGCCCGCCCTATCATTCACTTTGCCTATGGATAAGACTGAATATGAGCCAGAGCAATTCCCAGGTCTAATCTATAGAATTGATCACCCTTCGGCTGTTTGTCTAATATTTAGTAGTGGAAAGTGTGTTATCACTGGCACTAAGTCTTTAGCAGATGCTCAAATTGCTACCGAACAAGTTCATGATGAAATTATGGCTGCTACTCAATTGATGCAGAATCAAGTATTCTGAGAGTTATTCTGATAGACTTATATAGGTCTTAACTGATAGTTATTAGTGATAGACTATGGGTGCTGATAAGCGTATAGCCAGACAGATTGCGAGTTCTTCCAATTATGGACCTCGCCGTGTAGATGGAGATATTCCTGATTTATCTGCGTCCTGGTCGGCTAAAGCCGAAGACTATACTACGGATATTACGCCTGGTTATCGAGTCGGTGAAACTCGACAAACGGGTTCTTTTGACGATATCGTAGGTCTATTTCATGACCGCTACGAAAAGTTATCTCGAGTATTAATTCACGAAACTGGTAAACATCCTTCGGGCACCATTAAACACATAGTAAATAATTGGACAGATTACACTCGAAAACCGGCGACTATATTGGGAATCGTAATGAGTATTCGCCGGACTAAATCTGGTGGTCGAATGGTGGAAATCGAAGATATATCAGATACTATAACTGTTTTTGTTCGAGCCGATGATCCAGCCGCTGGAAGTTTATTGCATGATGATGTAATCGCTGTAACTGGAACTTTTGAAAGTAAGTCTGGAGAAATGTTTTGGGTAAATGAAGTTCAATATCCCGATATTCTTCCAGGACACATGAACAAGGGCGGAGCCGAGTTCGATCCAGTGTCCATCGGATTCATTTCAGACCTACACTATGGATCCAAATATTTCAAAGAAAAAGAATGGAATAAAATGATGAAGTGGTTGAACAGTGATGCCGAAACTGCTAAAAATTTAAAATATTTAGTTATTCCTGGAGATGGCGTAGATGGAATCGGAATTTATCCTGGTCACGAAAATAATTTGAGCGAAACTGATGTTTACAAACAGTATTCTACTTTAGCGTCAATGTTAGATGAATTGCCCGATCATATTACTCCTATACTTTCTCCCGGAAATCACGATGCGGTTCGTCCCGCCGAACCCCAACCCGTTCTTGAAGCCGACATTCAACAAGATTTTAATTCTGCGATCCATACTGGAAATCCAGGTCGAGTAAATCTTTCTGGATTAGATGTGCTCACCTATCATGGAAAAGGTATTGACGACATGGTGCCCCTAATGAATCATGTATCTTATGACCGCCCAGCAGAAGCCATGAAAGAAATGTTGCGAAAGCGACACATGGCTCCTCTGTGGGGAGAAAGAAATGCCCTTTCTCCAGAAGAAGAAGACCAAATGGTAATTATGGATAAGCCCGACATTTTTGTAACCGGTCATACTCACGCTCACCAGGTAGAATGGTATCGAGGAACTCCTTTAATTGTTTCATCCACCTTCCAAGGGCTAACTGATTTTATGAAAATGTTAGGTAATAAACCCAAAATCGGCTATCTAACTGCTTATAATATAGCCAATCGTCAAAGTAGGGTTATAAAGTTTGCGGAAGACGGGGCAAAATAGCGAAAAATCAGCGTAATTACGCCTATTTACCGAAAAGTATAAATACTAAATCTCGCCGTAGTTATCTTGTAAGAAAGGTAGGTGAAGAATACAAATGACTGATAGCGAGCGTGGTAGTATTAATTCAAATAATCAAGGGCATGGAGGGGAAGAAAATGATATTCACAATGATTTATCTACTACTATCTGTTGTCCGATTTGTTATCAACAGTATGACTGTGGCTACACAGAGGACTATCGAGAGGGTGCGACTTATGACTGCCCTGAATGTAATGGACTCCTCCTTTTCAGAAAAGGTCATGTTCTCGATTTTCACAAGTATCTTCACTATGGGTCTAAAGGTTCGTGGCCGATTGATGGGAACGACAGCGGTTTTATAGAAATAGGGGGTCTTTGATACATGGAATCTGAAATTTGTGAAACTTGTGGTAAGCAATTGTCCGATTTAAGAATTAAAACTGAGGATCCGATGTTTTGTTGTCGTTGGGTAGTGATGCGATAATAAATTATAAGATCTACAAACAAAAAGGAGGAAACAAAAATGAGTAAATATTACAAAAGAGCCATGAAAGAAGAAGTTTTAGAATATATGCGTGTCAAGGAGATTACCTATGAGGAAGCATATCACGCTTTCACAAGAATGGGTCGAAGGCCATTGACAAGAACAATGCAAGCAGTTCGTAAAGAAGTTGAAAGAAGAGATGCGGAGATGAATACATGAATTGTGAATGTCCCGAAGATTCATTCACTCGAGAAGAAATTCGAAAGAATAAGTGTGGTTGTTGTAGGGGTGAAATCATATGAATAAGAAGGCCACTAACGGAAATGGAAACAAATATCGTGTAAGATTTCATTTGGCTCGTGGACCAAACTATTTACACTGGCAGGTAAAATCTCCAGATGGTTCAGTAACTTATCACAATCCCGATATGGTTAGATTAGTCATGTTAAATGCTCGACTACATAATCGACCTAATGTGGCTAAAGCCATCTGTCGTGGAGCCAATAAGACTGTTTGTGCGTGGATTGAATGTGATTGGGTCGGAGTTACTGCAGTTAATACCGTTCCTTTTGGTAAAAATGCTATCATGTATAATCCTCGTAAACTTCCACATTGGACAGATAAGACGGGTCAAGATTTGGACAATAAAAAGTTCGACTTGATAGTCAGCAACGAAAAATTCTTGTATACTAATTTGAAGTTAACCGATTTTGATAATAAAAATTTAGAGGA
>JAAOEI010000948.1_pt1 | contig 10888 bp, 15 predicted proteins | sample 7059261 | NCBI WGS metagenome assembly JAAOEI01 (sample SAMN14008812, study PRJNA610033) | viral metagenome | isolation source: viral particles filtered from seawater | place: China: Hangzhou Bay, Yangshan Deep Water Harbour | collected 2017-10-31
CGCCATGCCCAGCGGCCTTTTTTTGTCCGCTCGGGCCTGCTATTGTGTTGGCAAGTAGTAGGGGACGGCTCCATGCCTTTGAAGCGCGGCAAATCTGCCAAGACGATCTCAAAGAACATCTCCACGCTATCGCGTGAGGGGTATCCCCAGAAGCAGGCCGTTGCGATTGCCATGTCGAAAGCTGGCAAGTCGCGCAAGAAGGGGAAGAAGTAATGGGGCTATTGTCTGGTCGTCAGTGGATGAGTGAAGAGGGTGTTCCAGAGGACACCGGACGTTTTGGCTATACCGACGCAAGCGGTCAGCGCGTCAGCGCCCTGCGCGATATGTTCGACGGGGGTGGTCGTGGCCGTGCTGGGCAGCGCTTTGAGGGCGGCCTCCTCGCGAACCTCGCAAACGCTCTGGGCTTTAAGCCGCTTGGCTATCAGGAGCGCCTCGCTGCGGCTCGCCCAATGGCGCGCCCGACGCGGCCTCAAGGCGGCGGTGGCGGTGTCGCTGCTGCTGCTCCGGTTGAGCAGTTGCAGTATGGCCCGCAGAGGCGGCCCGTTGTTGGTCAGGGGCGTCCAGAGGACTTGCAGTATGGACCCCAGACAAGATCACGCGCCAATCTGCGTCACGCAAATCGTATGCTTGGCTATCCCGAGGTCCAGACATATCCGCTGACCGCGTTTGGCGACGTGATGTATAACGTCGACCAGCTTGGCGAGACGGCGGATATGCTTCCGTATCTCAACGAGACGAACCCTAGCCCAGACATTCGCGATGCTTTCTCCGAGGCTGTTGCTCGGCTGAATGCGCCAGAATATAGCGGACGCGGCGAATACGGGATGCCGATGGCCCCTATTCAGTATGGCCAGTGGCTCCAGATGCCGCGTAGTGAGCGCGAGAAGGCGGGTCTGCCAACCTCGTATATCGGCGGTCAGCTTTACTTTAACCGCTTCGGCGCTGGATTCTAAATGCCACGCGATCCCCGCCTAGATCGCGCCGGAGTGTCCGGCTATAACAAGCCGAAGCGCACCCCGTCGCACCCGACGAAGAGCCACGTCGTTGTGGCGAAGGCCGGCGATCAGGTGAAGACGATCCGCTTCGGGCAGCAGGGCGTCAGCGGTGCTGGCAGCAACCCCAAGACGGCCAGCGAGAAGGCTCGGCAGGCGTCGTTCAAGGCGCGTCACGCAAAGAATATCGCCAAGGGCAAGATGTCTGCGGCGTATTGGGCAGACAAGGTGAAGTGGTAATGGGACTCCGTGACGAAAGAGGCCGACCGACAACGTCGCTTCGGCCCAAAGGCAGGGATTACGCATCCATTGCCGCAGAGGACAATACCGAGTTCGAGCGGGCAATGATGTATGGCAATGCTGGCTATCGCGGTCTTTTAAGCGATCCGATTGCCATGTATGGGTTCGACGCTTCTAGGGTTAGAGTTGACCCAGAACAAGGAGATAACGCTGGTTATGTTGTTAGCTCCAGCCGACTGCCCAGAGAGGACACGATCCTCATGGGTCCAGAACTTGCCCCATCGAGGTCTATCCTAGCCCACGAGGCTCGCCACAGAGGTCTGCTTGAGCTTTGGAATGTTTCTCAGCGTGACCCTCAAGCGTTCAAGGACAAGTATGGCGATGAAGCCTACGCGCTTCTCAAGTCTTCTGTTTCCCGTGATGACGAGCCGATTGTAGAGCTATTCGATAACCCAGAAGACGCAATCTATCGTCAAGGCTCTAATGTATCGCGCTTTGACACACTAGGCGACACCATTCAGCGCCTAAAGCCTGAGTTCACCAACCTTTTGGCGGGGAACTACGACCAAGAGCCGTATCAGCAGCAGGCGGCGTCTGGGCTGCGGCGGTCCATGATTGGCCTTCAAAGCGCTGCTAGTGACTTGCTCTACGATCAAGGCAGGATGCCATATCGGCCTATCGACGACTCTGGCCCGTCACAGCGGCTTGGTGCTAGGCATCCGCAGCAAAGTAAAGGCCTGCTAAACCGAATCCTTCGAATTTTTGGCGGATAACATGGCATACGACACAGATAAGCTGACCAACGAGGTGCAGGAACTCATTAATCCCGAGTGGATGAGCGATGAGAAGCTGCAAGGCATCCTCCGCAACGAGATCGACGACGCCGTCGACTTCATCGACAACACCGTGTCGCCGGTTCGCGCTCGCGCCACCGAATACTATCGCGGCGAGCCATACGGCGACGAGGAGGATGGCCGCAGCCAAGTGGTCAGCATGGACGTGCGCGACACCGTGCAGGCCATCATGCCGTCGCTCATGCGGGTGTTCACGTCGTCCGACAAGACCGTCGAGTTCGCGCCCCGCAGCGCCGAGGACGTGCCCGCCGCCATGCAGGCGACGGAATACGTCAACTACATCTTCCACAGCGACAATAACGGCTTCTTGGAGCTTCACTCGGCCTTCAAGGACGCGCTGATCCGCAAGAACGGCATCATCAAGTTCTACTGGGACGAGGCCGTCGAAACCAGCACCTCCGAGATGACCGGCCTCGACGACGCCGCTCTGGCGATGCTCGCCGCCGACCCCGACGTGTCGATGGATGTCGTCGAGAGCTACCCCGCGATGGAGCAGACCGAGGAAATGGCGATGATGGGCATGGAGCCGCCGCTCCTGCACGATGTCCGCGCCACCCACCGCCGCTCCACTGGCCGCGTGAAGGTTGAGGCCGTGCCGCCAGAGGAGTTCCTCATCGACCGCCGCGCCAAGAACATCAAGAGCGCCGACTTCGTTGGACACCGTCGTGTCGTGACCGTGTCTGACCTGATCGCGATGGGCTACGACGCCGACGAAGTGGAGGGGCTTGCCTCCGACACTGACAAGATGGACCTCAACGTCGAGCGCTACACGCGCAATCCGGCGCTGACCAGCCGCACCGCCGACCGCAAGGACAGCGCCATGCGGAAGGTGACCTACATCGAGTGCTACGTCCGCGTCGACCGCGACGGCGACGGCATTGCCGAGCTTCGCAAGGTCTGCGTGGCCGGTAGCGGCTACAAAATCCTGATGGACGAGGCCTGCGACTTCGCGCCGTTTGCGTCGTTCACGCCCGATCCCGAGCCGCACGAGTTCTTTGGGACCAGCGCCGCTGACGTCGTCATGGACATCCAGCGCATCAAGTCCGTGATCATGCGGAACACCCTCGACAGCTTGGCGATGGCGATCCACCCCCGCATCGCGATCACCGAGGGTCAGGTCAACCTGCAAGACGTGATGAACACCGAGGTCGGTGGCATCATCCGCCAGCGCTCCGCCGGTCAGGTGCAGCCCATTGCCATGCCGTTTGTCGGCCAGCAGGCGTTCCCCGTGCTGCAATACATGGACGAGACCAAGCAGTCGCGCACCGGCATCTCCAAGGCCGCTGCGGGCTTGGACGCGGACGCCTTGCAGTCGTCGACCGCCTCCGCCGTCAACGCGACCGTCAACGCCGCCGCGCAGCACATCGAGATGATCGCCCGCATCTTCGCCGAGACGGGTATGCGTGACCTGTTCCGCGGCATCCTGCGGCTTGTGTGCAAGCATCAGGACCAGCCGCGCATGGTGCGACTCCGCAATGAGTTCGTGCCGATCGACCCGCGCTGGTGGGACGCCACGATGGACGTGAGCGTCAACGTCGGCCTTGGCCGTGGCACTGACAGCGAGCGCATGATGATGCTGCGCCAGATCGGCGAGATGCAGAAGGAAGCTATGGCCACGATGGGTCCGGTGAACCCGCTGACCGACATGGGCAAGCTCTACAATACGCTGACCGAGATGACCAAGCTCGCGGGCTTCAAGGACGCGGATCGCTTCTGGAACGATCCGGCGCAGTTCCAGCCCCCGCCGCAGGAGCCGAAGCAGCCGGACATCAACGAGCAACTGATCGCCGTGCAAATCCAGCAGATACAGGCGGATATGCAGAAGAAAGCCGCAGAGCTTCAGCTTCAGCGCGAGAAGATGATGATGGAGGACAACCTCTCCCGCGACAAGATGGAGATGGACCTCTACGTCACTGCCGAGGAGTTCAAGGCCAAGTATGGCACTCAACTCCGCGTCGAGGAGATCAAGCGCGAGACGGCGCTGGATCGCGAGACGTTCAAGGCTCAGTCCGACCTGATCAAGGGTGCCGTGAGTGGCCAGTAAGAGCACAGACCAGATCATAGCAGATGCGCGGGCTGCGGCCCGCCTCAAGGACGACGGGGATTTATCCCGCTTCCTCGTCGAAATGGAGGCCGAGATTTTCGAGGCATTCCGAGCAGCAAATGCGGGAGACACCACGGAGCTTATCCTGCTCCACGCCCGACTGGCTGGCGTGGACGCGCTCCGCATCAAGCTACAATCACTGATTGATGGCGGGGCCGTTGCACAGCGCAAGGGCTAATCATATAATGGAGACCAGCAATGGCAGACACCGGCAGCCCAATGGGGACCGACCTGCGGAGCGCACAAGAACAGATCAGGGCAATGATGGCACCCTCGCCCGAGGAAAATGCTTTAGCCGCTGATGCGTCCGAGGATGAAACCCTCAACCCCGAAGCAGAAGAAGCCGTCGAGGCGGAAGCTGCCGAGGAGCCTGATGATGGCGAAGGCTACGAAGACGAAACTGACTTCCAACCCGAAGAGGGCCGAACCTTCAGAGTTAAGGTGAACGGTCAAGAGATCGAGGTCACGGAAGATGAGCTTCTGAACGGGTATTCGCGGCAGCAGGACTATACGCGGAAGTCTCAAGAACTGGCCGAAAGACGCAAGGCGTTTGAGGCACATCAGGCTGAGATCGACGCAGAACGCGCCCAATATGCCCAACTCCTGCCCGCACTCCGGCAGCAGATTGAGCAGCAACTCAGCAACGAGCCGGACTGGGATAGCCTGTATCAGCAGAACCCCACCGAGGCGATGAAACTGGAACGCCAGTGGAAGAAAGCCGCTGAAATGCGCCAGCAACAGCTTCAAGCTGTCGAGGCGGAGCAGCAGCGACTGGCAGCGATCCAGCAGAGCCGCGCTCAAGAGGAAATGGCACGGTATCGCGCCGCTGAAGAGCAGCGACTGCCGGAGCTTATCCCCTCTTGGAAGGACACGAACACGATGGCCAAGGAAGCCAAGGAGGTTCGCGAGTTTCTTCTGGGTAAGGGGTTCTCCACGCAGGACGTTGACGCAATCAACAGCGCGTCACTGGTGGCACTGGCCCGCAACGCAATGCTTTACGAGCGCGGTCAGACAAATGTTCGCAAGGCGCAAGCCGGTGGGAGCAAGTCTGGACCGAAGGTGATGAAGGCAGGCTCTCGCGGGACGCAGTCACGGCCCAAAGGCGCATTCGAAACGGCGCAACAACGCCTGAAGCAATCTGGCCGCGTGTCTGACGCTGCGGCTGCAATCAAAACCCTCCTGTGAGGACATAGGCTCCTCGCAGGGAAACTGTGAGGAGCCATCATGGCCATCGTAACCAACACCTTCACGCACTTTGATGCGAAGGGCATCCGCGAGTCGCTCTCCGACGTGATCGCGAACATCTCGCCCGAAGAAACCCCGTTCCAGTCGAATGTCGGCTCGAAGTCGGTGAGCAACACCTACTTTGAGTGGCAGAAGGACAGCCTCGCTGCCGCCGACACCACCGCCCGCATCTCGGGCGACGATGTCACGTCGTTTGACGCGACCTCGGCGACCACTCGCGTCGGGAACTACACCACCATTCTCCGTCGCACCGTGATCGTTGCCGACAACCTCGAGGCTGTCGACAAAGCGGGCCGCGACAGCGAGCTTGCCTACCAAGTCGCCAAGCGCGGCAAGGAACTCAAGCGCGACATCGAAGCCGTCCTGACCGACAACAACGCTCGCGTTGCTGGCGGCACCGGCACCGCTCCCGAGACCGCTGGCCTCGGCGCTTGGATTGCCACCAACGACAACTTCGGTGCCACCGGCGCTTCCCCGACCGGCGACGGATCGGACGCCCGCACCGACGGCACCCAGCGTGCCTTCACCGAGGATATGCTCAAGTCGGTCATGTCGTCGGTCTGGACTGCTGGCGGCAACCCGTCCGTCCTCATGGTCGGCGCGTTCAACAAGCAGGCCGTGTCGGCATTCGCCGGTATCGCTGCCCAGCGCTACATGGCTCCGGCTGACGGCCCGACCACCATCATCGGCGCTGCCGACGTGTATATGTCGGACTTCGGCACCCTGTCGGTCGTCCCGAACCGCTTCCAGCGTGCCCGTGACGCTTGGGTTCTCGACACCGAGATGGCTGCGGTCTGCAACCTGCGCCCGATCCAGAAGGTCGACCTCGCCAAGACCGGCGACGCCTCGAAGGCGATGCTGATCTGGGAAGGCGGTCTGGAGGTCTCCAACGAGGCCGCCCACGGCCTCATCGCCGACCTGACCACCGCCTAATCTGAGAACTAGAGGGGGCCGCTTCGGCGGCCCTCTTTCTTTGTGAGGAGAGACAAATGCCCAAGAGAATTTTCGACGTAGACCCAGAGACCGGCATCACCCGCTACTGGCACGTCAAGGACAACGGCGAGTTCGCGATTGAGACCGTGCAGGATGTGTCCAGCATCGCCAACGTCAACAAGCGCAGCTACGCAGACATCGACAGCAAGGCCAAGTATGGCGACTTGGCTCGTGTGGCGTCGATCCCACTCAGCGTGTATTATGACCTCAAGCGGCGCGGCATTGCTGATGACCCAGCGGCGCTGAAGAAATGGTTGAACGACCCTGACAATCGGGCGTTCAGAACACGAGGCGGGACGCTATGAGCATCACCACATACACCGAGCTAAAGGCGGCCATTGCCGACTGGCTCCTGCGCGATGACCTGACCTCGGTCATCCCGACGTTTATCTCGCTGGCCGAGGCGCAATTCCAGCGCGAGATCCGCGACTACCGCATGATGAAGCGGGCGACCGCCGAGATCGACAGCGGCTACTCGGCGATCCCCGCCGACTGGCTGCAAAACATCCGCTTTCAGCTTAACACGTCGCCGATCACGACGCTGGAGTATGTGACGCCGGATCAGGCCGCCGAGGAGCTTGCGTGGCACTCGTCGAACCGCCGCCCGCTGTTCTTCACAATGGTCGGCGAGGAGTTTCAGGTCGTTCCAGCGCCGGACGGGACATACGAGGGCGAGTTGACCTACTACGCCAAAATTCCCGCGCTGTCGGCGAGCGTGGCCAGCAACTGGCTTCTCGACGACGCCCCCGACCTGTATCTCTACGGCGCTCTGATGCAGGCCGCGCCGTATCTCAAGGACGACGAGCGGATCGCGGTCTGGGGTGGCCTCTACCGGCAGGCGCTTGAGGCTCTCAGCGTCCAGAGCGACCGCGCCAGCATCGGGTCGTCGTCGATCCGAATGAGACCGCGAGCGATGGCGTGAGGGATTGCCGGTCAACCCAAGTGGGGAGGGCCGGTGAGTTTTTCGCGGCCTACAAGCTGCAAATGGCTGGCGTTGAGGTCCACCACCACGACGCCGCCTTCGACCTGATCGCCATCCTGCCCAGCGGCAAGATGCTGCGCGTCGAGGTGAAGACCGCGTCAGAGCCGAAGCACGGGCGGAAGTATGGCTTCCTGATCGGCGGCTCCAAGGCTGACCTGTTTGTGTTCGCCGCGCTCGATGTCGGCTTGGTCAAGGTTCTGCGGCCATGTAGCATCGGGGAGAAGCGGATGGTATACTTTCCGACAAGTGAGTTCAGCACTGAAAACGAGGCCGCCGACCTTGCGGCCATACTGCAAGAGGATGGCCAATGAGCTTCTCCAACACATACGAGACCAACGTCCTCAAGTGGACGTTCACGGCTGACGCCGTCACCCGCCCGACCGTTTGGTATTTGGGCCTCTTCACGGCCAACCCAGACGAGGACGGCTCCGGCGCGACCGAGATCAGCGGCAACGGCTACGCCCGCAAGGCTGCGACGTTCACCGTGTCGGGCAACCTCGCAACCACCAGCGCGGCTGTTGAGTTTGACGTGGCCACCGGAGCGTGGGGCACGATCTCGCACGTCGCCGTGTTTGACGCCTCGACTGGCGGCAATCAGATCGCCTACGCTGCCCTCGCGGCGGCCAAGACGATCACGACCGACGACGTGCTGCGCTTCCCCGCTGGCGACGTGGACATCACTCTGGACTGAGGTGCGTAGATGGCGACCATTGTAACACGGGCTGGCAAAGGCTCGCCGCTTACCCATAACGAGGTTGACGCCAACTTCGAGACCCTGAACAGCGACAAGGTCGAGACGAGCAGCGTCTCGGCTTTTGGCGCTACGCTCATTGACGATGCGGACGCCGCCACGGCCCGCACGACGCTCGGCCTCGGCACAGCCGCCACAACAGCCAGCACTGACTACGCCACGGCGGCGCAGGGCGCTTTGGCCGACAGCGCAGTGCAGCCCAACGACAGCCCGACCTTTGGCAGCATCACTGTCACTGGCACAGTGGATGGCCGTGACGTGGCCGCTGATGGCACGAAGCTGGATGGCATTGAGGCTGGGGCTGATGTAACAGATACGGCCAATGTCACTGCCGCTGGTGCGCTGATGGACAGCGAGCTATCCAATATCACGGCAGTCAAAGCTCTGGATCAGGGCGTTGCAACGACTGACAGCCCCTCGTTTGCTGGCCTAACCGTAGACACCAACACCCTCTATGTGGACAGCACGAATAATCGGGTTGGTGTTGGGACGAGTTCGCCTGCTAACGACCTTGATGTAGTCGGCACCGTGTCAGCAACTGGTGGGTATGTTGAGACTGGTTCAGACGACACTTTCACGCAGGCGGTATTTACATCATACCGAGCAGGAGAGGGTGCGCAGACTGGAAACTTTGTCCGTCTTCGCAGCGTGGGGGATGGCGCTGGCAACGCTAATCAGTTGATCTTTGACGTAAATAGTGCGGAGGCCATACGCATCGGCTCCGCAGGCCAGCTAGGCATCGGCGGTGCTAACTACGGCACATCCGGTCAGGTGCTTACCAGCAATGGCACTGGCTCTGCGCCGAGTTGGCAGAATAGGACAATAAGGGTTTGGGCTTACTATGACGGCGTTGGCAACAGCATCAAGAACAGCGAAGGTCTGTCGTCTGTCACGGACACTGCCGTTGGTCAGCCACGGTTTAACTTTAGCTCCTCTGTAGGAACAGCAGCCTTCGGCGTGACGGTTCACGTTATGCAGAGCTCTGAAGGCAATACCCAGAGTGGCGGCTACATGGATGGTGCATATGTCAATGACCGCACAACGACAACTCTGCTAATGAACACCGTGAACGATTCGTCTAGCACAACGTCATCTGCGGATATGCGGCAGTTGGACATTCAGGTGGCGACATGACAGACTACCGTGTAATCTTTGACGACCCTGACAACCCCGACGAGCCGACCCAAATCCTCGTCCCCGCTCCAAAGTGGATGGAGCTTGCCATGTCGGGCGGCTTGCCGCCTATCTGGGTCTACTGGCAACTACAGGACGACGAAGCTAAGGCCATCGCAGAGGGACGCCATGCAACATTCAAGCACGACCCTGAGAAGCTGGCGCTGCAATACACCGCCCCTCGAATTGGTCCTCTGACGGAGGAGGAGGCTATTGAGTATCTCATTATGAAGGACATGCCTCGTAATGTATGGGCAAAGGATCACAACCGTCCGATGTTCAGGGTCGTGAAGAAAGACGCAATCCCGACTGACCGAACATTCAGAAACGCATGGGGGATGGCCGCATGAATGTATTTATCAAGATTGGCGCTATGGAATACAGCGCAGACGAGTGGTCGCACCCGTCCGACAGAACATTCCGTGAGGCATGGGAGGTGATTGGGGGAGACGCCATCACCGTCAACATGGACAGGGCCAAAGAGATCTGGCGTGAAAAAATCCGCAAGGCCCGTGACTTTTCGCCACTAGATGCAGCCTTTATGAAGGCGCTGGAGACAGGTGCTGACACTTCGCCTATCGTGGCTCAGAAGCAGGCCCTGCGTGATGCGCCTGCCGACCCTGCTATTGATGCGGCAGAGACCCCCGAGCAACTCAAGGCGGTTCAGCCCGCTGGTCTTATTGTGGAGTAGCCTGCATGGACGCCCTCGACATGATCCTAAAATACATTGTGCTTCCAGTCGGGGGCTTCGTCTGGATGCTGTTCAGCCGCCAGCAGGCGCACCACACTGACATTGAGGTGCTGAAGGCGCAGGCTGCGTCCACCAAAGAAGCCCACGACCGCGAGTTCAAGGAGATGCGAGACAACTTCAAGCGCGTGTTCGAGAAGCTCGACGGCATTGAAGAGGCACTACGCAAATGATAAACGCGGCTGGAATAGCGCTGATCAAGAATTTCGAGGGCTGCAAGCTCAAGGCTTACCCTGACAGCGCGGGCGTCTGGACGATTGGCTGGGGGACAACTGGCCGCGCAGGGCTTGGCATTGAGCCTGTCGAGGGTATGACCATCACGCAGGAAGAGGCCGACTATTGGCTTGAGAAGGGCGTCAACAAGTTCGCCGCCGAGATTGCACCGCTCATCACTGCGCCAATCAACGCCAACGAGATGGCGGCGTTCACTTCGCTGGCCTATAACATTGGCACGACAGCCTTCGCAAAGTCGTCGGCTCTGCGCCACTTCAACGCTAACAACAAGATGGCCGCGGCCGAAGCAATCCAACTCTGGAACAAGGCTGGCGGCAAGGTGCTGAACGGGCTGGTTCGCCGCCGCTCCGCTGAGATGGCCCTGTTCCTGACTCCAGTCCCGCCAGAGCCAGCGCCGCAGCGAGCGAATATCTCGCAGAGCAAAACCGTGCAGGCCAGCGCCGTGCAGATCGTCAGCGCGGGGACCGCTGGTATAGGCGCATTCGCTGCGCTGGACGGCACCGCGCAGATCGTGGCAATGGTCATCGCTGGCGTGATCGGCTTGGCCGCGCTGTTCATTATCCGTGAGAGGG
>JAAOEI010000949.1_pt1 | contig 10883 bp, 16 predicted proteins | sample 7059261 | NCBI WGS metagenome assembly JAAOEI01 (sample SAMN14008812, study PRJNA610033) | viral metagenome | isolation source: viral particles filtered from seawater | place: China: Hangzhou Bay, Yangshan Deep Water Harbour | collected 2017-10-31
GCAGCGGGTACTGGTACGTCCACCCGTGATCTGGTGCGGTCGCAGATGCCACCAACTGCACGCGCTTCAACGCGAACTGCCAGCCATAACTGCGCAGCTCGTCGTCACGCAGATCGTCGAAACAGCTTTTTATCGCTCGCGCTGGCTTGCTGTCGTCATCCAGAGACAAGATGCGGAACGAACCCAGCTTGGTAAGCGCGCGATTAGCGACCTGTACTTCCGATGCCATTCACTTCCCTCACTATATGGAAGCAGTGATAAAGTCGATGACCACGTTGCCCGTCGCTACAGCGTTGCCGTAGATCGTTGCAGAACCTGTCGTGACCGAGACTCTATCAATTCTTGTCAGAGTAGCGTCCGCGGTTCCTTGATTGATAAACACAAAAAGCGAACATTGAGCGTTGCCTAATTGTGCATTTGTTAAAACGACGCTCGATGATCCTGCCGCAATTGCCATGCGCCCTCTTGGGCCTTGGATCGTCGCGTTCCCCGGTGTTCCGCTTGCGTCCGATGTTAACCACAACGCAAACGCGTTGAACCTGCCAAGACCCTGCCCAGTCAAGCCGATCTGCATATTGTTGATCGTGCCTGTGGTCGCCGGGTTGATCGTGACGGTTCCGGTCCCCGTTGGGCTGAAGTTTGCAGACACGTTTGCAGACGTAAACGTGAGGGCTCCTGTGATTGTTGTGGAGCCCACGTTGGTCAATGATCCGAGAACAGTCGTAGCGCCGGTGATATCAATTATCCCCGTGCTTCGACTGTCGCTTACAAGCGTAAAGCGACCATAGCGGCCCATTGGCCCAAAGGTGAACCGCTCTGCATTTGGACCAAATCTTCGGCTATTTCCCTGCTCTGAAAGAGACCCTGTCGCCTCTCCGGTAAACGGGTCCAATGGGACAAAGGAAATCGTTCCGCTGCAATTTTGTGGGCAATCGACTCTGAACCCTTCAAGGGCGCCCCGGACATCAGTCCATGTCTGGCCTGCGGCTATTGTTGCCACTTATGGTCTCCGCGTTTGAGCGTTGCCTTTGCTAGTTATGAACCGATGACCATAACGTCAACAATCACGTTTGAAGTCGCTGCTGCGTTCCCGTGAATGGTCACAGTGTTAGTCCCAGTCACAGCTCTTTGAATGTGAGTCAGTGTCGCATCCGCTGATGCTTGGTTGATGATCGCGAGCACCGTGGTGTTTGCGTTGGCGATTTGGGTGTTTGTCAGAATGACGCTTGACGCGCCTGCCGCGATTGCGAGGCGACCTCTGGGCGTGTTGAAACTTGTGTTTCCCGGCGTTCCGCTATTGTCTGTGAACAAAAGCTGAAACTGGTTAAATCTCCCCAGCCCCATCGTGGTCTGGCCGATGTTCATGTTGTTGATCGTGCCAAACGTTGCTGGGTTGATCGTCACCGTGCCGGTGCCGGTCGGGCTAAAGTTTGCAGACACGTTCGCCGTAGTGAACGTGAGAGCGCCCGTCATCGTTGTGCTACCTTGTGTGACGCCGGTTCCCAGCACTACCGTGGTGCTGCTGTAATCAATCGACGCAGCACTTCTGGGGTCGTTCACCACGGTGTAGCGGCCCATTCGGTTCATTGGCCCGAACGTGAATTTCTCCGCAACGGGACCGAATCGACGGCTGTTGCCTTCTTCGGGCAACGAGCCAATGACATCATTAGTCCAAACATCCAGCGGGGTGAATGTGATCGTCCCGGTGCAATTAGCCGGAACATCAATCCGAAGCCCTTGTAGTGGACCGTATGTCCCAGTGAATGTCGCGCCTGCGGCTAGTGCTACCAATTTGCCTCTCCGTTAGTTCCTGACGAGGAACCAGTCAAACACCGTCGTTGCAGTTGCGGCAGCGTTGCCAGTTACCGTGAACGACCCGGCAGCCGTTGTGGCCGTGACGTACTTCAGTGTTGCGTCAACCGTCCGCAAGGTCACCATCACAATGCTGGTCGCAGTGCATAACGAGTTGGTCACAACCACGGCGGTTCCCGCCGCTGCAAAAGCGCATCGCCCAGCACCCAAGTCGATCGTCGCGTTACCGGGCGTTCCGCTCGTATCGGAGAATGTGTTGACGCGGTAATAGTTGCCGTCGACCTGCGAGCCGCTAATGAGCGCACGCGTCGTCTGGCCGATGTTCATGTTGTTGATGTTGCCTGCCGTTGCCGGTGCGATCGTAACCGTACCGGTGCCGGTGGGACTAAAATTCGCCGATACGTTTGCCGTCGTAAACGTCAGCGTGCCAGTAATTGTGGTGGTCCCTTGTGATACCCAAGTGCTAAGAACAACTTGCGGAGCAGTGTAATCAATCGATGCGGCGCTTCTTGGATCGTTTACAAGGACGTAGCGTCCATATACGCCCATTGGCCCAAACGTGAATTTTTCCGCGTGAGGGCCAAATCTTCGGCTATTTCCTTCTTCCGGCACCGAACCGATGACATCTCCAGTCGAGATATCTAAAGGTACGAACGTGATCGTCCCGTTACAATTTGAAGGGACATCAATTCGCAGCCCTTGAAGCGCGCCATACGTTTGAGAATATGTCGCCCCCGCTGCTAGTGCTACCACGCCAGCCCCCTATCAGTATTCGCGACCAGCTTCCAGCACATAGTCCTTGATCTTTCGGATCGCGAGGATCACGTCGTCTACATCAAGCCGCTGGTCGCCGGTTCGGCCCTGAGCGGTCGTGCTGATGACGATTTCGATGTCCTTGGAAGTGGTTGTCGCTGCGCTGGTCACCGTGTCCTGCGCAGCGCCGTGGTTGATCCCGTAATACCATGCCATTGGAATTCCTCCGAGAAAAAAGGGCGGGCCGAAGCCCGCCCGTCCCTAACATCAGTTCGGGTAGCTGTAGTACAGGTCCACGACCAACGTGCCCGACGCCGGAAGCGATGCCACTGCGATCGTGACAAAGACGGTCTCGTTGGCAGACAGAGCCGGGTCGACGGCACCGACCTGAGTTGCGGGGCCAAACAGCGTCGGCGTATCAACAGCGGTGAACACCGCTGCTGCTCGGTACTTGCCGGTCGTGCCGGTGATACCGACAGCAACCGTGCTGGTGCCGAGCGTTACGGACGTGGTGATGACCCCATACGCGAACGTCGCGCCGGCAGGCAGCTCGCCGATCACAAGCGTGTCGGCAGTGGTCTGCGTTGCCAGAGTAAACGTGCCGCGCACGCGCCGCAGGTTTGCCAGTTGAGCAGAGGCACGCGGGCGATAGCCCACTGCCGCTGCCGTTTGGTTTGCGGTAGTGGTCCCCGCAAGTTCTTGAGAAAGGTACGCGGCCATGATCTAGCCTCCTATTAGACGCAGTTGATGATCACGCAGCGGCCTTCTTCAAGCCGAGTCGCGCCAACGGTTCCGGTAACGTAGACCTGATACGCGTTGCGCTTGTCAGCACGACGGTCGACGCTGGTCTGAACGTCGTTCCACATCCCCAGAGCCATGCCGGACTTGGCGAACACCGGAACCATGAAGCGAGTGCCCGTGGTGTAGGTGCCGTCCGTCGAGCCGGTCGCGACTGCCGGGTTGATTGCGACGTTGAAGCCTGCCGCGCCGGGAATCCGCTCGCTCAGGATGAAGTTGAAACCCATGAACGACCGGATGCGACCGTCCACCAGAACCGGCTTGCTGTTGTAGTCAAGGCTGATAGCCTGAGCTTCATTCAGCAGGTCGTCGTGCTGGCGGGCGCTGATCACGCAGAACAACTGATCGTTGTCCGTGTCCACTTGGTTTGCCATCAGGATGCGCTTTGCGCGCCGCAGCTTGCTGATGTTGAGACCAGTCGCGGCGGCGGCTCCCGTCACTGCGGGGACGCTCTGAGCGTTTGAGTTGAACGCGTACAGCGTGCCCGTGCTGGTCGATCCGTTTTCGCCGGTCAGGTTGGCGTTGAAGAACGCGCTGATTACCTCGTCGTCCATCGCTCGGCCAATGGCATTGGCGCCTGCCTTGACGTAGGGCGAGGTCGGATCTACCAGCATCCGCAGCTTGTCCTGCGAATCGATCAGGTCGGCCCAGTCGTAGTCGTTGGGGAATACCCAGCGCTTGTCATGGGGCGTGCTGACCAGCGGAGTATCGGAATGGCGAGACATGTTGCGGATCGGGTTGACCGAACCGAACTGCTCGACAACCGATGCTGCCTTGCCGGAGAGAGAATAGACGTTGACTGCATCACGCAGCTTGCTGCCTTCCTGCTGGAGCAGCATTGCGACGTTCGTGCTGTACTGTTGTACGAACGCGTTGTTGACTGTGAAAGACATGGTTAGCCTCCGTGGCTATTGGTTACTTTCGCGCCGCAGCGCGGGTCTGTTTCGGAGGCTTGTCCGGGGTCACCGGGGCCGAGTGGCTCCCTGCTGTTTTGCCGGCCCGCCAGAGCGGGTTGTCGGAGCGTTAGAGCCTTGGCACCACGACAGGTACTGGTTCGCCAGAGCGATGATCTCGGCAGGGTCCAGTCCCGGTCGTGCTGCGAGTCTCAAGCATTCTAGTCTTAGGCTTTCGTCACCAGATGGCATGTTGACCAAACCGCAATCAGCCCATGCCGAGCAGCACGCTGTACATTGCGCTGGGCGTCCCGCCCGCGATTGCACAGCGCACACGCCCTGCCGGCAGATCAATTGGGGTGCGGGTGCCGTTAGCCGTAAGCGATACCGCGACGCCGTTGGCGTTCACCGTTGTCCATGCGCCGGTGGCGGTCGCTTGGAATTCCAGAGATGCAGTCGCGCCGCCGAACGTGCCGTCGACCACGAATGCGTATTGACCGCCCTTGATGTCGACCGCGGCGCCAGTTGCAGCGCCGTTGGTCAGCAGAGCGTACAGGTTGTCGTCCGCGCGACGAATTGGCATGTCCGATCTCCTTGTGGTCTTGTCAGTGTACCCGCGGGCCGACCCCGCGGGACTGGTGTTGCGCGATTCGCAACCTACTGTTGGTCAGGGAATGCGACCGACATCAGGCGCGCAAGCTCTGCCTTGGCGTCTGCATTGCCGGACAGGTACTTGGCTGACCAGTCACGATCAGCTTTCAGCGAGTTGATGCGCTGACGCGCGGCTTCCGGCGTCATGCCGAACCCGCTGGTCGTGTTGCCGCCCTCAAACGAGTGCTCAGTCAGCCCTCGGCCAATGCGGCTCATCAGCTTCAGCATCTCGCCTGCGCCGATCGCCTGCTCGATCCCTACCAGAACGTCCTGATTGATCCCGAACTGGCGGGCAGCGCGTCGCCCCAGCTCCACGTTCTCGTCCCATGCCCCGCCCCACTCGTTTTTGAGCGTGTCGAGCTGACGCTGGGATTCTGCCGCCATCGACTGGCTCTGGTTCTCTGTCAGCGAATGCGCGTAGGCGTTCCATTTTTCAGCCATGAGCTGCGCCTGCCGCTGAGACAAGCCAGCCTCATGCATCCAGTTTGAAGCTTCGCTCAGGAACGCGCTGTCGGCGTCCTCTGGCATGCCCTCAAACTTGTAGTCGTTCGCGCTCTTCGGCCTTCCCAGAGCGTCGTAGACCCGCGACCAACCGTCCGCATCGTCCGCGCCCTTCGGCATTGGCAGCTTCTCGCCGCCCAACAGCTTCTCAAGATTTCGGTAGCCGTTCGCCAGCTCGACCGGATCGTTCCATCCCTTGTTCTGGACGTAGCCTTTGAGATCTGCGTCGTTGATCGCATCCATCCATGACCCGCCACTGGATGGCGGCGGCGGGGCCGGTGGCGCAGGCGGTGCGCTGCCAGCGTTAGTGTTTCCCGCCGACGATTCGGACGGGTTGCCCGCGAGGATTGCGGACCCGAGTGCCGTGCTCATGTGATCACCTCTTAGGTTTCTGAATCCACGTCTTCAAGTGCGAAGACGGTTCGCTCTTGCATGTGGATCATCGCGGCAATGCGCATCCACACTTCGCGACGGCCCTCTGCCATCGCCATTGCAATTGGATCGATCGACTTAGTGGTCGGGCTGATGACCGCGGTGCTGGCGTTGGCGCGGCAGAATCGCCGCAGGTCTGCCAGCACGATCTCTTGGTCGCGGGAATGCTCGCCGGTCAGGGTCTGGAAGACTCGCCTGTACGCAAGCTTGCGTCGCAACAGGCGGCTTGCTTGGTCGGTCAGTGTGCGGATCATGCGGCTGGCAGAATCCCCGGAGCGATTTGAGCCGGCGATGCGCCCGCAATTGACTGTGCCTGCGCCAGATCACGGGCGGTCTTGCCGATGAGCGGCGCCGCCTGCAACAAGCTCTGGTTGGCTGCGGCTTGCTGCTGCTGTTCCAGCATCGCGGCGACCTCGTCCTTGCTTCGCAGCACCTTCGCCGGGACGCCATTGATTGCTGCCAGCTCGCGCGCAATCGCTTCAGGGTCGAACACCAGCATGACGCTGGGGTCTGCCTGCGCAAGCGGGAACAGGGACTCCAGTGTGCGCAGAATCGCCACGCCCTCGTCTGCCCTCTGGGCTCGGTTCAGCGGGCTGACGTACTCAATATCGATCTCTCCACCCAGCTCGCGCAGAGCCTCGGGCATAGGCGGCAGTACGCCAGCCGTTGCAAGGATGTCGATCTCGCGCTCAATCAGCGGGCCGAGGAACTCGGACTGCTGGCGGCCCATCGTCGGAGCCAACAGCGCTCCCTTCTCCTGCGCCCGAAGCATCGCCTCGGTTGCCGTCATCTGCGGCGCGTCGACCAGAATCTGGAACAGCGTCACGAGGAACGCGTCGTTGATGATCGTCCTGCGCTGCTCCAGCATGTCCATGCCGATGTCGATCCTCGCCCCGGTTTGCAGCGGGTGAACGAGCTGTCGGCCCTGCTCGTCGACTCCGCCGTAGTTCAGAGCGCCCGGACGCAGGTCGAATGCTTGCAGCACCCCGTCGTCTTGCAACAGCAGTGGAGGGTCGACCATCTTGTGCGCTGCCCGGATGACCGTCTTGGACATCTCGTTCAGCATCTTGATGTCGGGCAGCACCGTCATGGCCGGCGATCGTCCGTAGACCTCACGCGGCCCAGTGACGTAGCGACCGATCGCGTAGGGCATCGATCGGAACCCGCCCTCGCTCAGAATCTCGCGGCCTTCGATCGAGACGTAGCAGCTCGCGATCGGCATGCCACGGTAATCCTTGCGGCTGTACTCCACGTCGTCGCGCGGCATTACCGCATGGATGACCTCGTAGACCTGCTCGGGATTCTTGTCGAGCATGGTCCGCTGACCCTGCGACAGCTTGTCGACCCCGAATCGCTGCGCCATCTGACGCACCGTCATGCCGTACTTGCGGTAGACCGTGTCGATGATGCCCTGATGGTTCTCGGCGAAGTACAGCTCGGACAGATGCACCGCCCGATACCGGATTCCCTTGCCGAGTAGGTCGTCCACGAACAGCGCGCCGGTGCCAAAGGCGCCGAGCGACATGTACGCCTCGTTTGCCTGACTCGCGAAGTTCGCGGCAGGGGCGTAGCGCGCATCGAAAAGAATCGAGGTCACCTGATCGAGGTACTCGCGAATGGCGTAGTCCTCGTTGAGCTTCTCGTTCTGTACCCTCAGCTTGTGCCAGCGCTGCGTGCGTGGCGTCAGCATCGACTCCATTGCGGCAGAAAAGCGCTCCAGCGCGAGCCCTGCGGTCGCGTCGAATATCTTCTCTGTGTGCTTGTCGCCGGGTGGCCGGGTAATGCGGAAGTGGTCTGATCGCGGCAGTACGCGCTCTGCGATCTCCCTCCAGTGGGCATCAAAAATGCCGCGCTGGTCGGCCATCCACGCCTGTCGGCGAATGATCTCGTCGGCTTTTTCTGTCATTGGCCCAGTAGCATCTTGGTGCCGACTGCGGGTGCCGACAGATCACCCATCTCGCCGCTAATCATTGATGCCGCACGACCACGAGCGCGGTTCCGGCGGTCTGCGTTGATTTGCCGCGCACGCGCATCGTCAATCGTTGGGACCGGCGGCGGCGCGATCGGCTTTGCAGGCTTCGGAGGCTTTTTCGGGCTGCCCATCAGAAGTCGTACTCCAGTATGGCGGACTGCGTTCGCGGGCCTCGTGGCGGCTTGCGCACGAGCGCTTTGCCCTCACCGGCCCCGAGCATCATGTACTGCATCGCTTCGGCGACGTGGCTGTAGTGGTTCTTCTCTGGCACGTCCTTGAATCGAGCGTCGCCAGATACTTGCACTCTACGGTAATGGTAGCCGCCGCCGAGTGCCTTTCGCAGAGTTCGGCATTGCGGATGTATCAATAGCCCCGGCTGCCCATCAATCATTCGATTCATCGCCCCGGCTACGGCTTCGCGTCGGATCACCGGGTCGTTGGTGCTGGCTGGGTGCGCGTCGATGCCTTGGGCTCGCAGCATCAAAAATGGAGTGCTCTCATCCGACTGTGCCCGAATGTCACCCGCCGGGTCGCCAGTGATTGCGCCGATCGGGTAGCGCGGGTATCGCTCGGCAAGGTGCGACCGCAGCAGCTCGCCGAAACGAACGGCTCCCATGTCCTCAGAAACCAGCTCAGAATGCACGCGCCACTGCCCGGTCACCGTGCGCTGCGCGATGGTTGCCGCTGGCGTCAGACCGAAGTCGATGCCGATGTACAGCGGCTGCATTTCCAGAAGGCCGAACTCTGAGCAGTGGACACGGTCTGCGAACTCGGGGTAGACCGGCTTGCCGTCTCGGACAAAACCGTACTCGCCGTTGACGTAGACGCTGATCCACTCCTCGCTCTTGCCGGCCAGCAGGCGCTCGTAGTACCCGCGGCCTGCCTTTCGGCGCACAGGATCGTCGTCTGGCATCACCAGCGTGTCCGGGGTCTGGTTCAGCCAGCACAGGTTCTCGGCGTTGTCGTCGAGCCCGCCCGGTTGGCGATAGAACGCGTACCCCACCGGCTTGGTCTCTTCGGCCAGCCGGAACCACCAGTGATCGCTGTCCGGCGGGTTGGTGTCGGCGATGATCCCTGACCACGAGCTGCCACCCATTGCGGCGCTTGGAAACCGCCCCACGCGGGCTGTGAGACCCTCTACGACTGCGAGCGGGATCTCTCGCGCCTCATTGATCCACGCCCCGGTCAGTTCAAGCGACAGCAGGCGGGACACGTCGTCAGGTCGATCGAGCGCGATGAACATCACCTCAAGGTCCATGTCCTCGGTCGTGATCCTGTGCGTCGGCGGGCCTTGGTCGACCCATCGTCCAATGGTCTGCGGCACCCACTGATGCCACGTCTTGATCGTGGTCGTGCGCAGCTCTGGATAGGTGTTTCTTACCACTGCCCAGCGGCTGCGTCTCACCCCGTCGATGCCGGGACGCTGTAGCTGCGCCCGCCTGATGATGTCGACCACGCAGCCGGTTGACTTGCCAGAACCAAACGGCCCCATCAGCCCGCGAAAGAACGACGTGTCGTCCAGCAGGAAAGACCGCAGGACAGATCCCGGCGGTTTGTAGCGGACGTTTAGAAGCGTCACGAGAGGTCGATGCTGAAGGTCAGGCCGACCTTGCCCCCGTGTTCGACGCCCAGCTTGTCTCCGTAGCGGTTGGGATGCAGTACCCGGGCTCGCCATCTCTGGCTGCTCAGGACCACGTTGGCGGCCTGCGGCTCGACTTCGCCGCTCAGGACTTGGCGCTCGATCTCTGCCATGCCGTCCTCAATCGAGTCGGCATTCGATTCCCGCGCGCGCGCGAAATTGGCTGCGAAATCTTCGTTATCCTTGACCCACCTCCAAACCGTCACACGGTTCGGCATGTTGGGGTCTTGGCAGATCCGCGTCAGCGACTCGCCGTTTGAGTAGCGGGTCAGGATCTGTGTGGCGAGATGATCGTCTAGGATCGACGGTCTGCCTGCTCCGGGTTGTGCTCCACCGCGACCGGGGTTGCCCTTCGCATGAACGCGCTTACCCGTTGCGCCAGTCTTCCGGGCCTTGCCCCCGGTTTCCGAGTGCCCACTGCTCACGAACATCTGCCTCCAGCCGGTTCCGGGCCTGCCGTCCTCTCTGCTCCTCGACTGCGTCGAAGTGCTTGTAACAGGCTTGTCGGTTGTTCGCGGCCCGCCAGCGCAGGACAGTTATCACCTCGCACCTGTGGCGGTACTCCTCTGAGTTAGTGTCAGTCATCAGACCGGCTACCCCAGATCAGTTCCTCCGCGGTGATCGTGATCCCCATGCGCTCTGCCGTGATCAGGATTTGACGCAGGCGAAAGCCGGGTATTCTCCCAGCTTGCTTCCAGTGCGCGACCGCACTTGGGTCCAGCGACAAAGCCCGAGCCGTGGCTTGGGTTCCGCCGAAGCGTTGTACCACGATTTCGACCGGGGTCTGGATTGCCATTGACTCAACCCTCTGATTGCAAAGCCTCTGCGATCTGAGCAATTGCCTCTCCCGAAATCACCATTGCGGTCGAGTACCGCAGCACCTTCCAACCGAGTAGCGCTGCGCAGTTGTACTTCTCGCAGTCGTTCTCAAACCCCCAGCCGCGCGTATGTCGTCCACCGCTCCAGACCCCGCCTTCGATCTCGATCAGGATGCGTTGCGGCAGAATGGCGAAGTCCGCGCGCCACCGGCGTGGCGGCGCGAACCGATACTCGCGCTCATGGTCGATGCTGTACGCCTTCAGCAGCATCTCCATCTGCGCCTCGCCTTTTGACTTCAATCGACCTCCGCGAAGTCGGGATCGTCGTGAAGGTGCTCACGATTTTCGAAGGTGCCCAACGAATTTTGTTGGGCACCTTCGTGATCTATGAGCATCTTCAGCCGTTCGCCCTCTGGCACACGCCTCGCGCTCGGCTGCGATTCGGACTCTTCCAAGGTTTTTCTCAGCCCGTGGCTCTGCTCGTAGTGAAGCATGGACTCAATCATGTCAGCCGCCTCATCACACAGCGCCCAGTACTCCCCAACATCCAGCCCGCCGTCTTTGTTTGCAGACCTGCGCAGAAAGTCCACCATATTCTGTACTTGTTCTGTGCT
>JAAOEI010000950.1_pt1 | contig 10874 bp, 20 predicted proteins | sample 7059261 | NCBI WGS metagenome assembly JAAOEI01 (sample SAMN14008812, study PRJNA610033) | viral metagenome | isolation source: viral particles filtered from seawater | place: China: Hangzhou Bay, Yangshan Deep Water Harbour | collected 2017-10-31
AGGGCAAAGGATGTGGCTGCTCAATGGTTTGGTTAATTCTTTCATGTTATTAAGTTCTACCTTCTGCCTTCTCTTTTTGCCATCTTCTTTTCTAGCCTTTGCTTCTCTCTTTCTGCATCAACAAATTCATCTCCATGCGCAGTATATTGTTTCATGTATTCAACTCTGTCCGCATGTCGGCCATTGACGTTTTTCTTGAAAATAAAAGCATCACATTTCTTGCATCTTACTGTTCTGACTGAGTTTGTGGCTCCGCATATCTGACAAGCTGTGGATTTTGCACCATACCAAATATCAGCATTTGGTGGAGCCTTTGTAGGATCAGTTAATCTCAATGAAGAGATTCCCATCTTAACCATTCTTTGTTCCATTGTATCAATCTCAGTCTGTCTAATTGAGTAAGGAAGAAATTGTCTAAATCCCATAGTCTTTCTCAGTCATGTTTTGAATATAATGCTTTTTGAATTGTGTGGTAAGATGTTCGGATGTCTTGAGCCTAAAAAATTGATGGATAGGATCCTGATAGCTCTTGGAGAGATTATTCAAGAAATCATTGCAATCCGAGTGATTCCCAAAGAAAGGATTGTTTTGTGGTCGAAAAGCTGAACATCCGCAGAATCTTCTAGTTATTTTCCCAACCTCAAAGGATTTTTTACACTTTAAACATTTGGCCATTAATGCAGTCATTTCTTAGATGCCTCCATTTTTCTATAGACATTGAAAGCTCGAATCTGTTTGTTTGGATTTACAGTCACTCCTATCAATGCTATTCTCTTCATGTTTCCTGGAGCTCCAGTTACAATATCCTGATCAAAGACAGCTACAAAACCTCCAACCTTACAGACTCGGCTCATCTCTCGGAATACCTTTGATTTGTTCAGCATTGGCTTTCCATAGTATTTGTCAGCTGCGTTAGTGTTGTAAGGAGTGTCCGACATTACCCATTGATATGATTCATCTTTAATCATAAACATGTCCTGAGCATCACAAAGATAATCTGGCTTGTGTTCTGGATCAATGTCTAATCTGTCTCCTTCCCATGCGGGAATTCTTCCAGAGCACACATGAAGGATTTCATCTGGATTCTTTGGATAGATGAACTTAAAGCAGTCCTTGATATTTGCCAAGAATCCAGCAGGATAAGCTCCAGCGAATTTGTTTCCATATTGGTCTTTCTGAGGAGGTCCACAAAACCACATATCAGAGATGATTTTGTAACTTCCTGATCTGGAATTATACCAAGTAAAATCCATCATACGTCAAACTCCAGTTTGTTAGAATTGCCGATTACAAAATCCTTGAGTTGTGCGATGACCCATTCTTGATCAATCTCATATTGCCTATGAAGTATTGATGGCGGACTAACTTTTTGTTCAGCCATAATCTTGAAGATTTGTCTGATGTATTTATCAAATGGTTCACTCATTGCCTGTTTTTGTAATTTGGCTGATGTGATTGCTACAATCTGATCAAATTGCTCATCTCCAAGAGTAGCAAGGAATTTCCAGAGATCACTCATGAAAAAGGGCCTCCTCTAACATTTTTGTCACTCTAGGAATCATTTTGATTTGTGCATGAACACAATCTTTCAAGATTGCCTTTTCTTCTTCATTCAACCAATCAGTTTCAAGAAGTTTCAAGATGTCACCCATTGGCACAATATAATCAGACATCTCTATCTTTTCCCTCCACTTTGATTACTGTCGGCTTCATGTATCCTAGAAAGTGTTTGTAGATATATTTGGGCGTTAATTCCTCTACATTATCTTTTGTAGTAACAATCAAAGCTTCCATCTTTATTGCCTTTTTCACAGGAATTCCAATAATGCCTCGGATGTCTCTTTTGGTCATCAAGGAAAGATTTGGATCATTGATTGTCATTATGCCTTTTACAAGATTGTTGCCGATATCTTTGAACTCATATTCGATTGTTACTTTTCGGTCTTTATCATAAACCAAAACTTGAAGAGCCTCTTTACTCAAGAGGTTTCTCCTACGTGTCTAGCAGCATCTTGAAGAATACTCAGTTTTTCATTTGTTTCTTTGAGCAACTGTGCTTTAGCTTGCCTGATTTGTGGCCTTTTGTATCCTTTGTCTTCAATTGCATCATAGATTTCAAGTATGTTTTTCATGCCGTTGTTGATATGATTGTTGATTTCGGCCTTGATTTCCTCTAGCTTTGTCATAGGTCGACACATCCTTCAGGAGAATACTCTAACAATAAATGGCGAGATTGCTCCAATATTGATTTGTGTTGTTTTTTCATGAATTAACGTTGAGTTAATTTAGTTAATATTAGTTTCGAAATTTGCATATAAAGGAAAGAGATTATTTGGTTCTTAGATTGTTTTCTAATTCTGTCCAGATTTTTCTTCCTTCTACTCCAAAAATTGCTAATACTTGATGAAAGTCCTTGTCTTCCTTGAAATAGTATTTGCATAGATCTTTAAATGACATGTCAGGGATTGACATTGGTTTAGAATAATCTTTTGGCCTCACTTCAGGTATGGAAGCATTACCTTTACTAGATTTCTCCTTGGAAGTTTTGACCATATCTGTCTAATCAATTTGTATTATAAAAGATAATCGGACGAAGGAGAAAAACAACAAACTCCAACGCCCGATTCATGTGTATGTGCTTGAATGTTAGGACATTCATTGTTTGATATTCTTTCTAGATAATATTGGTTACTGTAAAAAGTGGCCCTGTCCCATTTAGAAGCTGCAGCTCTTGGGACTAGATCACCTTGCTTTTTCAATTACAGGTGAACCCGCGCCAATTTAGGCCATCAGGCTGAATCCTGACAGTGGGATTCGAACCCACACCATTATCAGGCAATTAATCTTATGTTAATCTAGTTATTATATTTTTAGAATCCAAACTCGTCGGCAATATCTGCAGCAGCTTCTCCCTTCATGAATCTGTTATGGATGTCTGCAGCAATAAGCATGTAGTTGGCAGCGTGGAAAGTGTGATCTGGTCCTGAATGCTCATAAACTCTGGTGCTATCTTTCCTTCCCTTGAATGTAACCAGCTTGGTGAAGATGTTGGTAAAGTGCTCTTCAACAAATTTCACATCCTCGGGAATCATGTAAGGGATTCTTAGCAGCTTGTCCTTGACATGTCTTACAACATTGTCCAAGCTTTCAGTTCTGCCATCAGAGTAAGAGTTTATTGCAAAGTGTTGAGCAATCTCCACATCACTAAGATGCGGTCTAGCTGGCCTGTTGAGATAAAAGAATTTGATGCACCTAGTTCCATATTGACTTTCTAGTTGTTGTCTTGGATAGTCCGCTCCTCCAGCATCCATGATGACTTGATCAGATCGATATGCATCAATGTGATTTTTGCACAGTTGGAATATTGCCTCCTCGTCTGAAGTGTCTGATCTTTCAATCTTGATGATGTCATAGGTTGATGGCAGACCATCTCTTCTAATTTCCTGACCTGTGAATATAACAGTATTGTAAGCTCCACCGAAATCTATGCCTGTGAATACTGGACCTTTCTCATGATCTACTTCATCAGGACCTAAGAACCTCATGTTAGGATCAAATATCTCGCCCATCATTGCCGTTGTAATTGGCTTTGCTGAACCTTGGACAAATCCAGCGTTGATGTGCATTTCAAACTCAAGTGAGCTGAGGTTTTCAAGTTTCCATTGGATTGAATATCTCTCAGGGATTCCATATAGATCAGTAGCTTCCCATTTCTTCAAAGGTATCCAAGGAAGTTGATACTGAGTTAAGTGATATCCATGTCTTGATCCGTTCTCTGGATGTGTTGCTCTCCAGTGCCCATCCAATACATCTAACATATATTCATCAAAGACCAGTCTCTTTCTTCCTGATTTCCTAAACTGTAGATCCTTTTGTCTCTCCCAATTCTTGCTAAAGATAAATTCCCTCTGGTCTGAATCCAAATACCATTTATGATAAGCTGTGTTAAGATATCCTCCTCTGCCTGTCATCTTGAAAAGTCCTTGAGTAAAGGATTGAGTTTCTGAAGCTGATACCCATGATTCCAAATCCAGCAAAGAGCCTTCATCAAATATCAATTGGTGGAGAGATTTTCCCTCTACGTGTTTAAAGTTTCTAGCATCGGTTACAATTCTCATGGTGCTGTTAATCTTGGTCTGAAAGAGTCCAACTGCACCCTCTCCTCTTCTCAGAAACTTTCTAGCGATCGGAGATTCATCCCAAAAGTTCTGTCTGAATTTCTCAATGGAAAATGTTGATACTTCTTCTTGTTCGTGTGTTACTAAAGCCTGTCTTGAGTTTGGAACAGTAGTTCCCATGAATCCAAGACATGAAACATCGTATGCTGATTTTCCTGCTTGCCTAGGAAACAGGACATGGATATCGTCCCATTGATCCTCGTAAAGCTGGATATACATTGGAAGATATCGGATATAGTTTGTACTTCCTTCTATCGTCGGCCTAACCATTAACGTCCATTCTAACAGAGTCTTTGGCACTTGTGGAAGCTGTGAAGCCTTGATCTGAGCTTCATTGTACAGCTGTTCTTTTTGTTTTTCAATATGGATTTTTCTTACAAGTGAATCCAGTGATGTAGCTTTTGCCACACTTGATTAGTTAATCAATAACTTTTATAGTTAATTAAAACTCATTGCACCAATCGTTGCGCCATAACTTGGATATATTCCATGAGTGGTTATTACCCCTTCCAGATTATAGGCCACTATTCTAAATCCTGATTTCTCACTTACAGGCTTGCAGTAGCTGTAATAGAATTCATCTTGATACAAACAGTCTGCATATCTGCCATTATTATGCATGTCATCAAATGTTTTGGTGTACGATGTAGAGAATCCCAAGATTCCAAACTCTGACAGTTCGTATGAACTTTTAATGTCTGTAAACTTTGCACTATTCCACCACTCATCGGCATAATCAAAGAATCCGTTTTTGTTAGAATCCAACAGTTCTAGATTTACATAAACAGAGGATTCATGTACAAGTAACTCATGTGCATTTGAAAGAATTCCATCTTCATTGTAATCGACGAACAGATACATGCTTCCCTCACATAATATTCTAGATAATGTCACGTTTTCCCCATTCCACTCAAGAGTTGACAATCTTGAAGGATCCATTTCAGGATATGCCTTGTATGTGCAAGCTTCGCCCTTTAGGTTTACAACCAGAGGATCAGATCCATCCATTGTAACTATTGGTGGGGTTGGTGTAGGATATGGCAAAGGCATGTCTGGAGGTCCGCCTTTTTCTTCTGGCTCGTCTGTCTGGTCATCGTCTTCCTTTGCATCATCTTCGGCTCTCTTTCTTTCCCCTTCTGCATGACCTTTCTTGTAGTCAGGATCTAGGTCTTTCTCCACCTTTCCATTATATCCGTCTTCAAACCCCTTATCATGCTGTTTTTTTCTAGAGTCGTCAGAGCTTGCAGCCACTGGTCCAGAAGGATTATCAGGGTTTGGTGTCTGGGCGTATGAAAAAGGGATAAGAGAAATAACAAGCAATAAAACCAAAAGGGTTCTCATGTGTATCATTTAATCACTCTTTCTATTTATGTAATAATCTAAATAAGCTTTTATCTCCTGGATATTCTCCAAAAGAATTCATGATCAATTGTGCTTCTTTCACAGTTAAACTTTCTAAATCACTCATATTGCACAATATCTCCTTCTTTCTCGTCTTCTCTGGCTCTTCTTACTATTCTAGTACCACCCATGCCGAATCTACCTATCACGTACCCGTTGACTACTTGGCCTTTTGCCATTATCCAACAATCTCCCTAAGCTTGCTTAATGTTGGTCCATTGCCTAAAGTGCTAGTCTGTTCTGCCAGATTCTTTCTAAGCTCAGCAACCAAGGATTTCCATAAGTTAATATCATTTTTTTGTAATGCTGTTTTCATTTGTTTCTCAATCTCAATCTGAGCCTCTACCAGTTTGTTAGTCACTCTCTTGCATTGGTAGGCATATCCCCACTTTGCCAGATCATCAATCCACTGATAAGCTTCTTGTTTCATGATAAATCTGATATCATTCTCTATTGTCTTTGTGTCTATATCTGGAAATACTTCAGTCAGTTGACCTTTGATTTGAATTGGATAGAGAACATTGTTGCTCATGAGTTGAGCTATCATAGCTCTTCTCTTGTAGATGTCTGCACGTGGTATTATGTTTCTTTTAGCCAATTATCTCAAGCTCCATTTGTCATATACTTCATACATCTAATACAAATTGCATCTCCGTGTTTACTCATCCAAACATGGTGACCTCTGAAATAACAGATTAGATTCATGCCTTGCTTTTCTCCTTAATGGATTCAAATTCTTGATCACTCATATTGCACAATATCTCCTTCTTCCTCGTCTTCTCTGGCTCTTCTTACTATTCTAGTACCACCCATGCCGAATCTAGCTATGACATAACCGTTGACTACTTGCCCTTGTGCCATTTACTTTATCCCCATGTGTGCCTTTGTATAGTGACTCCTCAAATCATCATCTGAAGGAAATGTTTCAAAGCATTTGGAGCATTTGTTTAGATTGCAATACTCTGGAGATTCTTCAAATCCTCCTAGATTATAGCTTGGATGGCCACGCTCACAGAAAGAACAGTGAACCATTCCGTCTTCATAATGTTTGCATTCATTCATGAATTGCACAGTCCCAATAATTGCCAAAACCAATTTCCGATTATATCAGCAATGAAGTTGCCTCCTGTGATTATACAGTCAAACATCAGTTCTCGCCCCTCACCAATTCAATTTTGATGATTTTGAAACCTGCTAATTCATCTAGGCATTGAGGGAAATCCCTGCCATTTGTGTCTACTGTGACGTGATATTTAGGACTCATGATTCCTCCCATTTCTGTTGACCGACCAGATACTCAAAACCATCATAGTCGTAATCAATTTCATATTTCTGTTTTGTTGTTTTTTGCATACTATCTATAGTATTAATTCCTTAATTAATGTGTCGTTAATTACGTTCACAGGGATTAAACAACTCTGTATACCTTCCTTGACTAATTCTTTCCCAACCATAGCAGCATTTGGCACACAATCCTTTATCTCTCCAGCAAGCAGATTTACTCCAATTGCCACTAGCGGGTTTATCACACTTTGAGCATCTAGGCATTATTACATTATTCCTCTCTGTACAGATTGCTAGCCTTGATAAAATTAGGTCTCTCTACAGCTTCCTTAGTCATGAACTTTAACCAACACATATCACAGAGCCATCTAACTTCTCTCTCAGAGATTTTTCTCTTCAATGCCTGCTTTGATTGACAGTGAGAACATCGATGAACCGTAGTTTTAGATGCTGTATCTATCTTGGTTTTCTTGGCGTATACTGTAGCTTTCTTTGTGTCTCTGTAGTCGCTCCATCTGAAAAGACTCATAGTTTAGTTATTCCCATGTTTTGCAATCCATCTTTGTCTATTACGCTTATTTCTTATCGGCTTGCAGTCTTTGCAGATTTTGTTATTAGGAGTAGTTTGCCTAAATTCGTTCCTGCACTCTATACATTTAATGTTCATAGTTTTCCCTTCTTGGTAAATAGTTTCTTTCTAGCCATGATTCCTCAAATGGTTTGAACATACTTGATAAGATGTGTGAGTCTTGATAATTCCTCTGTTCCCACAGATATAGCAGAATTCATTTTCCATTTCAATCGCCTTCTCTCCATGTGCTGCTTTGGGTTGTTACCTCAATATGATTATCTAAGATATGCTCTATCTTTTCCAATCTATCAATGAATGTTTGCTTGCAGATCCTACATCTAATCGTCATGATTTATCACATACTCCATTTGAGGGAATTTGTTTAGGATTTCATCACATTCTAATTCTAATGAGAGAGGCATACAATCAACACAATTGCAGGAATCATAATCAAATGAATATTTTACCATAATTAATCTTGCATTAATCTAGTTATTATCTGTTTAGAATTTCTTCTTCCCTTAGTTCTTCTTCAAGATAATCAATATGTCTTTGAATCATGGGGATAGCCTTGAGTTCTAATGTCAGCATTTTTGATGCTTGTTTGTGAATGATGTTTGTTACTGGAAATTTGTTCATGTATCTCTGATATTTTCGGATGGCTTTTTTTCGTCCAAATAGATTTTCTTTCTCTGATTTTATAGCTGCCTTGAGATGTGAAATAGTAAAGTTATCATTTGTAGATGGACGAATCCAGCCAAAGAATCTAATTCCAAGACCCCTCTTATTCATAATTTGACAACACCAAACAGGCTATTATATGTTTAATTCAGAAGATCTCTAAAGTCTAAAACCTTGAATCTGGATTTGTATTGTTTATCAATCACATTGTCATAGATAATGAATTCTTTAGAGTAAGATACATTTTCAATATCTCTGTCATGGACCTCTGCAGTCCAAAAGTTAAGCTTGGTTCCTGCCTTGTGGCCCATCTCATCATCGTTTCTTAATGGAACTTTCTCACTTCTTCCAGCATCCATCAAGAACTTATGGCCAAATTCATGGGTAATCACAATCAAGTTGGATCTTATAACTTTCTGTAAAACATCATTAGGGTTTTCTCTTTGATCTGTGAGATAAAGAACCATCTTGTTCGGAGCTGTGTTTCCTCCAATTCCATCTTTTCCATGAAAGAAAGGATCTTCTGAAGCTGCTGAAGATGGTCTGATCGTTATTGGAAAAAGGATATTTTTCATCATGAATTTTAGTCTGCCAAATCTAGAATATTGTGATGCTATGTAGCTTCTAATCATTCTCTTGTATACTCTAGTATCCAGATTTTCAGTCTCAAAATTGTATCTCATATCATTTCAGATTATTTGGATAATAAAAAGAGAGGGGTTTATTCCTCTGTGATTGGATCTCCATCTCCATCTAGAAAGATTTTGTTTCCATCTAGATCATAGGTGGCGTTTTGGTTTCCTCTACCATGACTAAGGATTTGGCCTTCTTCAGTTATCTCATAGTATGCTTCAAATGGAATCTCAACATATTCGTTGAATCCTAACCATTCGTTATGAGGAGTTCCTGAAGGAGCTGCTCCTATGTCTATTGTTTCGATCAATTTGCCATCAAAAAAAACCTTGACAAATTGCTCAGTAGCTTGGCCTTGAATAATATTGATAGCAGAATTAGTCATCAAGTAGATTGGTGTAGCTGCCACCCCTTCAAAGCTTACTCGCTCTTTATCGAAGCTACTCCATCCAGACATAGAAGGAGCTGCTCCGTTTGATGCATAAGCTGATCCTGTCAATCCTATAGTGAGGATTGAAAATACAGCCAATGCAATGATTGCTTGTTTCATGATTAATGTAGAGTTAATTGAGTTAATTAAAGTATCGTTTTTTCTATTTAAACTGATGTTGCTTTCTCTAAATCCATTCGTAAGAGTCTAACTTCTTCTTCCAGTTCCTTGTTTCTTTGTGCCAAGATTGGCTTGAAATCTGGAATAGGATCAAACTTTGGATCCTCTTGAGTTTCTATTTTTGCCAGTTGTTTCTCAAACCAGCTGTAAATATGAGAGAGTCTAGCATCTGCCTGAAATAGTTTTTGTGCTATCTCTTCCAATGAGCCTCTTTGTTGAATACCAGCAGTAATCCATTTGGTTGAAATGTTGTTAAGGTTCTTTACATAATTTTTAGATAGATAAAACGTCTGTATTTTTAGCAATAATTTAGATAAAATATCGATTTGAATTCTCTTGTCAGTCTTGTTTTTCAAGATTCTGGCTTCAATTTTAAACTCTTTGAGAGATTCAATGAATTCATTTAGTTTCGGCAAACTGCCGAATTCTTCAATTAGTTGTAAAGAGAGGATTTTCTTATCCTCAGCAGAAGCCTCATTATAGAATTTTAGTAATGCCTGAGCTCCGTCAATGACATCGTTTTCATTGTCGATGATCAGAGTTAAAAGTTCCTGAACTGTATCAAGAGGCATTTGTTCTATTGCTTCCTTGATATATTCACGTTTGAATCTAGGATCAATATATCTTCTAATATCTCTGCTCATGTCCTTTGGAAAGACTTGACAAAGGTAAGTACAAATCATTGAATGGTCTTTAACATATTTACACATTTCAATAGATGCTCTTTGAATCAAAGGTTCAATTGTGTCTCTGAAACTTTTCTTTGCCTCTTTCAGTTCTATAATGTAGCTTGACATCTTGAACTTTAAAGTATCAATGTTAATGTCTTCATCAATTATGGCTACATCTAAACTAGTTGAGGACATCTAAGACTATTAGAATACAATACACCTATTAAGTTTTTGACTAAAAAATAGTTGATCCAGAGATCTATTCTTTCAAAGATAATTGTTTTGATGTCGAGACCATATTCAAATATGCTGTTAAATCGATATCACATTTCTTATAAATTTCAACAGCTATCATGATGCATTCATCTAAGAAATCTTTCCCAAAAATCTGTTTTTTTAACCCTAAAATAAATTGGTATTGTTTTATTCTAGCATCATGAAAATCATCCAGTATGTCAAAATGTCGGATAAGTCCTTTAGGATTGTGTGCATTTTTACGATCTACAGCATTAGCTGATGATTTCAATAAAAATAAAACTTCCAATCCTATTTTCATCCTCGTCCAAATACCATCGTCCAAGCCGTCTTTTTTAGAGAATTTCAATTTTCCCACCATCCTCTAATTTTCTTAGCTGCTATCATGTGCTTGCATTGCAAGACAGTTTTGTGCTTGGCCTTGAAATCATCATTTCTAAACACAAAATCGGGACATGTGCAGTATTCGTTTTGTGAGTTTTCAGGAGTAATCCTGCAAAAGTAGGGCTTTTCATCAAACCCAAAGAAGCTAAACTCTTTGGATAGAAAGAGAATTAGTGGCTTTATTGTCTTTGATTTGATGTTTCTGA
>JAAOEI010000951.1_pt1 | contig 10859 bp, 4 predicted proteins | sample 7059261 | NCBI WGS metagenome assembly JAAOEI01 (sample SAMN14008812, study PRJNA610033) | viral metagenome | isolation source: viral particles filtered from seawater | place: China: Hangzhou Bay, Yangshan Deep Water Harbour | collected 2017-10-31
AGATAGAACTTAAATGGGATGACCATCTACCAGCAACTGGTTCAAATACAGGTAGTTTAACTGAGTTAGATGTTAGTGGTAATAGTGAGAACTATTTGTATCCAATACACTTTAGAGAAGCATACAAAGAAAATGAAACTGTTAAGTTTAGGTTTGGTGCTCGTAAGAGATACATTCAAAAAACATTCTCCACATCATATCAAACTGTTAGTGGTAGTTTCATACCTTATCCATCTGCTTCATATTCTATTATAGATATGGCAACAAACGAATCCGTTGTTCCATTTAGTGCTTACACAACAATGAGTTGTGATACAACCTCTAACTATTTTAAACAAGACCTAAATGCCTTTGAACCTAATCGTGCTTATAAGATTTTGGTAAAGGTCAATCACAATGATGGTCAAGAGATAATATACGATAACGATTTTGAATTTATATTGAGGACTTAATATGGGTTACGGAAATCCACCTGATAATACAGGAAGTGAAGGTACATCGCAAGAATCATCTATGATGGAAAATCCTATTGTAGCCGTTGATTTAGAAGCAACAGATAGTGATAGGTTTTATTATAGAAAAAATCCTGAAGAACAATACATAGGATTATATCATCGACACGAAGATGGAACTCTGATGATTGGTGCTGGTGAGTTGGGCGTGTCTCATGATATGAACCTCGATGAGATTATATTTCAAAAATTTGATTACGAAACTTTACAAGAAGTTAGAGAGATTGTAAGTGATAATGTTTATAGATTGTGGTTTGAATCTCGTGATTTAACCAACGAAGAAGTATTAACTTTACAAACAACAATTCGTGATGGTATAAAAACACTGGGACGTACAGAAGACGAACCACTTGTGTTTTTTAAGAAAGATAGAAATACATTAGAAAGTAGAAAAGATTTACAAGGTGATAGGTTTGAAATAGTATGTCAACATGTCTATGATAATAATATTACTGATATATCAAGTGCTCTTTCTTTAACAACAATGAGTAAGGGTACTGAGTTAATACCACCCGAGTTGGAAGAATTAGGTGAGGTTGTAGATTATATAATAGATTATACATATGGTGATGGACAAAAACATTCTATCACAATAGCAACAAAAATAGGTAATGTGTTTACAGATGTTCTAAATTTAGGACAATTGACAACACCAAAAACGACCACTAAAATCAATCCTATTAAAGCTAAAGAAATTTTAGATACTGATATTTTTGAGTTACTTCCAACACAATCAACTCGTCAACAAGAAATAAATAACTTTTTTGTTGACTTCAATGACCTTATAGGAGTAACACCACCATTTGAAGATGTCGATGGAGATGGTATTGGTGAGAGTATATCTGATGGGGGAGCTGCGGATTCTGGTTCTCGTATAAGTGAGGGTGATGTACCTGGTGCTGGTATAACAAGATTAGATTCACAGGCAAATGAATTAAATCAAGGACAGACACTTGAGTCAATGAGAAATCGTCTTAACTCTTATCTCTCGGATGTTGATAACGTTGTTCAATCTATAGAAGACCAAAGACCTACATATGAAAATGTTTCTGAAGGTTTCTTAAAAATAAGGAGACCTAACCAAGCTATTATACTTAGGTCACCTGATAATAAACAATTGGCTTTTAGTAAACCAGTTGAAGGTGCTGTAGTAACGTCTGCTAAAGGTACTGAAGTTGTTGCTGTAGGTGAAGAACCAAGTTACTTAGTAGATGGATTTACGATAACAATGTGGGCTAAATTTTTAAGTAAAACTTCAGAGGGTACTTTATTTAATTATGGTAATCCTTTAGAACGTAGTATACCAGGTGGATTTAGATTAGATACGAGAGTAAACGAACACGATGGTAAAGTTTATAGATATTTTAGATTGATGGTGGATGATTACATATTACAAAAATACATTGACCAAGATGACTCGATACAAAATCGTACTTGGGATGGGGTTGAGATTATGAACTTAAGGGATAATCATACTGGTGCTAATAACGATACTCTTGGGATAAGGTCACCAATGTATGATGATACGGCAGGAGCTGTGTTAGGAAGATTGAATCAAAGAATTGTAGGAAATCAACACTCACAAATACATAGAGCCTTTCCCCACTATGAAATAAAAGATGTAGATGATTGGTATTTTATTTGTGCTACATTTAACCCAAGAATTGCAGAAAGAATTTATGTGGATGATGAAAATTCATACGACCATATTAATAGTCCATATTACAATGGTAACAACATAAACTTTCCAGGTTGGACAAGTAAAGAATATTGGTTGAATCATCTTAATCAAGGTGATGTGGTATATACACCAACGGGTGTGGGAACTTTAGATAACGCTCGATCAATACGTTTTTCTCCGAGAACTCCCTTTCTTAATGCAATTGAAAATGGTCAAGAAGTATTAATTAGATGGCCTGTTGGTGTTGAAGAAGCTACGATAAGGACTCTTACTGTAAGTGGAAATGGTGGTGGATCTGAAAATTTTATTTTGTATTTTACTGCAGGTACATTTGATGACATATGGGATCCAGAAGATCCAGAACAAGTTGAGATTGGTGTATACACACCGAGTGGTGGTTTTGTATCAAATAGTGGAGTTGGTGCTAAATGTAAAGTAGAATTTATAAGTCGTTCTGATTTACTTAGAGCTCGTGGATATAAATTACCTGATGAATCTTTGAGAATGGAAACTATTGAAGAGGAAGTTGAGGATGATGGAGATGTAGATAGTGGTGACAATAACGGTGGTGGAACACAACAACAGGAACAAGGAACAACCGAAGATGCTACACCACCAAATGGTGGTGGAGAAGGTGGTGGATTTAACTACTAATCACAATGGCAAAATTTACGAAAACAGAGGAACTATTTAACTATGTTCAACAGATTGGGCAATCAGTAGGACCAGTTAATGTAGGAAATCCACTAAGTATATATGATGGTGGGACACGAACATTAGGAGTTTTTTATCCAGAGCGTGGTCAAAATATTGAATTTAGAAATCCACTTGACCATGATGGAAACGAACCATATGCTGATGCCGGTTCATATTCCAGTCACATAATAGAGGATTACGATGGTAGAGAATCATTAGGAACTATTGTTGTTAATGAAAGAGAGGACTGGCCTGATGTAAATTATAACCCAGCCACACTTTCACCTTACTTAACAAAGGTTTCAGATGAAGAAAACAAAGAAGATGTAGACGTAACTAAACTAAAAGGTAGGAATGGAGAAAACATTTTTGTACCAAATAAGACAATTGAACCACTCTCAGTTACCTACAGATTTTCTATTGATGCTTTACCATTTGTGTTAAATAGTGCTGATGACGATGAGATAATACACCTTGATAGATATTATGACAGACAGATAAATCCAATCGAGTATGGATTAGCAACAGAGGGTAAGATAAATTTTTACCTTTATCCAAGAGCTGATGGTAGAGAGTCATTTAGACCACCATCAAACAATGTGTATAAAACATTTGTACCTTGGATGGAAAGAGGAGTATTTACAGCAGCAGATCCTGATACTGGTGTAGGTGGAGCTAGTAGATTTAATGCTTATGCTAAATCAGGAGCTAACGCTGGTGGTCCTGGTGGTTTTTATTTATTTAAATTAAATTGGGGTGATGGTAGTCCTTTACAATATACCACCGATCCTCTGCTTTTAGAACAATCTACTTTGTTAGAACACTATTACGATAAACCAGGATTTTACAAAATTACTGGCGTGGTCTATGCTAGTTTTAAAGGATTAAAAGTTGATAGTTATGAATTATTTGAAACATCTATATTTTTAAATCCATCTAAAAATTATTCTCTAAAAATGTTTGATTATGATGATTTTGCTATGATAGGTGGTGTGAGTAGAAACTCTGCGTTATCAAGAACAGCAGCAAATATATTAGGAATAGATCCTTTAAAGTTATCTATTAGTCCTGATTTATTTTTAGCTGACGAAAGAAGTGGACCTGAAGTTATTGAAAAATTAAATTTAATAGATAAGTTAGACTTATTAAACTATCTTAGTAAATTAGAGGGTAGTGTGTTAACAAAATTTAATGAACTACTTGAACCATACTCAGGCATACAACCAAGAGTTGATGAGTTTACAGGAGAGATTGAAGAACCAAATCCTCCTACAGAACCAAGTGATTATGATTATTTTATTTTTAATGCTCCACTACATAATAGATTAAATTTAATTCCTGAAATAAATTTTGGAATTATAACATTTAAATTAGCAAACGCTTTAGTACAAGATGATGATGCTGATTTATTTAGAACAACCAATCCGAATCCTGAACAAAGTTTTGATATAGATTGGGATACTGTTTCTTATGAGATAGAATTAAAATACTACGATGATGGTAGTAGTCCTTATTATGACGACTATGGTCAAACAGAATGGTTACCTCTTGGAACATATCCACATAGTCAAGTCTACGATGAAGATAATGACGAAATCATTGTGAATGATACATTTCAGTTTCAAGCTGGACACCCAGTGCCTGAACTTGAAATGGTGGTGAATGAACCTTATAATTCATTATATATACCTGGCAGAGAGTATCAAGCTAGAGTAAGAATTAACGCTCAAGAATTACAACATCATAATCCACCACTTTCTGTATCAAGTGGTTGGATTGAAATGGAAGAAGAAGGTGTTGTTGCTTTACCAACGGCAGAAAATACAGCAAAAGTATTTATAGACGTTGATTTTAATGTGGCTGGTGATTATAATAGTGGTGATGGATTTCCAACTTTAAGTCCACAATATCCAAGTGGATATGATAATTTATTTTTAAATGGTAATAATACTGAGATACCGATACAAGGTTCAACTGCTGATGATTGGACGTTTTCAAATTTTTCACTTGGTGGTACTAATAATGGAGCATTTTTAGAGAGTGGTGAGGGTGAACGAATTAATAAAATCTTGTTAAGTGAATATTCGTATGACCCGAATGCTGAGGATACTACTGTTACTCTTAGTATAAACTATACATACAATGGTGCGAGTGGTGAAGATCCACCACCACAATTGGCAACAATTGATATAGAACTTGAACCACCAATAAACCCAAGTGGTAATAACACTCAAAATGCTTCATATGAATGGAATACTGGTGGAGATGAAATACAATTAACTACTAATTTTACATCAGATACAGCGGTGATAACTGCTCCTAATAGAGCTGTAGGTACGATAGCTTTAAGTAATTCTCCTACTTTCAATGACGGAGTAGAAATAAATCAAACTCAAAATCAAACTGTTTTTTCTGGTGTTAGGTTTACTCTAAATAGTAGTAACCTTGTTGCTCAAAATGAAAATCAAACGGAAGGTGCTTTCGAAAATGTGTACATACAACCAATAATGATATCCACCGAAGGTGGTGGAGGTGGTGGTGGTAACTCTTGTTTCTTAGAAGGAACAATGATTACTATGGCAGATGGTAAAAAATTACCAATCGAAGATATACAAGTTGGAATGGAAGTAATGTCTTTTGACGATAAGACAGGTGAGACTACACAAAATAAAGTGGTTGAAGTTTTTCATCATCCTAAAGAAGATACAGATGCTTATTTAATAATTAACGATACCATAAAAGTAACAGAGAACCATGTTATGTACGTTCCAAATGACAGATACACCGAAGACGATGGTCACATATGGTTAAGAGCTGACCACATTATAGTCGGTGATTTCTTAACAGGTAAATCTGCTGTTGAGGTTACATCAATTGAAAAGGTAAACGAATCCGTTGCTACCTATAATTTTGAGGTAGAAAATACACACACTTATTTTGCTGAAGATGTGGTAGTACATAATGCTGGTGGAGGTCCTGGTGGTGGTAGTGGTAAACAAAAACAAGGTGGAACTGAAACAGGCGCCGATGGTAGTTCTGGAGGTGCTGGATAATGTCAACTGTACACAATGGATTTATAAAAGACAAATTTAAAAATTCTTTTAAAGAAAGTGATTTAAATAATTTTGATTTAGGAACAACAAGAGTTTTTAAAGGAGTTAAACCTATGTGGGATAATCTTGGATTTCCTGATGAGAGTTACGATGTGCCTGGTGAAAAATATTATTGGGGAAATGTAATACCAAAAGATTATAACTATAGTAACTTATCTGGTATAGAAAAAAAAGAAGTCATTGGAGAACCAAATGTTGGTGTGATAAAAGGTATCAAAACTCCAAGAAAATCTTATGTTGAAATAGTAATAAGTGAAGATGAAGAACAAGAGTGGGAAAATAATTATTTATATCCAATACTACCAAAGATAAATAAATTTGGTGTATTTGAAAGTGAGGTAAATGTATTGTCATCATATGGAACATCAGATGCTGCTGTAACAAATCCAAATTTAACAGACGCTAATACTAATCAACCTTTGATAGCAGATATAGATTTAAATCAAAAAACAACTAAAGATATAATAGATAAAACAGATTATACAAGAATAGATTACTATAAAGATTTTGAATTAACTTTAGATAAAAATTTAAGATTATCGATAGTTGGTAAGATTAATCCTGATAATTTAGAAACAAAAAAATCTGAACAGGCATATTAATGGCACATAAAAGAATAAATTATCCAAGTGTTAAGTTAAGGGGAGTTTATCCTGAATCATCACTTGGTGAAGAACAAAGAAGTTCCGATACGGCCTACAATGAACTTGGATTAAACACAAATGATTTGTATAATCAATCTTTAGGTAATTGGACTGAAAAGGTCGCATCAAGTAGAGCTTTTGTTGCTAACTTAGATTTGATGGATGATATATTTGCTTCAGGTCAAGTAAGTGAAGATGACCGTGGTAGACCTATTAGAATTAGGTTTGGTCTCATGGATTATTTTAGGAATCATGGTGCAAATGGTGAAAGTGGTGCACCATCTGTTGGACAACCAGCTCCTGGTAGAAAAGCATATGTAAGTATGTTTGCTGAAATAAGTGAAGATGGGGTAATTACCAATATGCTTACCAGTGGAGATAATGAAGAGCCTTACTATGTTAATGGTATTGAGACTGATTTAAGTCCTTACATATCTTTTCAAGATACTAAAATATTAGCACAAGAAGCTGGACATCCTAATGGTACTTTTTCTAATAATGGTAATTTGATGCCTAATTATTTTTACGCTCCACATGATTTAATTTTTGAAGAACCTTTCTCAAAGGGAAGTGATAATAGTTATAATGGTTTTAGGTCGTTTAGATGTCAAGATATTCTTCATTGGACATTTGGGGGAACACCTCATGAAATTGAAGAGGGTGAAGATTTTTATGTAAATAATTGGAGAAGATATCGTATACCAGCAGATAAAGTTGTAAAGATAGGAAATCCAATAGGTGGTCAAGGGTTTTGGGGACAGAGGGAAATGGCATTTAAAGAAACTCCTAACGCTTATGTAAAACCATTCAGAGAAGATTATCAAGAAGGAATACTTGATCCTATCAATGTCGATGAAGACCAAGAAGATCCTTTAATAGTGGAATTTAGTAGTGATGAAAATAGAATATCAAGAAATATAATGATAAGAAAAGTTTATCCATCATTAATATCTTCCTTTAATGAGTCAAACTTAGGTACTTCAAAAGTACAACAATTAGAAGAGATGGTTGAAGGTGACAGACTATTTGAAATTATCTTTCCAAGAACTTTTTTTATAAAAAATCCAGCAGATCCTCTTCAGACCTTAGATAGTTTTCTTGACTATTGGGGTGACTCGGATGGTGATGGTATACCTGATATCATAACAATGGGACCTCATTCCACACAATTTTTTGATGTTGGTATAAGACAGGTAATGCCATATCAAGGTATTAATCATCCAAAATTTACGTTGACAGGAGAAAGTGGTTTTATAAGAGGTAGATATGACCAAGTGGCTCAAATGACTCAACCAGAAAATCCTAATTTAAAAGCACCTGATATTACCGATGAAGGTCCTCTAAAACCATCTGTAGATTCTGTTGCTGGTGGTGTTGTTTTTGAATTTCCAGAATACGCTAGTCAAGTAAAGGCTTACGCTGATTTTTTTACTGAAGAGTCTGGTTTGGTAGAGACGGTATATGCTCAGTTTCTTGGATTTCCTCGATTTAGATGGGAAACACAATTAGAATCTAACGAACTATATCAAGAAGGTGAAGAATTAGATGAACAAGATTTTATAGTAAATGTAAAATCAACCATAGGAGAAGAAAAGGATTTATTGTATTATAGATTAGATAGTCAAGATTACGTTGACACATCTTATCCGTTAAAGGTAAAATTAAATCTTGATGTTTTTACTGAAGAAAATGTCATTCAAGATATTGGTGTCATAAACGGAACTGGATTTATTGAAGAAGCTGGTGCTGGTAACGCAAACAGACTTGATGGTGCTACCGCAACGGAACTTTATGGAGTTGCTTCTGGTGTATCTATTGATTCTGAGCTTTTTGATGGGATGGATACTCAATGGTCTCTTTTATCTTTGTTCTATATACCAACCGATTTGCGTACTGAACTTTTTACAAATCAAACCAACTTAGATGATGTATCTTCTTTTCATTATAGATATGAAGTCATACAATGGGGAGATGAATCTCAACTAGCAACCAACGAGAGTATAAAGAATTCTTTTTTCTTTAAACCATACGAGGGGGAAGAGCCACCACCAACAACTGAATTTAATTTTAGAAAATTAATAAATTCACAAGCTAGAAAATCTGTACCATTTCAACAAAATAGTTATCATACCTATAACAGACCTGGTGTATATCAAATAAAAGTTATTGCTTATCGTTATAGTGCTGATGGTATTTATGTTTTACAGACAAGTCTCGTAACTAAAAATATTGTTATAAATGATAATAATTTTAAAGACCAAGACTTTTCTATATTTGGTGGCACTAATTTTGATTTCTTACCCTTAACATCACCAGATAGTCAAGCAATCATAGGTGGTCTAAGTGAACAATCTAATTACCATTCTGCTGTTACAAAAATGGTAAAGGATGATGATTTTACTAATGATGATTTTTTAAGTAGAGTTTCAGCAAGAGATTATGTCATTCAAAACTCTTATAAATTGTATGGGGAAGAACCTGGTCAGTTGGATTTGTCACAAGTAAAATTATATAATCAACCAAAAGATTTTTGGGATATTATAAAAACACCAGTACCAAATATTGTTTATAAAAGAAAAAGAGATAACGGAGATTTGGTATTTGATGGTTTGCCAGGATATTTTAACTTGGTAAGTCAAACTGGATATGGTGCTATGTCTTTTTTGTTAAACATGGCAGATGGAACTATTAGTAATCAGTTTGGAACATCACCATTACCAAAAGACTTCGAATTTCCTATGGAACAGATATTTATTGATAAGAGTGAAGATGATTTAATATTTTATTTAGATCCTAATCTCAACGAACAAGATGTATCAAGGGATTTAACTGGTGGAGATATCTCTGGTATTTTAGTTGGAGACTATAAAGTTGAAAAGACAAAGAATGGACCAGTAGTTAAAACTGAACAGATGGATACACCAATAGTTGAAAGAAACAAAGATAAACAAGCTTTTTAATGAATATATTACAACCATATAATGACGATACATTAGAGTTAATTTCCGATGTTAGTGAATACAATATAGAAGATTTTATAACTAATGAAAACGGTAAAGTAAAATTATCAGTATTTAACGAAAGTAACGTATTTCAAGATTCTGAAGATTTACAAAAAAATATTGATTTTTATACGACTCAAAATAGTCAAAGACTTTTTCTAAAACCAAATGAATATTTAGACAGAAATGGTTTTAGTGAAGGAAACTATAATTTACAATATGATTTTATAGAAAGATTTGCTGAATCATCATTCACAGATTTATTTCACTTATCAGAAATATCACCGAGTAGAAAAGAAATTAGATTTGAAATAATTAATAGTGATATACCAACTGATGGTCCTATAGGTGAACAGGCTTTTAACGATTTTTTCAATGTACAAAAACAAGGTACAGATGTCTATGGTTTTAATTCATACTTAGAACTTTCACGAGGTAGGTTAGTAGCAATAAACGGATATGCTTTTGATAAAGTTACAAGGGGTAAAGTAAGTTTAGTTTTAAAATTAAATCAACCATTACCTTTAGATATAACAACATTACAAAAATTTAACATAGTAAATAAGATTTTAGTTTCTCAAGTAGAAACAATATTTTTCATAGATAGAGAACGTCTTGCGATAAGTGGATTGGGATTACAAATTGACGAGGGTTACGCTACACAAAATATATCAATCGAAGATTCTTATTCTAACAGAAATGATATAACAGGTTCATCAGGAACAAATATTGTAGAAGAAATTGTTAGACAACAAAAAGATTTAAATTTAAATATAGATTATGGTAAGTTTGATAATCATGTATTCTTTGGTTCAGCTAAATCAAAATTAGAAAACTTTAAAAGCAAAGCAGTTAAACTTGAAGGATTATATAATCAAATAAGTCAATCTCTTGCTTACTCAAGTAGTTTAAAAGTTGTTGAGAAACGAAAGTCTTTGTTTGATGAAGTAAGAAAAATAGAAGATGAGTTTACTCACTTTGAACATTTTATGTATCATGATGGACAAACTTATTCTACATCATCTGCACCTGGTATTGGTAGTAATTTAGCTGGAAGTAGTTTTTCACAAATCGGTTACACTCAGACTGAAAATACTATACAAGATAGTGATAACTTTGAGAGTGCGATTAACAGTAGGGTTAAGAGTGCGATTGAGGATATGCGAACCCAACTCATAGACCAACTCAGTCACATGAGTGAGAAGTTGGCA
>JAAOEI010000952.1_pt1 | contig 10846 bp, 24 predicted proteins | sample 7059261 | NCBI WGS metagenome assembly JAAOEI01 (sample SAMN14008812, study PRJNA610033) | viral metagenome | isolation source: viral particles filtered from seawater | place: China: Hangzhou Bay, Yangshan Deep Water Harbour | collected 2017-10-31
GCCCCTCGCCGCATCAAGTTTCACCTCACCGGCACGGACAACGAGGCCATCGAGTTCAGTGACGGACTGCTCATCTTCAAGGACGGCAGCCTCAGCACAGGGGGTAAATAGTGAAGCGACTCGTGCTCATCGTCTTCCTGCTGTTGACCGCCGCCAGCGCCTTCGGGGTGGCGGTGCAGGCGGACGAACCAGCGGCCTGTCCGGACGGCCTTGTCCTGATCCAGGTCGGAGAGATCTCCGTGTGCAGCCACGGCGACGACGCCCCGCCACGGGGAGAGGATCGGTCGGTTGACAACGACCCGCGCATCCTCTCCTTCGCCGACAAGGTGGGGGTGGCTGAGCCCGTCGAGTGCATCGGCGACGGCCAGTCGGGCCACCGGATCGAAGTCCTCTACGTCTACACCGCCACCACCGGCAACCGCATCGCCGAGTACCGGGAGTCCTTCCGGCAATGGGCGGCGGACGCCGACCAGATCTACAACGAGTCGGCCAAGCGCACCGGTGGCAGTCGCAACATGCGGTTCGTCACCGACGCCAACTGCCGTCCCGTGGTGACCGACATCCAGCTCACCAACGTCGATGTGGCGAGCATGAACAACACCATCAACGCACTCTACCAGAAGGGGTACAACCGCACCGACCGCAAGTACCTGATCTTCGCCGACGCCAACGTCTACTGCGGCATCGGCACCCTGATGCCGGACGACGACAAGAGTGCTCAGGCGAACCAGAACAATCTTGTTCCCGGCTGGGCCCGTGTCGATGCGGGGTGCTGGTCGGGCTTTGTCGCCGCACACGAACTCACCCACAACCTCGGCGGTGTCCAGAACTCGGCCCCGAACCACACCGAGTACGGTCACTGCACCGACGACATGGACGTGATGTGCTACAACGACGGGCCCGGAACCGTGATGCGCCGGGTGTGCATCCTGGCCACGGACGAGAACCTGCTCGACTGCCAGAACGACGACTACTTCAACACCAACCCGCTGGCGGGGACCTATCTCTCCGAGAATTGGAACGTGGCGGACTCGCCCTACCTGATCTCCATGCCCGTGCCGCCAGACCCATCCCAACCCAGCTGCCAACTCGACAAGATGACAGTCTGGTTGCGCGAGGTCATCACCGTGCGGTGTGTCAACCTCGAACCCGGTGACACCGTGGTTGCACGCTGGATCAACTACAGGAAGGACAAGACCTTCACGGGAACCGCTGGCGAGGACGGCATCGCCTTCCTCCGGGTGAAGGTCATCGGCAAACTCGGCACCGGCGGGGAGATCCTCCGCATCACGGCCAAAGAAACAGGGTTCACGGAAGACATCACCGTGAACATCTACACACGGTGACACTGCCGGAAGAGGTACGGGTGGGCGCGATCTTGTATCGCGTCCGCCGACCGGCCGAGATGACACACAAAGGCAAGTCGTTGTTCGGGCTGTGGTCCATCGTCAACGAGGAGATTCTGGTGTCGGGGGAGCTGCAACCAGCGGCAGCCTATTGCACCTTCCTCCACGAGTTGATCCACGCCATCGACTACGACCGCAGCATCAACCTCAGTGAGAAGCAAACAGACCAGCTGGCAAACGGTTTGGCAGCAATCTTCTACGACGACGAGGAGGGCGGAGAGGATGACGGACCAGCAGAAGATCGAGAACCTAACGAAGGTGTTGATGCACCTTCTCGTGTACCTCAAGCCGAAGCTGAAGGAAGAGTTCCCAACGCTTATCGCATTGTTGAAGGAGATCGAGAATGACTGACGCAGCACAGCGAATCATCCGGACCCTGCTCCAGCTGGCAGCAGGCGGCGCATTCACCGCATTGTTCCTGCAGATGGCGAAGGATGTGCCGGTTCAGTACGCTCCGTACATCGCCTTGTTCTCCACCCTGCTCGTCACCATTGCCCAGAACGTGGCGGAAGACGAGGGGTGGATGGAGCCGATCCTCAAGGACGAGCCGATAGACCTCGGCGAATAACCACCTCGAGGAAGTCCAGCGCATCGCCGTTGCGAACGTGCTTGCCAGCGAACCGTAGGTACTGGTAGCCATTCGCAACGGCGATCGCTTGTTTCTCGCAATCGCTCTCGAAGCCAGCGCCCCTTGTGTGGCGACCCCCGTTCCACGTACCCCCATCGATCTCAACCACCAGTCCGTACTGCGGCCAGAAGAAGTCGGCCTTGAACCGACGTCCGCTCCCCTCCCAGGGCTCATTGCTCTGCAGCACCGGCTCCGGGAGTCCGGCCTCCCTGATCTGCATCAAGAAGCCGATCTCCAGATCGCTCCTAATAACCGGCATACTTGGGCCTCCGTTGGTAGGGTTTGCTCAGTGGCCCCTGGTGGTCTTGGACGTTTCTCAGGTGGTACGCCTTGCACTGATCACAGCGGTAAGCGACGAGGAGTTTGCCTCCCCGCCGCTTCGCCCCCTTGGACATCCGCCGAGCCTCGTCTGCGGTGAGCCGTTTCTTCTGGCACTCCATCACGCCACCACCGGGTGAAGCGCAGCCTCGAGTTGGTCCATTGCGAAGGTCGCACCCATCCAGATGCTGTCGTCTTCGACCTCGGGGTGATCCTCCAGCCACGCTCGGAAGAACACTCGCCCCCGAGAGACCCACTTGATCAGGGCGTTGCGCTGCGCAAAGCTCAGCTTCGACACGTCCGATGCGATGTCGAGGGCTCTCGCCTTGATGGCGACCGGGTGGACGATGATGTCGATCACTTGCTCACTCTCCAGATAGCTGAAGAAGGGAGCGTCGAAGCCCGCCTCTGCCGCCTGGTTCGCCAGTTCGTTGGCCCAGCTGCAGAACTCCTGCGGGTCTCCTATGCCGACAGCCACGGCATCGAGTGCGTTCTCCAAGCGGTCGGCCTTGGTCGGGCCGAGCCACTCGCTGAAGTCCTTGCCGTAGAGGAGCGGCTCCAGGATCTCCTGCTCCTCTTTCGTCATATCGATGTCGTCACGGCCCTTCATCCCGGATGGCATGTACTCTTCCATCTCCGATCTCCTTTCCGCATCACTGATGCGTGTATTCTATACTCCACCGCCATCGTCCAACAGGGACGTCGGTCGCCAGAACTTCAGGGCCGGCTTCTCCGTCGGCCTCTTGGCATTGTTCTTTCCATAGAGAGGCATGCCCCGCTCCCCGCAATCGACGACGGAGCCGTTCTCCTTGATGACCGGGGGCCTCATCCACGGGATCGCGATGGGGAACTCCACCGTTCGCCGCCCATCCTCGCTGATGGACTCGCGACCCATCGCCTCCTCGATGTCCTCCCGCAGGATGATGCCCTGATTGGTGATGACGTCGCCCTTCAGCTCCGCCCGATAGTGCACCAAGGCATCGACGAAGCGGTTGAACACCGGGTTCAATGGATCGCTGAAGGACAGGTACCGTCGAGTCACCCACACATCCTCACCACCCACCAGCTTGGCCAGCTCCTCGATCTTGAACTTGCCAGACTCCAGGTGTTGGGCAGCGTCGAGGACGAACTCCACACGCTCGGCAATCTCATCGGTTGGCGGCGGCACGGAACCGAACTTGGACTTCTCCAACTCCGCCTTGATGTTCGTCCACGTCATGACCGAGCCCTCATCAACTCCCCTGCCTTGCGTGCATCCTCCACCGCAGTTGCCATCGCTTTGGACACGAGGCTCTTCGGTGCGAAGATGCGCTTCTCCTCATCGGCGAACAGCGACTCAAGGCTGGAGTTGACGGACAGGGCGATGGCCTTTGCCGCGTCCCGCTCGGAGAGGTCGGGCGGTACCTCGATCGCCCCCAACGTGACCACCAACCAAGGGTGCGTCAGTTGGGGGTCGGCCGAGAACAACATTTTGGACAGGCCTTCGAGCTCGTCCTTGGTGAAGAGATCGAGTCCGGTGCGAACCCCCTGCCGCCTCACTTGCTCGACGGAGTTGACCCGATACACCGGCGCCTGCCTGCCAGAGGTGACTGAGCGGGGGAGTTCAACATCCTCCCCCGCCAGCCATCGAAGAACTGTCATTGTTTCTTGGTCACTCAGCCTCACTTGTCATCACCCCCGACGTGCTTCCACGTTATCCCTGTGTAGGCCTTCTGGACCGTTGATCTGCTGAGGTCGAAGTAGTCGGCGATCTCCTTGCGCGAGAGACCCGCCGCCCGCATCTTCCGGATCTGGATGACCTTCTCCTCGGTGAGAAGTGCGTTCGGGTTGCGCGACCCGACGTTGTTCTCGTACGTCCTCTTCATCAACTACCTCCCAACTTGACGCCGACCTTGGCCGGCTTGACATCAGCGGTGGTCGTCTCGTTCAGCGTGACGCCGGACACCCGCGCCGCCTTGCCCATCTCCTCACGGGACGGACGGTCTGCCGCCGATGTGGCGAACCCCATGTTTGCAAGGGCACGGCCGATGGCGCTGGTCTCCGCGTTCTCCACGTGGCTGGTGGAGTTGGCACCGTAGCCGCCCTTGATCTCCTCGGCCCAGCCCGTCGCGTCAGCAAGTTCGTTGTTGCGATCCTTGTATGCGTATGCCACGAAGATGACGCGATCCATGTTCTGGTCGTACGTGTGCATCTCCGTGATGATTCGTCCGTCCGGGTGCTTCTCCCAGAACTGGGTGATCCGGTCTTGTACCGGGATATAACTAGACAGGTCGAACTTTCCAGCCATCTACTTCCCTCCCTTCTGCTCGGCAACCAATTGGATCGCCGCCTTCAGCAGCCGAATGGCCGCCGCCTCGTCGCCACCCGTGAGGCGCATCGCCTCCTCCATCGCCGCGACCATTCCCATGACCTTCGCCTCGCTTGCCTCGTTCAATTGCGCCTCCTTCTGTTAGCCAACTTTCCTAGGGCCAGTCTTCGCCGACTGGGGATTGAACACCGTTGTGACGAACTCGCGGACGGTGGCCCATGCGATGACCCGCTCGTCCAGTTTTTCGTCGAAGTTCTGGAACACTTCCACCAGGGCGTTGTCCCCGTCCTTGCGAACGGTGAACCGTGTTGGTCGGGACTCAACGATGTTCCCGTACCTCACCACGATATGCCCAACCACGTCAACCTCGATGCGATCTTGCGTCACAGTGCCTCCTTCCTTCACTACTTTTCAGGTTGGGGTGACCAAATGCCCACCGGGGCTTCGGCAACTAACCGGTGGGCATTCAGTCATGCGGGGAGTGTCGGACTAGAAGGGCACTTCGACCTCTTCAAGCCGGACACCCTGAGCGCCGTTGGGGACCGGCGGTTCAGGCGATGTTGGTGCGGCTGCACTGCCGTGCTTGGGGCACTTGCCCCCATTGGTGTCGAGCGGTGACGTCAGTGTCTTGCCGCACGTCGAGCAACGGTTGAGCGCCTTGGCAAACGCCACTTGCATAGCCGCGAGATCCGCGTCATCTGCCAGCAGTTCCTTCACGCGCTCCTCGATCTCGGTGTCGCGATAGTCACCCCACACCGAGTACGACAGGTCAGGTCGGACAGCGGCAACCCCCTGCCACTTCATCTTGGGCTTCACCTCGGTCAGGATGGAGAGCACCTTCGTCCCGGCTTCGGCCTTCGCCCACCCCGCGATGCGGAAGTACATCTCATCCTGAAGCGTTCCGAAGAAGCCGTCGTCAGGCATGGCCTTCACCGTGCGACGCTTGCCGATCAAGCCCTTCTCGCGCTTGACCCCGGCGACGGCGGTGTTGAGCACGCCCTTGGCCTGGCTCAAGGACATGTGATTCATACCCGTCTTGGCCTTGAGGTCCACCAGGTACTCGAAGTCACCCTCGTAGTCTTTGAGGTAGGCTGTCGCCAGTTGGTGCAGCTCCTCATCGACATCCATCACCTCGAACTTCCAGCGCATGTCCCCCCGGGCAAACGCCTGCCAGTACTGCCAGATGGTGTCGACCACTGTCTGCTGTGCTGGCGTTCTTGTCTGCGGATCTTCAATCCCCATCGACTACACCCCCTGCCGCGGCACCGCCAAGGTGCACTTCTGGACACACGTCGCCGACACCTTCACGTCGGCGTCAGCCTGAGCCTGCTTGTCACGCGCAAAGGATGCGGTGAAGGTGCCGTGCCCCATGTCGTGGAACGATGACAACATCAACACCGAGCCAGCGTCGCCCGACACCATGTGATTCCCTGCGATCGGGAACATCCCGGTCGGACACGTCACCGATGCGGATGCGGTGGACCCATGGTCCTTGCCGAGGGTGGCGGACTCGCCCTCCACGAACATCATCCCCGCGAACGCGCACGGACAGGTGACTGGTCGCTTCACCGGCTTGATGCGCCCCTTCTTCTTCTTCGCGTCGGCCGCTGCCGGTGCCGTGATTGCTGCCCCGATGGCAGCGACGATTGCGTTTCTGCGGTTCATTGCTTCTCCTCCTTGCTACGATACGTCTGTCTACTATACCACACGCCTGTGTGTTATGCCGGAAGCGCTTCTCGCCTCCGCCTGATCTTGGAGCCCTGCTCCCTGCCGCGCATCCACCCATTGCTCGAGCTCACCCGAACGGGTCTGGCCCTGGTCGTCTCCGGGTACGCCGCTCTCATCGCATCCTCCACCTCCTTCGCCATCACCAGGACCAGCGATCGGTAGTCGCCGTTGCCCAACTCCTCCTGCTCCTCCCGCAGGGCGCGTGTGATACCCGACACCATCCCGTGTCTGAAGGCGTTGCGAAACGCCTTGACGCTCTCGTTCGGCGGGATCGGGTAGGTGGCGGTGACGGTCTCGATCACACCCTCCAACCACTTGTACATGTCGAGCGCTGCGTCGATGCTCCGCTGGTGCCCGAACACCACCTCTCGCCCACTGTCAACCCGAAGCGTGCGGCACTGATTCGCCCGTGCCACCACGTGCAGCAGGGAGCCGCGCCACGTCGCCCCGTTGGTCAGGTCGAGATACTTTTCCTGAACGCCCGTGTCCGGCTGCTCGACCGCCATCTCCCACTCGCGCATGCTCAGGTTGTGGCGAACCAGCACCCGATAGAAGGCCGCAGCTGCTGCCTCTGCCTCATGCGGCGATGTCGAGGACTCGAGTGCCTTCAACTTCTTGAGTTTGTCGTAGATCTTCTCGACGTTCTGTGTGTCGGTCACGGCAGCACCTCCTCCGCGCAATCGATGCAATAGGGCCAGTCCTTCTTCGGGCCGGTGTAGGTGGTGAACTCGTCGGGCCATTCAACGTGGCACCGGGAGCACACATTGCCGCGTTCGCCCGGGGACCAGTCGTACTTGTCCGTGCGCACCTGATTGACGGTGGCATCGGGGAACGGCTTGCCCGACTGCGACCGCATCTTGTACTGCAGCGCACCGACCAGGATGTCCAGTTGCTTCCTGATCGACTCTTCCTGCATGGTCGCCTGGATCTCGTCGTCCGCGACGATCTCGACGCGGAACTTCAGTTCGTACTTGTTCATCCCTCTCCTCCTGTCGCCCATGCGGCGTACCTGTCGAGCAGTCCCGTGAGTTCGTTCACCACGGGGGACAATCGTGTCCACTCCTTGTTGTCGATGCTGCCCTCCTCCCTGATGCTCCTGAGCGTCGTCAGCAGGAAGGATGTGTGCATCCCGAACGCGTCGAGGAACTCCTCCGCCTGCTCCTGCAACTCGAGCAACTCCGTGAGTGCCTGTGCCAGATGTCCGTTGTTTTCCGTGTTCATACCTCCACCACCTCCACCCCGTATTCGTTCTCGTCCGCTGTCTCGATGCACTCCTCCACCAGAGCCGAACTGATGATGTCGAATCCGGTGTCCTCACGGAACGAACTGTCAAGCCAGTCGGTCCCCCTGCCCGTTCCCTGGACTTCCTTGGGCATCAGATCGAACTTCAAGAACGCCTGCGCCACGCGATGTCCGTCCAACTTCTCGTCATCCGTGTCGACATCGACCTCCCAGTACTCCGTCACCTCGATGATGTACCGTCGCTTCATTCGTCCTCCTCCAGCAGCCCCACGTTGGGGTCCTCACCAGCGGACAGCAGGAACTGTCCGTGTCCATGTGCCTCGTACGCGGGATGCCCGTCCTCGTACACCCGCGCCATGTAGGCGTTCATGCCGAACACATACCCGTCGGCAACCTTGCACGCCTTGTCGAATGATTGCGCGTAATCTGCGCTCACCTCGTCGTCCCCTTTCCTGGGCACGAACCGAACTTCCCATCGCGTCATCACCATCGAACACACTCCTCCTCGCAGCCGCAGTCCTCGCCCTCTTCCGGGCAGCGACAATCAAGGGCCGACCACCCCATCGTCCCGTTTTCCAATTCATACTTGAGCCGTTTGATGAACAAATCCAAGGCGCCAGCGAGATCCTTCGACACCACGTCCCACTCGCGGATGCTGTAGATCCGTGTCCTGTCTGCCTCCGTCACACTTGCACCTCCTCCCACGTCGCGACCTTCTCGCCGCCCCTCGTCTCCACCCTGTCCACCGTCACCCGTACGTCCGCCCACAACCCGTCGTCGCGGTTGCTCGATTCAAGTTGCTGCTTGGCCCATATCAAGGCGTGCTCGAACAGCGCGTTCTCCGCGTCGTCCGAGTCCTTGGTCGTCCAGTTGCCCGGCTCACGCTCCATCGTCGTGTCGACCAAGATCTCGATGGATCCCGTCACCCAGACCTGCTCCTTCATCCCTGCACCTCCTTCCGCGATCCGTTGATTCACCGCCACCCGGCGGCCTCCTTCTCGTCGTCCCAGTTGCGCGCCATCGCGTCGAGCAACCAGATCGCCTTCTGGCGCACGTCCGGGTCCTCGTGAAGCACCCGCGACGCCTGTTCCGCGAACCGATCCACCCACACCGCGAGGTAGGCGACGTTGCCCTTCTCGATGTCCAACTCCCGCTTCACCCCGTTGAACGCCTTGTCCATGAAGTCGTGCAGGGTGATCGTGTCCGTGTCCTTTGTCATCGGGTCACCTCCTCATTGCGCTCCGCGTCGCGCCACGCGTCCAGCGCCTCCGTTGTCCGTTGCAGGCGACGAAGCGCCTCCTGCACATCCGAGTTGCTTTGTCCGTACTTCCTCACGGTGATCAGGAGTCGCTTCACATCCCGCTCCATGCGGTCCCAGAGAATCTCCTCGGGGCTCATCCGGTGATCGATGTCCATGGGTTCCTCCCTCATCTTCCTGTGGCCATTTGCCATATAGCATACACGCATACGCTATATACCGCAACCATGAACGCCAACTTCAACCAGTTCATCGTGGCTTCCTCCTCTCTCCCTACCTGAGCGCGTCCGCGCTCTGCACGTAGGTGTTGCACTCCATGCACAACACCATGTCCTCCCGCCGGTCGTACATCATTCCCCCCACGCCGCACGTGGGGCACTTGAGCGTCTGCGCGTACATCTCGTCCTGCTCCTGCAGGTACCGCTCCTCCTCCTTCGCCCAGTAGGCATCCTCCGACTCCGGCTCCGGGTCAACGTCCTTGCCACCGACCAGCGTGAACTTCCCGCGCTCGACGCGGTAGTTCCTGAACCCCAGCGGCTTCCAGTCCATGCTGGTGTAGGTGTAGGTGTTGCGATCCGCGATCGGCACGTCCCACGTGCGCCCCTCACTGGCCCGTGCCAGCGACACCGCGAGGGACAGACAGTTCTCCAACTCCGACTCGACCACGGTCTCGTTCGCCGTGTGAGGCTGGTGGTACCCCGCGCTCAGGTTGATGCAACTCGTGGTGATCTTGTTCTCCTCCGCGAGTGTCACCACGTCCGTGAGTCCGCCCCCGTCCTCCCACACGTACCCGTGATCGAGCACGATGTCCCCGACATGGGCCTGCCACTCATCGCTGGACAATCTGGTGCCGCAGGCCTCGCTCACCGCGTCACCCGAACCGCGCCTGTCCGCCTCGATCACCACACTCGCGTTCTTGTACCAGCCTGCGGGTGAGGCACTGGCACCGACCGTGCCGATCTCCTCGTCACGCAACAGCACCACGCGGCACGAATCGAATCGCTTCGATGCCTGCAGCGCCACCCACAGGCCGCACTTGTCATCGCCCCCGATGCCCACGCGTTGCCCGGTGTCCGTGCGATACGCCCAGTAGATGAAGTCGCCGTCATCCGGTTCCGCGATCACCTGATACGCATCCCCGATGTGCTTGTGCACCGTGTCCAAGTGCGCCACGAATATGGGCACGGGTCCGTCCTGGTCGCCCTTCACCGCGAACACGTTGCCATCCTTGGCGACAACCCGCATGCCCGCGTCCTCCAGCAGGCGTTGCATCGTGCGCCTCATGCGTTTGGATTCTCGCGAGTAAGACTGCGTTCCCAGAATCTCGTGCAGTTCTCGTCGTTGGCTCTTCTTCATGGATTCTCCTCTCTCTAGAACGGCAGGCTTGCCTCAGACCGGTGCCGGATGCCCGTGCGCATCTCGTCCTGCATGTGTGTCCGGATGAATCGGTCACTCGTGGACATCGCGTCGTTCAGCCGATACTGAACTTCCAGCACCCGGTCATCAACCAGGATGATCCACCCGTCATCGCCCCCGTCCTCGCCCCTCTCTCGGGCAACTTCCCCCCGCACCCGGTCCAACTCCTCTCTCAGGTGGTTCTCGTGCGACCGGAACTGTGCGAGGCGGTCCAGGTACGTGATCCCCGCACCCGCCACCGTGTTCGGCGACGACAGGCACTGGTAGTCGCGGATGGTTTCGTTACTGGCCGTCACCCCCAGTTCCCTGAGTAGCCCGCCGATGTCCCAAGCCGAGATCGGCGCGGGGTGGTAGGTGACACTCATCCCCCGGACGCGTGCCGACTCGCATGACCGGCGGAACTGCGTGCGCCAAAGGCGCTGTACCTCAAACTGGTTCAGCAGTCCGTCACATCGCGGGCAGGTGATGTCGCCCGTGATCTCCGGGATGATGTGCGGGGTGGTGTTGGATATGGGCATCAGGTGTTCGATGGGCCGCACCCG